>OHRG01001376.1_pt1 | contig 11811 bp, 9 predicted proteins | sample 1578351 | NCBI WGS metagenome assembly OHRG01 (sample SAMEA3879599, study PRJEB24766) | human gut metagenome | biome: human-associated habitat; feature: feces | place: USA | collected 1985/1987
CTGAGAATCAGGCAAGAAACAAGTTGTCAAATGGACCGCTGAGGGTGCAGTCAAAAGTTCCGGTAATTTTAGACGTTACTAGAACCTAGTATTCTGCAACGTGAAGGCATACGTCAGTTGTCGGGGATATGTTGGTATCCTGGCTAAGCGCATGGTAAGACCATGAATCAAGGTGGCACCGCGGATTATTTGTACCATTTTATTTTTGTACACAATTCGTCCTTGACCGAAACTGCAGGTTTCTGTCAGGGGCGTTTTTTTATTCCTTCTCACAAAAGCCTGTCAAATTTTTTCTTTCACAGGAGGCAGGCCTATGAATATTTTACCATCTCTCCATCTCATACAGGATATGGCAGCCGCAGGGAACTATGACGTTCTTCCCGTAAGCTGTGAACTTCTGTCCGACTTTATTACCCCCATTGAAGCCTTAAAAATCTTAAAACACATTTCGTCCCGCTGCTATCTGCTGGAATCGGCTGTTTCCAACGAAACCTGGGGGCGGTACTCCTTTCTGGGGTTTGATCCTAAACTGGAAATTACCTGCACCAACGGACTTTTAAAAGCTGGAAGCCTTACGGTTCACACAGACAATCCATCCGCTGTGATCCGTCAGATATTAAGCGAATACAAAAGCCCCCGATTTGACTATCTTCCGCCTTTTACAGGAGGACTTGCCGGATATTTTTCCTATGATTACTTCGGCTACAGCGAGCCTTCTGTCCGGTATGACAGCAAAAACGATGATTCCTCCAAAGATCTGGATTTGATGCTTTTTGATAAAGTGATTGCATTTGACCATGTACGCCAGAAAATCATTCTTATGGTCAATATGTCCCTTACCGATCCCGAAACCAGCTACAACAAGGCTGTTCTGGAGCTGGAGCAATTGACAGAGCTTTTAAAAAACGGAAAAAAAGAAACCCGCCTTACCGGAAAGCTTCTGGGAGCTGTTACCCCCTTGTTTGACAAAGAAGCCTTCTGCAGCATGGTTGAGGAAGCAAAGCTGCACATTCGGGAAGGAGACATTTTCCAGATCGTACTTTCCAACTGCTTTCACGCTCCCTTTGAGGGAAGCCTGCTTCAGACCTACCGGATTCTCCGTACCCTGAATCCTTCCCCTTATATGTTCTATTTTTCCGGTACGGCTCTGGAGGCGGCAGGCGCTTCTCCGGAAACACTGGTAAAGCTGGAAAATGGAGTTCTCCGCACCTTTCCTCTGGCTGGGACCCGTCCCCGCGGAAAAAATGAAGAAGAGGATCAAAAACTGGAGGAACAGCTTCTGACTGATGAAAAAGAGCTGGCCGAACACAATATGCTGGTGGATCTGGGAAGAAATGATCTTGGAAAAATCAGCCGGTTCGGAACGGTTCAGGTGGAGCGGTTTCATTCCATCCAGCGCTTTTCCCACGTCATGCATATCGGATCTGCCGTAAGAGGGGAGCTGGATTCCAGATATGACGCTTTGGATGCCATTGAAGCTGTCCTCCCTGCCGGAACCCTTTCCGGCGCGCCAAAAATCAAAGCTTGTCAGCTCATTGGCCAGTTGGAGCAGCATAAGCGTGGAATTTACGGCGGAGCTATCGGCTATATTGATTTTGCCGGAAATATGGATACCTGTATCGCCATCCGCCTTGCCTATCAGAAAAACGGGCGGGTATTTGTAAGAAGCGGCGCAGGAATTGTCGCCGACTCCATTCCTGAAAAAGAATATGAGGAATGTCTCAATAAGGCCCGTTCTTCACTGAAAGCCCTTGAACTTGCACAGGAGGATCTGATATGACACTTTTAATCGACAACTATGACAGTTTCTCTTACAACCTCTTCCAGATAGCCGGTACCTTTGATCCAGATATTGTTGTCATCCGGAATGATGAAAAAACCGTCGCTGAGATTGAGGCCCTCCATCCTGACCGGATTATCCTCTCTCCAGGACCTGGAAAGCCGGAAAACAGCGGCATCCTGATAGAGGTTATCCAGACACTGGGAGACCAGATTCCCATACTCGGCATCTGCCTGGGCCATCAGGCTATCTGTGCCGCCTTTGGAGCTTCCATTACCTACGCAAAAAAACTGATGCATGGAAAACAGTCAGAGGTTCTCTTTGACGCGGATTGTCCCCTGTTTTCCGGATGTCCCCAAAAAGCGCCCGTTGCCCGATACCATTCCCTAGCAGCTGATCCGGATACCGTTCCTGACTGCCTGAAAATTACCGCCCGTACCGCAGATGGAGAAATCATGGGCGTACAGCATCGCGTATTTCCCATTTACGGCCTGCAGTTTCACCCTGAGTCCATTATCACTCCCGACGGAACAACTATGATTAAAAACTTTATAAAGGAGATACAGCCATGATTAAGGAAGCCATTGTAAAAATCGTAAACAAACAGGATCTGTCCTATGAAGAAGCATATGCCGTAATGAATGAAATCATGGACGGAAGTACCACTGCCACACAAAATGCCGCTTTTTTAGCCGCCCTGTCCACGAAAAGCGCCAGAGCCGAAACCACGGATGAAATTACCGGCTGCGCCGCCGCTATGCGGGAACACGCCATTCCGGTAAAAACAGATATGGAACTGTTTGAGATTGTGGGAACCGGAGGCGACAATGCCCAGAGTTTTAATATTTCCACTACCGCCGCCCTGGTTGCTGCTTCCGGAGGCATGAAAGTAGCCAAACACGGCAACCGCGCCGCTTCTTCCCACTGCGGCACTGCAGACTGCCTGGAGGCTCTTGGGGTAAATATTTATCAAAGTCCTGACCTTTGCAGAAGTCTTCTGAAAGAGGCCGGCATATGCTTCTTCTTTGCACAAAAATACCATTCCTCCATGAAATATGTGGGAGGAATCCGAAAGGAACTGGGCTTCCGCACCGTATTTAATATCCTTGGGCCTCTTACCAATCCAGGTTCTCCTTCTATGCAGCTGCTGGGCGTATACGACGACTATCTGGCAGAGCCTCTGGCCCGCGTCCTGATTCAGCTGGGCGTGAAACGGGGCATGGTGGTATACGGTATGGATAAGCTGGATGAAATCTCTCTTAGCGCTCCCACCAGGATATGCGAAATCAAGGACGGATGGTTTAAGTCCTATACCATTACCCCTGAAGAATTTGGGTTTTCCCGCTGTCAGAAAGAGGATTTAAAAGGAGGAACCCCAGAGGAAAACGCCCGCATCACTCTTTCCATTCTCAATGGCGAAAAGGGCCCCAAGCGGGACGCGGTTCTTCTAAATGCGGGAGCGGCTCTTTATATTGGCAGAAAAGCTCAAAGCCTGAAGGAAGGAACTGATCTTGCTGCAAATCTCATTGATTCCGGCAAGGCAGCAAAAACCCTTCAGAAACTGATTACGCTCAGCAACCGTCCGGAGGTGACCGTATGACCATTCTTGATCAGCTTGCCGAATCTGCCAGAGAGCGCACGCTGCTGGCAAAAAAAGAACTGCCTATGGCTGTACTCAGAAAAAATGTCCTTTCCCTTCCCAAAGGAACGTTTTCCTTTGAACAGGCTCTTAGAAAACCTGGAATGTCCTTTATCTGCGAATGCAAAAAAGCATCTCCTTCAAAAGGGCTGATGGATCCTGACTTTCCTTATCTCGACATTGCCAGAGAATACCAGAAAGCCGGCGCAGACTGTATCTCGGTACTTACCGAGCCAAAATGGTTTCTGGGGCAGAATTCCTACCTGTCCGAAATTGCCTCTGCAGTCTCTCTCCCCTGCCTGCGCAAAGATTTTGTAATCGACGAGTACATGATCTATGAGGCCAAAGCCCTTGGAGCAGCTGCAGTGCTTCTCATCTGCTCTATTTTAAGCCAAAACCAGCTGCAGGAGTATCTTGGTCTCTGCGAGGAGCTGGGGCTGTCTGCACTGACAGAAACCCATAGCGAAGAGGAGATACGGGCAGCCGTAGACGCAGGAGCCAGAATCATTGGAGTAAACAATCGTAATCTGAATGATTTTTCTGTTGATCTGGATACCAGCCGCAAACTCCGAACTCTAATTCCCACCGATCGGCTGTTTGTAGCTGAAAGCGGAATCAGCTCCGAAACGGATATTCAGCTTCTGTCTGAAATCGGCGCTGATGCCGTTCTGGTAGGAGAAGCCCTGATGCGATCTCCTGACAAAAAAGCTCTTCTGCAAACGTGGAGGAACTGCCTATGACAAAAATAAAATTCTGCGGTCTCTTCTGCGTTCCGGATATAGAAGCCGCCAATACCCTGCTGCCGGACTACGCCGGTTTCGTATTTGTCCCCCAGAGCAGGCGGTATGTGACGCAGGAAACCGCACGAAAATTTAGAACCATGCTGGATTCCAGAATCCAGACGGTAGGCGTATTTGCAGATGAAAAACCGGAAATCATGGCTCAGCTGGCCAATCAGCAAATCATCCATATGATCCAGCTCCATGGACAGGAAACCAGCCAAACCATAGAAACGCTCCGCCGCCTGACCTCTGCTCCTATCCTGCAGACATTTGTCATACACACAGCCGCCGATCTGCACAGAGCCGAAACCAGCAGCGCTGACCTGATTCTTTTCGATTCCGGAGCCGGTACTGGAACGGTATTTGACTGGTCTTTGATCCAGAACCGGATCAACCGCCCCTTTTTTCTGGCCGGAGGATTAAATCCGGCAAATGTGACCGCAGCCATACAGAGCCTCTCTCCCTATGGCGTAGATGTAAGTTCGGGGATTGAAACAAATGGAAAAAAAGATAAATATAAAATGGCGGCGTTTACAGCCGCTGTAAGAAAGGAAGATCTGAAATGACCAATCCAAAGGGACGTTTTGGCATTCACGGAGGACAGTATATACCGGAAACTCTGATGAATGCAGTAATTGAACTGGAAGAAGCATACAACTATTATAAACAGGATCCTGATTTTAACAGAGAACTGACCGCGCTTTTCAACGAATATGCAGGACGGCCTTCCCGTCTTTACTATGCTGAAAAAATGACCAGAGACCTGGGAGGCGCAAAAATTTATCTCAAACGGGAAGACTTAAACCATACGGGCGCACACAAGATTAATAATGTATTAGGTCAGGCTCTGCTTGCCAAAAAAATGGGAAAAACACGGCTCATTGCAGAAACCGGAGCCGGTCAGCATGGAGTAGCCACCGCCACAGCGGCCGCGCTTATGGGAATGGAATGCCTGGTATTTATGGGAAAAGAAGACACCGTCCGTCAGGCATTAAATGTTTACCGGATGCGTCTTTTAGGCGCTGAGGTCGTTCCTATAACTACTGGAACCGCTACCTTAAAAGACGCGGTATCGGAAGCTATGAGGGAATGGACTTCCCGCATTGATGACACTCACTACTGTCTTGGTTCCGTCATGGGCCCCCATCCATTTCCCACCATTGTACGAGATTTTCAGGTGGTAATCTCCAGGGAAATAAAGCAACAGCTTTTGGAAAAAGAAGGGCGGCTTCCGGATGCCGTAATCGCCTGTGTGGGAGGCGGATCCAATGCCATTGGAAGCTTCTATCATTTTATCGAAGACAAAGAAGTGCAGTTAATCGGATGTGAAGCAGCCGGAAGAGGCGTGGATACCCTGGAGACTGCCGCTACCATTGCCACAGGACGACCTGGTATTTTTCATGGAATGAAATCCTATTTCTGTCAGGACCAATATGGACAGATTGCACCTGTCTACTCGATTTCCGCAGGCCTGGATTATCCTGGAATCGGGCCGGAACACGCCTATCTTCACGATACAAAGCGGGCAGTCTATGTTCCTGTCACAGATGAAGAAGCCGTCTGCGCCTTTGAATATCTGGCTAAAACCGAGGGAATTATCCCCGCTATTGAATCAGCCCACGCTGTGGCCTATGCTATGAAACTGGCTCCGGCCATGAGCAGCGATCAGATTATCGTTATTACCATCTCCGGACGGGGAGACAAGGACTGCGCCTCTATTGCGCGCTATCGGGGGGAGGATATTCATGAGTAATATAAAAAAAGCATTTGAAAACAAAAAAGCATTTATTGCTTTTATTACCTGCGGCGATCCGGATCTGGAAACCACCGCCGCTGCAGTCCGGTCTGCTGTCTCTAATGGAGCGGATCTTATTGAATTAGGCATTCCGTTTTCCGATCCCACTGCCGAAGGCCCCGTCATCCAGGGCGCTAATTTAAGGGCGCTGGCAGGCGGAATTACCACCGATCAGATTTTTGAATTTGTAAAAAAACTGCGTCAGGACATAACCGTCCCATTGGTTTTCATGACTTACTCCAATGTGGTATTTTCCTATGGGGCCGAATTATTTCTTTCTGCCTGCAGCCGGATTGGCATCAGCGGTCTGATTCTCCCTGACCTGCCTTTCGAGGAAAAAGAAGAATTTCTGCCTGTGTGCCAAAAATACGGGGTGGATTTGATTTCCCTTATCGCACCTACCTCCAAAAACCGCATTGCCAAAATCGCAAAAGAAGCGGAAGGATTCCTCTACATTGTATCCAGCCTGGGAGTGACTGGTACCCGTAGGAAAATCCAGACCGATTTGAAATCTATTGTGGAACTTGTGCGGGAAAACACTTCCATTCCCTGCGCCATTGGTTTTGGAATTTCCACACCAGAACAAGCCAGGGAAATGGCTGGACTGGCAGACGGAGTAATTGTCGGCTCTGCTATCGTCAAATTTCTGGAACAGTATGGATCCGATGCTCCAGAACACATTGGTTCTTATGTAAAATCCATGACAGATGCTATGGCAGATCTCCCACATCCATAAGTTTCCTGGTTTCCTCACTCTGTTTTTCTATTCAGACAGCAGCCCTGCGAGCCGTCGGGCTGCTTCTTTCGTTTCTTCCGGCAAGCCAAAGGTAGAGAATCGAAAATACCCTTCCCCACAGGCTCCAAACCCTTCTCCTGGTGTTCCTACTACCTGGATTTTCTGAAGCAGATAATCAAAAAATTCCCAGCTTCCCATTCCATCCGGACACTTCATCCAGATATAAGGGGCGTTTTTCCCGCCGCAGTACCAGATTCCCAATTTATCAAGAGCTTCCATCAATACCTTTGCATTGTTTTTATACACCTGTATTCTTTCGTGAATCTGTTTTTGCCCTTCTTCTGTAAAAACAGCTGCCCCGCCTTTTTGAATAATATAGGAGACTCCGTTGGTTTTTGTCGTACGGTTGCGCACCCACATCTTGTTTAAATTCATCCCATTTCGTTCCAGAGCTTTGGGAATTATGGTATACCCCAGTCTGGTTCCTGTAAAACCTGCGGTTTTTGACAAAGAGCAAATTTCAATGGCACAGGTTTGCGCACCCTCTATTTCAAAAATACTGTGGGGTATTTTTTCCTCTTCAATAAAGGCCTCATAAGCAGCATCGAATAAAATAACTGCATCTGTCCTGTTCGCATAACCTACCCATGTTTTTAATTGCTCCTGGTTAAAAACCGCTCCGGTTGGGTTATTCGGAGAACAGATATAAATCACATCTGCCGTGACCGTTTCATCCGGCAGCGGCACAAATCCATCCTTCTCCCCTGATGGTATCGGAATAATCCGGTTTCCTGCTATTATATTGGCGTCTGTATAAGCCGGATAGGCCGGTTCCATAATCAGAACGGTTTTCTCTTTTCCAAACAAATCAAGGATGTCTCCCAATTCGTCGCTTGCTCCGCTGGAAATAAATACTTCCTCTGGCAAAAGAGATACCTTCCTTTTCTTATAATATTCTGCTATGGTCTCCCGCAGATCCGGATCCCCGCATTCCGGCATATATCCATGAAATGTGTGCATCCTCCCCTGGTCATCCACCGCTTTGTGAAGCGCCTTGATTACTTCATCACAAAGTGGAAAAGACACATCGCCAATGCCCATTCGGTACAGGGATTGGTCCGGATGCTCCTTAAGATAAGCCTTTGTTTTCTGTCCAATATGATAAAACAGATACGATTCTTTTAAATTGTTATAATTTGTATTTGGAATCATTTCTTTCCTCCTCCGTTATGGCAGAAATACCAATGGTAATTTCCTCCAGCACATCTAATAATACCCTGACTGTATCCAGAGATGTAAACATGGTAATGTGATTCTGTGCAGCAGCGCTGCGGATTGCCGCGCCGTCTTCATAGTGGACACCGGAAAGAATCGCGCGGGTATTGATGACATAACTGACATAACCGGCTCCTATTGCATCCAGTATTTCGGTGCTGCCTTCCGACGGTTTTCCCAGGGCTTTTGTACGTATTCCATGTTTTTTCAACGTCTCTGCCGTTAAAGAAGTGGCTTCTATGTTAAATCCCATATCATAAAAACGGCGAATCAGCGGAATCGCTTCCTTTTTGTCTTCATCTGCAAGGGTAACGATTACCGTTCCATAGTTCTGCACACGGATACCCGATGCAATCATAGCCTTATACATTGCCCTGTGAAGCTTCTTATCATATCCAATGGCCTCTCCTGTTGATTTCATCTCCGGAGACAGATATGCATCCATGCCCTGAAGTTTTGAAAAGGAAAATACGGGAGCTTTCACATACCATCTTGTTTTCTCTTTGGGGTAGATCGCGTCTATTCCCTGTTCGTTCAGGCTTCTTCCAAGGATAACCTTTGTAGCAATATCAGCCAGCGGATAGCCTGTGGCCTTTGATAAAAAAGGAACCGTTCTTGAAGATCTTGGATTCACTTCAATAATAAATACATTTTCTTCTTTATCCACAATGAACTGGATATTATAAAGTCCTACAATTCCGATTCCAAGCCCCAGTTTTTTTGCATAATCCAGAATCGTTTCCTTTACCTTTTCTGAAATACTGAATGCAGGATACACGCTGATAGAGTCGCCGGAATGAACGCCCGTACGCTCTACCAGTTCCATAATTCCTGGTACAAATACATTTCTTCCATCGCAGACAGCGTCGATTTCCACTTCTTTTCCGCAGATGTATTGGTCTACCAGCACCGGTTTGTCCTCATCAATCTCTACCGCGGTTTTTATATAATGGCGCAGCTGTTCTTCCTTTGCCACGATCTGCATGGCTCTGCCTCCAAGGACAAAGCTTGGACGCACCAGTACCGGATATCCAATTTCTTCTGCTGCCCTGACTCCATCTTCTATATTGGTAACAGCCTGTCCCTTTGGCTGAGGGATGTTAAGCTCGGATAAGAGTTTTTCAAACGCATCCCTGTTCTCCGCTTTCTCGATAGCTTCACAACCAGTGCCAATCAGCCTGACTCCTCTTTCTTCCAGCGGTTTTGCCAGATTGACGGCTGTCTGGCCGCCCAGCGAGGCAATTACCCCGTCCGGTTTCTCCATGTCAATCACGTTCATCACATCTTCCACGCACAATGGTTCAAAATACAGCTTATCGGACGTCGTATAATCAGTAGACACCGTTTCCGGATTATTATTGATAATAATCGCTTCATATCCGGCTTCCCGAATCGTCTTAACTGCATGAACCGTTGAATAGTCAAACTCCACTCCCTGGCCGATGCGGATCGGGCCGGAACCCAGCACCACAATCTTTTTCCTGTTTTCTATGATGGATTCATTTTCATCCTCATAGGTGGAATAAAAATATGGAACATAGCTTTCAAATTCTGATGCACAGGTATCAATCATTTTATAAACCGGAACGATCCCCTGCTCTTTTCGCATTTCGTAAAGTTCTGCTTCCGTCATATTCCACAGTTCTGCAGCTGCCCTGTCGGAAAATCCTGCTTTTTTCGCCTGATATAAAAGTTCTCGGTCTCCAATGGATGCCTTTAGTTCCTGTTCCATCTTTATGATTTTTTCTATTTTGTTAAGAAAAAACGGATCTATCCCCGTCTGCTTATAAATATTGGAAATGGATTCTCCCATTCGCAGCAGCTGGGCAATGGCAAAGATTCTGTCATCTGTCCCAATCCGGATATATTCCATTAAGGCAGTCCTATCCTCTTTTTCGAATTTTTCCATATACAGATGAAACGCCCCTCTTTCCAGAGAGCGGACTGCTTTCAGCAGGCTTTCCTCAAAGGTCCTTCCCACACTCATAACTTCTCCGGTCGCTTTCATCTGTGTGCCCAGCTTCTGATTGGCATCTGTAAATTTATCAAATGGAAAACGGGGCATTTTGGTTACCACGTAATCCAGGGCCGGTTCAAAAGATGCCGGCGTGTTTACCAGCATAATCTCATCCAGAGTCATTCCTACACTAATTTTGGCAGACACTCTTGCAATGGGATACCCGCTTGCTTTGGATGCCAGTGCAGAGGAACGGGATACTCTCGGATTTACCTCAATCAGATAATACTGAAAAGAATAGGGATCCAGTGCAAACTGTACGTTGCAGCCTCCTTCAATCTTAAGGGCGCGGATGATTTTCAAAGCGCTGTCCCGCAGCATCTGGTATTCTTTATTCGTTAGTGTCTGGGACAGACCACAATCGAATCTCCTGTATGGATTCCCACAGGATCCAGATTTTCCATATTGCAGACCACAATGGCGGTGTCGTTCGCATCACGGATTACCTCGTATTCGATTTCTTTAAAACCCTTTACACTTTTTTCAATCAATACCTGATGTACCGGCGATAACGCCAGCGCATTTTTAATTAGTTCCAGAAGCTCGGTTTTCTCATCTGCAAAGCCTCCTCCGGTTCCGCCAAGCGTAAATGCAGGCCTAAGAACTACCGGATAGCCAATCCGTTCCGTGGCTTTTACGGCTTCTTCCGCCGTATTGGCAATGGCAGAAGGAAGTACCGGTTCTCCTAACCGTTCGCACAATTCTTTAAAACGTTCCCTGTCCTCTGCCTGCTCAATACTCTCGCTGCTGGTTCCCAAAAGCTCCACGCGGCATTCTTTTAAAATTCCTTTTTTCTCAAGCTGCATAGCCAGATTCAGCCCCGTCTGCCCGCCAATTCCAGGGACAATGGCATCTGGACGCTCATGGCGGACGATCTTGGCCACATATTCCAGAGTCAGCGGCTCCATATATACCTTATCTGCAATGGAAGTATCGGTCATAATAGTCGCAGGATTGGAATTGCACAATACAACCTCATATCCTTCTTCTTTCAGCGCCAAACAAGCCTGCGTTCCTGCATAGTCGAATTCTGCTGCCTGGCCAATGACAATCGGACCGGATCCAATGACAAGTATTTTTTTCAAATCAGTTCGTTTTGCCATTTTTCGCTTCCTCCATCATTTCTATAAATTGTTCAAACAGATAACCGCTGTCCTGCGGGCCTGGCGCACTTTCCGGATGGTACTGTACGCTGAATACCCCATCGTTTCTGCAGGCAACGCCTTCTACTGTCTGATCCAGAAGATTCAGATGGGTTACCTGCAGTCGGGTATTCGAAAGACTCTCTTTATCCACTGCATAAGAATGATTTTGGGACGTCATCTCTATCTTTCCTGTTATCAGATTTTTTACCGGATGGTTTCCTCCTCTGTGACCAAACTTCAGTTTATAGGTCTTTGCTCCATATGCCAGAGAAATAATCTGATGACCCAGGCAGATTCCAAAAATAGGATATTTTCCCCGCAGCTTTTTTACCAAATCGATAACCGGCTGGACATCTGCCGGATCTCCAGGCCCGTTGGACAAAAAAATCCCGTCTGGATGGATGCGTTCTATTTCTTCTGCAGAAATATTCCAGGGAAATACCGTCACGCTGCAGCCTCTGCGGTTTAAGCTTCTTACGATATTCTGCTTCATTCCGCAGTCAATGGCCGCCACATGATAATTTCCACCAGGAATCTGGTACTGCTGAATCTCTTTTCTGCTTACCAGTTTTACTGCATTCTTTGGTATTTCATAAGCTGCCAGTTTGGAAAGTCCATCCTGTAAGGAGGTGTTTGCATCTG
>OHRG01001401.1_pt1 | contig 11588 bp, 10 predicted proteins | sample 1578351 | NCBI WGS metagenome assembly OHRG01 (sample SAMEA3879599, study PRJEB24766) | human gut metagenome | biome: human-associated habitat; feature: feces | place: USA | collected 1985/1987
TTCCATCCGCTTCCAGATGAAATACATTAACAATTCCCTTATGATCACCAGTAACCATGTACTCTCCGGCTCTATCCACAGACATAATCATGATGTTATTGCCGTCTGTTTCTGCACGGTTCAATTCTGTAAGCATTCCCGTTTCCCCGTCACGGAGAAAGGCTGTCACACCTCCGCTGTTGCTATTGACACAATAAACATACTTCTGATCTTTTCCAAATTGCAGGACGGCAGGATTTAATGCAGGCATTTCCTGAACCAGCTTCCATCTTCCATTGGTCCTGCTGATCTCATACACATAGATTCCTACCCCATGGGCATTGCGGTTCCCCTTGGAATTTTCTGTCGTATATGTTCCCACATAAGCATATAATGGTTTCTGACTCATTTTTTCTTCCTCCCCTTCCACCTTAAAGACGGATCTTAAACGCTGCTTTTTCAACATAGGCAGAAGGACCATCTGCGAGTTTTGACATATGGACCTCTCCCGGAAACAAAATGATAAAATATCCTTCCGGAAGGAGGATTCTGTCACCGTCACCGTCATGGAGAATCTGGTCCTTTCCTTCCTGTTTTTTAGAATTAACCATATTCTCTTCATGATTAAATCCAATGCGCTCTGCACCCTTTAATTCTCTCTCCCGCTGGGTTTTCTTCGCCTCCTCATCATAGGCATATGTGTCTCCTGCGTCAATCTCTACTATGTCGTGTATCAAAAGCATTCCTACTGTCTTTAGCACGTCTATCTTCTCATTGGCATACTCGCTCAAGAGCATGGTCATGATAGCCATATGCCAGGCATGCTCCGCATCATTTTCCTTGCGGCTTGCATCAGCTAAATAAGTCTGGCGGAATATCTCCTTTTCCTTGTCGATTTCTCTGATGAAATCAAGCTGTTTTTCTAATCTTTCTTTTTGCTGCATCATTTTACTTGTTCCTTCTTCCTATCCTATCCGATTTTTAAATATGGTCTCAAGTGTTTAATCAATTCATGTACTTTTGTGCCTGGAGCTGAACTTGCAGGAGTTTTTCCTTCATTCATTGCATCCAAGCGTTCAGCATTTGTTATTGCAAAATCCATGAAAGGTCTCAGAATTTGGAACATATCTGCCCTTCCCTTTGAATATTCTCCCTGTCCAATATTCTTTAACCATTCAGATAGTTTTGGCCAGTAATCACTTCTATGAATATCTGACTGAACAAAACTGAAATGAAGCAAAAACCAAAGTTCAATACACTGATTTGACCAGATAGCATGATATTGTGTTTCCTCTGTAGACATATTAATGCATAATTCATTTGTTTTATTGATGCGTTTTGCCGGAAAATCATCAGTATCATAGACTATCCAGACATGCTTATATCCATTCGGATTGTTCATGACCAGATTCATTGCCTTATCCAAAAGACTAAGCGTATTGTCTCCTGCACCATGAATGTCAAGCTGAATTTTATCTCGATACTGACTGTTTATGATTGTCCTGATTGCTTCGAAATACTGTGGTTCTGTTTCAGTTCCTTCTGTTACTATCAAATGGTACTCTGGACATATCAATATATTCTTATCTCGTCGCGGTTTCATCCAACTCTTTCCTAAATCACTTTTCTTCGGAGGTTTTAAACTCATTGCCAATCTCCTCCTGCCAGCATATTTGTAAGATATGGATCTGCACCATAACGCCCTTCCAGATATTGTTTATCATAGGCTGCAGTACTATTTACTCGTTCATTGTTTTCTCTTCTGATTTCATATAGGGAATATATTTCACTTTCGTGCCTTTCATTTTCTGCCGCAAACCAAATTTCATCCCGTCTGAAAACTGTATTTTTCATTGTTGTCATATCATGGGAAGTAAAAAGTAACTGCGCTCCCTTTTTGTTTACATTCTTATTCTTAAACAATGAAATTACATAACGAAGCAGCTTAGGATGCAATTTTGCATCCAATTCATCAATAATCACCAGCCGACCTTCTTGCAGTGCTAACAAAATCACAGGTAATGCCGCAATCATTTTCTTTGTTCCATCTGACTCATCATTAAAACTTAATTCATAAATCTTTCCCTCTATCATACGCTGTGTATACAGTTCATGATTTTCTTCATCATACCGATAACCTGATACATCAATATCAACATCATTTAGTGCACGAACAATTTTCTTTCGATATGATTCATCATCAGAAAACATTATTTGTCTGTCTGCAATCGGATTTGCATAGTTTTTGACAATGCATGATTCAAACCACTTCTGAACTTCCACAATTACCGGTATATCATAGTTGATTGCCAAAAAAGATAAATATGGCATCTTGGGGTTTACCGAGCGGTTAATACTCGCTTTATTGATGCTTGCACCCAATGTAATTTCAGCACCTTCCCTATCAAAAACCATACCCGTTCTCTTTCCACCAATGGATTTCCAATACAGAGATTCTTCAACAATGTCATCCCCACATATTGATAAGTTGTACCTGTATTCATTTTTTTCCTGTCGGAAATACACTTCAAATTCTGTCGGCATTTTCCTAGATATTTCATTAAAATAGAATGGTGCCGCACTTATCTTCTGCTGAATAATAATCTTTTCTCTTGCCTTCTCCAATTCATATATTGGCTTAACCACTGTAGAAATCAAACATGAAAGAGCTAGTAACAGATTGGTTTTCCCGCCACCATTCGGACCATATATAACCCCTACGGGAAGAAGTGCATCTGCTTTCTCGCTTTTTAACAACGATTCTGAAAACTCCGGAATAGATGTTGCCTGAAAATCGAATGTTGTTGTTTCTTTATATGATTTAAAGTTTTTAAAAGAAAATTGACACAGCATCCTGATATTCCTCCCTCTGAACTGTCTTATTTGCACTTATTATATAATTAATATATTCGTTTTTCAAGTTTTATACCCATATTTCATAAATTTTATTTTTGAAATATGGGTATAAAAGTCATTTTTCTGATTTTATAATATTATTTTAAGTTTCCTTAGAAAATCTCCTTTACATACATAAAAATACAATGCCTCTACAGCGCATCCTTCATTGCTTTAACATACTCACCGACATACTTTGGTGAAGCCTCACCATACTCATCGATTATCTTGATGATGGCAGAGCCCACAATGGCACCATCCGAGATATCTGCCATCTTCTTTGCCTGCTTGGGTGTTGAAATGCCAAAACCGATAGCACATGGCACATCTGTATTTTCTCTGATTACCTTGACTATTGAAGCCAGATCTGTCTTAATCTCGCTTCTTGTACCGGTGACTCCGAGGCTTGAAATCACATAGATGAAGCCGGTTGCCTCCTTTGCTATCATCGCAATGCGATCCTTTGATGTAGGTGCGATAAATGAAATAAGGTCCACATCATATTTCTCGCAGAGTGGTAAAAACTCTTCCTTTTCCTCATATGGGATATCCGGCAGAATGAGTCCGTCAATGCCTATTACCTTACATGTACTGATAAACTTTTCTGCGCCGTAAGAGTAAACCACGTTTGCATATGTCATGAAAACCATAGGAATTGTGACATCTTTTCTCAGATCTCTCACAAGGTCAAAAACCTTGTCTGTTGTAACTCCGGCTGCAAGTGCCTTTATGTTGGCGCCCTGGATTACAGGTCCCTCTGCTGTAGGATCAGAGAATGGAATACCAAGCTCTATAAGGTCTGCTCCGTTTGCAACTGCTTCTCTTACGATTTTTGCGGTTGTCTCTAAATTTGGATCACCGCAGGTGATAAATGGTATAAACGCCTTGCCATTTTCAAACGCACTTCTTATCTTACTCATAAATATTCTCCCCTCTGTATCTTGCTATTGCCGCGCAGTCCTTGTCGCCTCTGCCTGAAACAGTAACAACGATTATCTTGTCCTTGTCCATTGTAGGCGCCAGCTTCATGGCATATGCCACTGCATGTGAGGACTCGATTGCAGGGATGATTCCCTCTGTCTTTGCGAGGTATTCAAAAGCATTTACCGCTTCATCATCTGTTACAGGTACATACTGCGCTCTGCCGATATCGTGCAGATATGCGTGCTCCGGTCCGACTCCCGGATAGTCAAGTCCTGCAGAAATAGAATAAACCGGAGCGATCTGTCCGTATTTGTCCTGACAGAAATATGACTTCATGCCGTGGAAAATACCAAGACGGCCTGTATTTACTGTGGCTGCAGTCTCAAATGTATCTATTCCTCTTCCTGCTGCCTCGCAGCCGATGAGCTCAACTCCCTCATCCTCTATGAAGTTGTAAAAGCTTCCGATGGCATTTGAGCCGCCGCCCACACATGCGATAACCGCATCAGGCAGTCTGTGCTCCTTTTCAAGCATCTGCTCCTTGATTTCCTTTGAGATGACCGCCTGGAAATCTCTTACAATGGTAGGGAACGGATGTGGTCCCATAACTGAGCCCAGGCAGTAATGTGTGTCCGAAATTCTCTTGGTCCACTCTCTCATTGCCTCCGATACGGCATCCTTTAATGTGGCTGTACCTGATGTAACCGGGATAACCTCTGCTCCGAGCAGACGCATGCGGTATACATTGAGCGCCTGACGCTTTGTATCCTCCTCGCCCATGAATACAACACATTCCATACCCATAAGGGCTGCGGCCGTTGCTGTTGCCACACCGTGCTGACCGGCTCCGGTCTCAGCTATCAGTCGGGTTTTGCCCATTTTCTTTGCAAGAAGTGCCTGCCCTAATACGTTGTTGATCTTGTGCGCTCCTGTATGGTTTAAATCCTCTCTCTTAAGGTATATTTTTGCTCCACCGAGATCCTTTGTCATCTTTTCTGCGTAGTACAGTCTCGATGGTCTTCCTGCATAATCGTTGAGAAGCTCTGTGAGCTCTCTGTTAAATTCAGGATCGTTTTTGTAATAATTGTATGCTTCTTCTAATTCTTTAACGGCATTCATGAGGGTTTCAGGAATGTACTGTCCTCCGTGAATACCAAATCTTCCGTTTGGATTTGTCATGATGTTTTCCCTTCTGATGTATATTTGTAAATATTTTGTTTTCTGTACTGAATAGTTACAGATATTCTTAAAACCATGAAGATACTTATATATCTCTATTAGCTTAATCGCAATTCATCAAGCTTAGCCTTTTTGTCGTCCGCTCTCATCAGCGTCTCTCCGATAAGCACTGCGTCAACTCCGATTTCACATATTGCCCTGATATCATCTGTGCTCTTTACACCGCTTTCCGATACAAATATGATGTCATCGGGAATCAGGTCGCGCAGCTTTCTGCTGTTAGCTGTATCAACTGTAAAATCCTTCAGATTGCGGTTGTTGACACCTATTATTCTGGCACCGGCTCTTACCGCCATCCCTGCCTCTTTTTCATTGTGTATCTCCACAAGAGCGCTTATACCAAGGCTGTCGCAGATTTTTATGTATTTACTGAGCTGTTCCTCTGACAATATTGAGCAGATTAAAAGCACCGCAGCGGCACCGAGTGTCTTTGCCTGATATATCTGATATTCATCGACCGTAAAATCTTTTCGGATGCACGGAATCGAAACCATTTTCGCAATCTCCTTAAGATACTCATCCGAGCCTAAAAACCATTTCGGCTCTGTCAGTACCGAGATGCAATCCGCACCTGCCGCCTCATATTCCCTTGCAATTTCAAGATATCTGAAATCCGGCTCTATAAGCCCCTTTGACGGCGAAGCCTTCTTGCACTCACATATGAAGCTCAAGCCATCCTTTTTGAGTGCTTTTTCAAATGCAAACTCACAAAGCTTTTCGTTTTTCGTCTGAATCGCAATATTTTTCATTTCCTCAAGGCTTATTTTTTTCTTGTCTTCTGCCACGCGAAGCCTTGAATATTCTGCAAGCTGGTCTAAAATATTCATCGCTTTTCCTTTCCTGTTTTGTGTGCCTAGCTGTTGCTTACCTCGATGAGCTTATCGAGTGTTTCAAGTGCTTTTCCTGAATCAATGATTTCTGCTGCAAGCTCGATACCCTCTTTCATGCTGTCGGCCTTTCCTCCTATATAAAGTGATGCGCCTGCGTTCATGAGTACTGCATTTCTCTTATGGCCCTTCTGTCCGCCTAATATATCACGTACAATTTTCGCATTTTTCTCAGGTGTACCGCCTTTTAAATCCTCCTTTGTACAGCGCTCAAAGCCGAAATCCTCCGGTGAGATTACTGTGGTTCTGAACCATCCGTCCTTTATCTCGCATATCTTGGTCGGTGCGCTCATGGAAATCTCATCGAGCTTATCCATGCCATAGACGACCATTCCGCGCTTTACTCCGAGGCTTACAAGCACCTGTGCAAGCGGTTCTACAAGATACTCATCATACACTCCTAGAAGCTGCATGGCCGGTGAACCCGGATTTGTGAGCGGTCCTAAAATATTGAATACAGTTCTAAAACCAAGCTCTTTTCTGATAGGTCCGACATATTTCATTGATGTATGATATTTCTGTGCAAAGAAGAAGCACATGCCGACTTTATTTAAAAGCTCCACACATTTATCAGGGCTCTGGTCTATGTTGACGCCGAGCGCCTCAAGGCAGTCTGCTGTGCCGCATAATGAAGAGGCTGCCCTGTTTCCGTGCTTTGCCACCTTCATGCCACCTGCTGCTGCAACAAGTGCTGAGGTTGTTGAAATGTTGAAGCTCTGTGCATTGTCTCCGCCTGTTCCTACGATTTCGAACACATCCATACCTGTTTTCACCTGTACCGCATGCTCTCTCATGGCCGCTGCACAGCCTGCGATTTCGTCTGTTGTCTCAGCCTTTGCACTCTTTGTTGAAAGAGCTGCAAGAAACGCTGCATTCTGGGTTGATGTTGTCTCACCGCCCATGATCTCATTCATCACTACATATGCCTCATCATATGTGAGGTCTTCTTTGTTTACGATTTTTACTATGGCTTCTTTGATCATGATTATGTCCTCCTGTATTCCGGTAATATTTCGTTTATAATTTTGTTTATGATTTTGTTCTGCTATTTGTTTTCAATTCAACAACTAATATATAAATTCATTAAACGCTGCAATTTTCAATTAAGCTTTGATAAAATTACTAAGCATCTGCTTTCCGTCCGGTGTCATGATTGACTCCGGGTGAAACTGCACTCCGTATATCGGATATTCCTTGTGCTCAACAGCCATGATCTCACCATCATCTGTAGTGGCTGTAATCTTTAGGCAATCAGGCATCGTGTCCGCATCTGCAGCAAGTGAATGGTAACGTGCTACCTTTGCTTTTTTCGGGCAACCCTTGAATAAAAGGCTTTCTGTGTCAAACGATACATCCGATTGCTTTCCGTGCATGAGCTCCTTTGCATATGTGACTGTCGCACCATATGCTGCGCATATCGCCTGATGTCCGAGGCACACACCAAGGATTGGGATTTCCTTTCCAAGCTCCTTTGCCACAGCTATTATCACGCCCGCATCCTCAGGCCTTCCCGGTCCCGGTGATAATATGATGCGATCAGGCTTTAAAGCCCTAATCTCTTCAACTGTCATCTCATCATTTCTGATTACTCTGATATCAGGCTCTATCTCGCCGATTAGCTGATACAGATTGTAGGAAAAGCTGTCGTAGTTATCAATCAGTAAAATCATTCTTCCACCTCCTGTGAGACTTCCAGTGCCTTAAGAGAAGCCTTTGCCTTGTTTATGCACTCCTGAAATTCCTTCTCAGGATCTGAATCCGCAACTATTCCCGCTCCGCTTCTCACGAAAACCTTGCCGTTTTTCTTGTAGGCAATGCGGATTGCAATACATGTGTCCATGTTTCCTGTAAAATCTATATATCCGATCGCCCCTCCGTAAATGCCTCGCTTGTTGTCCTCAAGCTCTCCGATAAGCTGGCACGCTCTGATCTTTGGTGCTCCTGAAAGTGTTCCTGCCGGGAGCACTGCCTCTATTGCATCGAGTGCGTCGTACTCTTCTCTTATCTCTCCACGCACTGTCGAGCCTATATGCATCACATGTGAATATCTCTCTATGGAATGAAGCTTTTCTACTTTTACAGTTCCGAATTTACTTACCTTTCCGAGGTCATTTCTTCCTAGGTCCACGAGCATATTGTGCTCTGCGAGCTCTTTTTCGTCCTTAAGCAGCCCTTCCTCAAGCTTTTTGTCCTCCTCTGCTGTGGCATCTCTCGGCCTCGTGCCTGCCAGCGGGAATGTGTGAAGCACTCCATTTTCAAGCTTCACAAGTGTCTCCGGAGATGCTCCCGCAACCTCCACATCGGTTCCCGAAAAATAAAACATGTACGGCGAAGGATTTATCGTTCGAAGCACGCGGTAGGTATCAAAAAGGCTTCCCTCAAACGGTGCGCTCAATCTGTTGGATAAAACTATCTGGAAAATATCCCCCTCTTTGATATGGTGCTTTGCCTTCTCGACCATCTCACAATACTGCTCCTTATCAAAAAGCGGTGTGACCTCACCCAGCAGCTTGCCACCCATATTCTGTTTTTTCTCTCCGTGCATCAGAAGCTCCCTAAGCTGCTTTAGCTCAACAATCGCTTTGTTGTAGCCTGTTTCCGGAGCATCAAGTGACATATTTGCGATTAGTATTATCTTTTGGCACAGATTGCCAAATGCTATTACCTTATCAAAAAGCATCAGATCAACATCCTTGAAATCCTCCGTGTCCCTTGCTTTTCCTCTGATGCTTTTCTCCTTGTAGCCCAGATAATCATACGAAAAATAACCCACAAGGCCACCTGTAAAAGAAGGCAGATAATCAAATTTCGGACTCTTGTACTCTGAAAGAATCTGTCTGATGTACTCTGAAGGATTTTCCGTCTCCACCGAAAGCTTTCCAAGCTTCATGTGACCATCTATACAGTTAATCTCAAGCTTTGGATCATATCCCAAAAATGTATATCTTCCCCAGGCTTCATTGGCTTGTGCTGATTCAAGCAGATAACAATGTGTTGAAACATTCTGCAGAATCCTCATAGCCTCTATAGGTGTGATAAAATCTGATAATATCTCACAGCTTACAGGGAGAATGTCATACTTCCCGGTTTTTGCTATTTCTTTAACTTCGGTCAGTGTAGGTGAAATTTTCATATGCTTACCTCCAAATTTTGTGTTTGTGTGAACAAATGCCCAACATACAGCTCGAATTCGCCTTTTCAAGGCTTCTCCGCAGCTTGCGCTGCTACAATTCTCGCTTTATGTTGTGCAGTCCAATGTTCGTTCGCAAGCTTGCATGCGAGCATGCAGACTTGCAAACTCCATTGTCCCTCTTTGTTCACTAAAAAACGCCCTTGACAGAATTTTAGTTCTGTCAAGGACGAATAATCTTAACTATCCGCGGTGCCACCTTGAATTCACGATAAAGCTCGTGCGCTTGGCAGGATACCAACATATCCCGGGCAAATGACGTATGCCCGCACGTCGCAGAATACTCTGGATGAATGATAAATCCATTTGACTGCGCCCTCAGCGGTCCATTTGACAACTTGTTTCACACCTGATTCTCTGTAAAGGCATCATTGCCGTTATCTCCGCTTCAACGGTTTACAACTTATTAAATTGTCGAAACAGTTTAAACTGTTTTCACTTCTTTAACGATTTAATACTTTATCTTGCTAAATTTGTTTAGAGTTTATCACTCCTGTTTGTGTTTGTCAACATATTTTTGCCCCGTTTTTCTAATTATATACATTTTATTATTTTCAAAAACCATATTTAATTGCATTCTGCATAAAACATATTCCCCCATTATTTGATATATTTTGCATTGACATATTTCGTTGCCCTTGCCTGCCCCAATTTCATAACAGAACCTGTTTTTACCATTTTTCCAAGTACTGCTTCTACTGTAGACGGACTCACATCAGGAAGGATATCACAGATTTCGGCTTTTGAGACCGGAAGCACGCTGTTTAAAACTGTCTGCTCAACTCTTTCTGTTTTTTTAAGTTTTTTCCCATTTACAGTAGAAAATCTTTTGTCCAATTCTTTGTAACATTTATAGAGCATAGACAGAAAATTTTTCATATATTCAAAATATGAATTCTCATTTGTATGCCATCCTATAGATGACTCCTGCAATGCCTCGTAGTAAAAATCCTTTGAGTCATTGATTTGTTCCTCAAAGGATACATATTTTCCAACATCATATCCACTTTTATAAAGTAAAAACAATGATAATAATCTGGATACTCTGCCATTACCATCAGAAAACGGATGTATACATAAAAAATCCAATATCACACATGGAATCAGTAACAATTTGTTTATTTTTGGGTTATCCCTTGCATCCATATATGCAAGTACAAGCTGCTGCATTGCTTCGCCTGTATCTGCCGCTGAAACCGGTGTAAAGCGAACTCTACGCCTTCCTCTTTCATCAATCTCCATTATCAGATTGTCTTCCGTTTTGTATTTTCCTGATAGCTCATATCCTGCAAGATTTGTCATCGTTTCATGTATATGCAGAATCATATTTTCACTAAATGACATCTGATCATGCTTAGAATGTATCTCATCCAGTGCATCCCTATACCCTGCGATCTCACGCTCATCATGATTAAGAGGAGCACTGTCACCGTCAACAATCTGCTTTATACGTGCGTCTGTTGTAACAATACCCTCTATCGCATTAGAACCTTTAACAGATTGTACTCTTGCAATCTTTTCCAGCTCAGTATATATACTTTTATTGCTTTCCTTACGCGTATCTGATATAGCATTAAATGCAGTAATTGTTGCTGTAAGATTAACTATCTCAGCCGGTAATAAGCCCTCATCTAAAAAAGAATAGTCAAATATATGCATATTGTCCTCCTGTTATCTGCATATATTTTATCAAAAAATGTGCAGATGCTCAATCAGTATCTGCACATTTTTTAAATAATATTATGCATTAAAATCGTAAACCGGTGTGTGTTTGCACATTAATAACATAAAATCGCCTCGCATTATATAAATTCGATTGATAACCTTATTATAGTTGTTATTAGATGTGTAATCACTCAAAAACACCGACTAATCTAAAGTCTGATTTTAGATTAGTCGGCATTCTGGTTTTCTATAAAATATACTCCATCTGGCGTTCCTTTGTCTTAAGCCCCATCTTCTCATAAAATTTCTCAGCAGATGTGTTTCCGCTCCATACATTGAGAGTGACCTCGTAGCAGCCGAGATGCTTTGCCTCATTCTTGACATATTCAAAAAGCTGCTCTCCGATATGCTGTCCTCTGGTCTTTGCATCTACACACAGATCATCTATGAAAAGCGATGTAAACGGTACCATATTGTTGGAAAACGGCTGCTGTCTTATCTGGCAGAATGCATATCCCATGCAGATATCATCATCATCTGCCGCAACATATATCGGCTTTGTATCGTCCTTTATCATTTTTGCAAGCTCTTCATTTGTATATTTTGTCGTTCCCGGGATAAAAATATCCGGTCTGATATCGGCATGGATCTGAAGCACCTGCTCTAACAATTCTATAAGTCTTGGTATGTCTTTTTCGTGTGCTCTTCTAATATTCATTTTTGAGAATCATCCTTCCTGTTGTCGTTAATGTATAGCAAATTGCTACTTTCTCGGTGTAGTGCGGGTCACTAAGGTATACATCGAATTG
>OHRG01001406.1_pt1 | contig 11546 bp, 11 predicted proteins | sample 1578351 | NCBI WGS metagenome assembly OHRG01 (sample SAMEA3879599, study PRJEB24766) | human gut metagenome | biome: human-associated habitat; feature: feces | place: USA | collected 1985/1987
TCCTTCCTGAGGCGGACCTTCCTCCGCCTGTTGTAGTTCTATTTTACACCATTTCATCCACCTCTGGCAATGTGTATCAACAGGATCGACCCATTTTTCCGTCATTCGGAGTATAGAAAAACAGCGTCGTCTGCGCGCAGCGCGGCCCTGGGGAAAGAATAGAAGCTTGAAACACTCTCTTGCTGGGGGTATCTTATTGTTCCTGTCACCTCTTCATTGGACGCAAACAAAAATGGAGACATAAAACGCGAGTACGAACTGCCGTTTTGACAGTTCGTACTCATGATCTTATTGGACTGTTTTCCAAAAACCGTTTACAGCAGCCTCCCTTTTATAGCAAGAGACCGCTCACACAGCAAATGTGATGAAAGGTTACCACTCCAGTATTGTATGGCTGCGCTTAGAAGAGCAGAATGGATTTTCCATGATATTGGTCAACAAGATGTTGATTATATTCATCACCGCCAGGCATATTCCCACTGCGTAAGACGGGAGGGGTATATCCTTTTGACACCATATATTTACAGGTCTCCAAAACCAGACAATCTGCTACAAAGCAGTTGCAGAAGGTGGATGTGGGACCAATATTCTGCTCACATCCTTCTACTTTCAAAATAGCGTCGCCATAAGGCAGATGGTTATTCAAATAGATGTCAACTGTTTGATACAGGTTCTTCCCAGTGGGATGGCGGGATGGATGCTCCTTGGGCACACGCTCCGCGAAGGAGCTGGAGGTGATCGCGATCGACGTGACTCCAAGCCTCTTCGCCTCTAAGGCGCAATCAATCGTCATACTGTTGATCCCATACGCGTTGATGATCAGAAGAACCTCTCCAGACGTCTTTCCTACGCCATAAGACTCTAAAACTGCTTTGGCATATCCGGGAATCCGTTCAACCTTCATAGAACGAAAACCACCGTGGCTCAAATTGGTTCCGGGATCTAAAATTGCATTGATGGACGCCAGTCCACCAGCACGGGAAAACATCTCCTCCACAGCCATGTTGGAGTGGCCGCCGGGCCCGATCACATGGATCACCTGTCCCCGCATAATGGAATCGCCCATAACCTGTGCCGCCTTTTGAATGGCTTCTGCTTCGTCAGCACAGATTTCATCCAACAGGCCTGAGATGACCTGCTTATAAGATTTCATATCCTGATTCATATCATCGTGTTCCTTTCACTGTCATATTGTAATGAAACAGCTGCTACACTGCCGCATGGAAGAAAAACAGCCGAAGGTATGGGACGTCCTTGTCCCGTTTCATGGCATGGTACTGCCCAGGCAGGGCCGCAAAACAGACGCCTGGAAAAAGAGGAAACTCTCGGTCTCCTACCTTTGCATATCCGGTCCCACTTAAAACATAAAACACCTCTTGATCCTCATGTACCCCTCCCTGAAAATAGTCCAGCTGCGTATACTCTAAGATTCCGCACCTGCAGCCTGCACGACAGCCATTTTCCTGATCCAGAAGAGGAATAAACCGGTATTCATCAAACACAACACGTTGAGAGTCGGCCTCGCTGGTATAAATGTTCATAGGAACCGAACGTCGCCACCTTCCGCTTCTCTATATGTCTCTTTGTTCCGAAATAGCTCAATCAGGGACGGGATCATAAAAAATACGGATGACAACGCAAACACCGGAAGCGCCGCATAGGCCCAAATCATAGACCACCGGATCGTTGGAAAAATCAGCATTCGCTTGGATCCGGCCATCTCCACACCAGTCACAAACAGCATAAGGAAAAAGGAAAAAGTCAATAGGGTAATCACAATATTGATGACGTGGCGGAGTTTATGAGGGAATTTGCTGACCAGAATTTCCAGAATGATGTGTTCCTTTTGATAAACACCCACCGCCATTCCAATCATGATCATCCACACGATACAGATGGTACTAACGTCTGTGACCCATAAAAAAGAATGGTTAAAGAACGTACGGCTGATAATTTCCATAGTATTGATGAAAAAGATCACCAAAAAAAGATTGCCCGAAATATGCGTCTGGAGTGCGGCCAGCCCGTCCAGTAATTTTTTCAGCATAATTTTATCCGCCCCCTGTTCCAAAAATCAGATTCGGCAGCCATGTCACCGTCCAGGGGATATAGGTAATCAGCAGCTGACAGACCAGAAGCGCGGCCACAAACGGAAGTACTGCTTTTGTGATCCGTTCAAAGGAGATCCCCGACAGCTTTGACTCAATAAAAAGCAACGCGCCGACCGGAGGAGTGATCAACCCAATCATAAGGTTGCAGATCATGATCATCCCAAAATGAATGGAGTCTATCCCCAATTGGTTGGCAAGCGGCAAAAGCACTGGGCCAAAAATCAACATGGCGGGAGTGGCGTCCATGATCATCCCCAGGAAAAGAAAAAAGATATTGATTGCCAACAGAAAGACGGTCGGGCTTATATGATACCGCTCGATCAGCGCCACCAGTTGGTTACTAAGTCCCTCTACCGCGATGATATAAGAAAAAATATCCGCTACGGTAAACAGAGCCATAATGATGGCAGAGAACAGGGCCATCTTACAAAAAACCTGATACATCGCCTTGAAGCTGATGGTCCGGTAGACAAAGACCCCGATCAGCAGTACATATGCGCAGGCCAGGATGGCAATCTCTGTCACCGTAGCCATTCCAGTCAGCACACCTACAATGATAATCACCGGAGCAATCAAGGAAAGAACAGCTTTCTTTAATACACTGAGAAAACTCTCTCCGCCCTCCTCTGCTCCGCCTTTATCGATCTTCAGATCCATCTTACGGGCAGCAAACAACACAATCAGATGCATCGATCCTGCCATAATCAGTCCGGGGATCAGGGCGCCAAAGAACAAACGGCCAATCGAGAGGTTTGTGATCAGTGCCAAGAACACCATTGGAATGCCAGGAGGAATGATCGGCCCCAGTACCGCGGCGGCCGCATTCAAGGCGGCAGAAAACTCTTCTGGATAGCCCTCCTTTTTCATTCTGGGCAGCAGAACAGGAGAAATTGCTGCCGCATCTGCCGGGCCCGAACCAGAAACCAGTGAAAAAATTACGTTGACCACAATACAGGCATGGGCCAGACCACCACGAAATTTCCCAATGAAATACATGGAAAAGTCCAGCATTCTCTCAGTCATTCCGGATATATTCATCAGCTCACCCACCAGGATGAAAAACGGGATCGCCATAAGAGAAATGTCTGACAAACCGTTGACCATACTATTTGAGATCATGGACAGCGGCCCATTCCCTGTTCCCAGCAAATAGCATACCCCAGAGACTGCCATAGACACAAAAACAGGCATACCCAGGAACATGAGAAGGAACATCACAAGGAAAATGATTACAATCGCCATAATTGAATCCTTTCGTATCATTTGCTGGGGACATCCAAAGCCGTTCCCTGGACTGGATGTCCCCAGACAATGGCTGGGTTCACAACGGCATCGCCTTCACAACAAGTATCCTGCCACAGCTGTGGCAAAAAGCTGGCAGTGATACCGCTTTATTCCGAAGTATAGCTGTCCTTGAAGGCCATGATCTCATCCATGGTCCCCGTAGGCCAGAGAGCACCGGCCGCGTCCAGCTCCTGATAAAAATCTTTACCCAGCTTATCCTGAATGGATTTTACATCAACCTCCACATAGGTCATGTTTTCGTTGAGAAAGTCCATGGTCTCCTGCATCTGCTGCTCCACCAGGCCTGCTTCGTACTCGACTGCTTCCTCCGCAGCCGCCTTGACCGCCGACTGTTGCTCAGGTGTCATTTGCTGCCACACATTTTCGCTGATAAAAATCGCGCCCACATCACGGATATAGTCTGTCTGCATAAAGTAGCTCTGCACTTCATACAGACTGCTGTTACACACTGTAATGAAGTTGTTTTCCTGTGCGTCCACAGTCCCCTGGGACAGAGCCATATACAGGTCTCCCAGAGGCACCACTACGGGCGTGGCACCCAGCTTTTTCATGGTCTCCTGGACCAGAGCAGATTCTGCTGTCCGAATTTTCAACCCTGAAAAATCATCCGCGTTCTCCACGGGAACATTTGCTGTCAGTTCCCGGGGAGGCAGCTCTCCCCGCGCTGCCAGGACCCGAACTCCTGTGGCCTGCGCCGCCTCCTCAAACCACTGTTGAGCGGTTTCAGAATCCAGAAACGCCTGGAATTCCTCCTGTGAGTCCCACAGGAAGGGAGCTGTTACCGCGTTAAACTTCTGAGCGCCTTCCAGCCAGGGATAGCATGAGAGTGTGTTATAGAACAGATCGGTAAGCCCTGTGGGCATGCCGCTGAGCATATCATTGCTTCCGCCCAGCACACTGTTCGGATAGGTTTTGACGGTGATGTTCAGGTCCGATTTTTGGTCCAGAATTTCTGCAAAGCGATTCATAGCTTGAGTCGCAGGATCATCCTCCGTTTTGATTCCAGCCAGCTTTAAGTTGAAGCTTGGGGCGTTAGATGCGGATGTCCCGCTTCCGGAGGCTCCGCTGCTTTCCCCCGTACTGGAACACGCCGTACAACCCAATGACAGTGAAAGGACCAAGGCCAAGGTAATCGCAAATTTTCGTTTCATAACCATTCTCCTTTTATATTGATTGAGGCTTATACGAACTTTTGTCACTTTTTTGGCCGACTAAGCGGGACCGGAAACGTCAGTTTTTCTCTGATAAACGATCCTGCCGTCTATTATCGTCAACAAAATCTGAATATCAGGATCGAAAATGAGAAGATCGGCCTGTTTTCCAACTGTCAGGCTTCCAATACTTGCGTCTTTTTTCAGAATACGCGCTGGGGTCAGCGAGGCCATTTTAACCGCATCCAGAAGCGGAATTCCTGCCTTGTGAACCACAGTAGCAACCAGACGGTTCGTCGTTGCAACACTCCCCGCAAATGCTTTCCGGTCCGGCATTTTTGCCACTCCGTCTTCAATTATGACAGCCTGTCCGTTTTTTACACTGCCGGAAATACTGGGTCCATCGGGCATCCCGGCTCCGCGTAGTGAATCTGTGATCAAAGCCGTCCTCTCAGGTCCCTTGATGCGGTAGACCAGGCGGATCAATTCCGGCGGAAGGTGGCATCCGTCGGCAATGATTTCTACGGTAAGTTCATCCAGCAGATAGGCACTCTCCACAATGCCTAAAAAGCGATAAGCATTGCGCCGGTGGACTCCATTCATCCCGGAATATAAGTGGGTCACATGACTGTATCCATGCTCACACGCATCCATCACCAGATCATATTCAGCATCGCTGTGTCCGATCGCAGCCAGAATTCCGCGCCGTGACAGCTCCTCTCCCAGTTCCAGCGCTCCCTCCAATTCCGGAGCAATGCTCCAGCGCAGAATGTCATCTGACCATTCTAAAATCTCCAGATACTCCTCCCGGTTCGGTTTCCGAATGTAGCGGACATCTTGCCCCCCGGCCTGATCTTTGGCAAAGTAGGGACCTTCCAGATGGAGTCCGAGTAATTTTGCCCCTGTTTGGTTCGACTGTTTGGCGGCGTGAAACGCTGTCATCAGATTTTTCAATTCCTCATTGGGACAAGTGAGCGTAGTGGGAACCATGGAGGTAGTCCCATATCGTGCATGCAGCTCGGCAGCTCCGAGGATGGCCTCCGGCGTGCCATCCATAAAATCATGTCCTCCGCCGCCATGGGTATGGATGTCCACAAATCCAGGGGACACATAATTTCCTCCCGCATCAATGACTTCTTCGCAGGGAAGTCCGCTCTCCTGTTCCCCTACATAGGTGATCTCCCCGTCCAATATTTCCACGGTTCCATGGGAGAAAATGCGGTAGGGTGTAATGACCTGACCATTTATGATCTTGGTTCGCTTCATGTTAAGCATCCTCTCCCAACCGAGACGCACTGTCCTCGTCAATATACAGCACAGCATTGGGATGACGCCTCAATATGGAGGCCGGACACGCCTCAGAGACCATACCTTCAACTGTGTTCTTCACCGCAGCCGCCTTAGCCTTCCCTGGAACGATACAGAACAAATAGCGTCCGGCAAACAAGCTTGGAATCGTCAATGTGATAGCCTGTGTGGGAACTTCATCAGTAGAGGAAAAACATCCGTCATGGACTTGCTGATTGCGGCACGTCAGATCCAGAGTGACAGGTTTGACAGCGGCCGGGTCGCGAAAGAGGGCGGTATGTGGATCGTTAAACGCGATATGTCCATTCTCTCCAATCCCCATACAAACGATGTCTACCGGAAATTGACGGAGCAAAGCGGTATATCGTTGGCACTCTGCCGTAATATCCTGTGCAGATCCGTCCAGATAGTGCACAGATTGGAATGGTACACAGCCCATAATATGCTCCCGCAGGTACGTTCCAAATTTCTGAGGGGCCTCTGGAGGCAAACCAATATATTCATCCATGTGAAAGGCATTTACTCTCTCCCATTCGATGTCTGGACTGCTTCTCAGTGCTTTTAAAAACTCATTTTGTGAGGGGGCCGCCGCAAAGATCATATTGACCTCGTCTTGCTTCTCCAACAAAGTTTTCAGACAATTTGCAACATCTGCCGCGGAACACGCTCCTAATTCCATAGGTGATTTCAGCCGTTTGATGGTAAGGAGATCCTTTTTTTCTACAATATCCTTCATAAGTCCACATCCCTTTAACACAAAATTTACTGCGCGCAAAAGGAAAACGCCGAAAAATCAGACAAACTCGGTCATGTTACGCAAATGTATTGAGATGCACCTCGTATTTCATATTGCTGAATTCATTCTAACTCATATATCTGCAAACTACAATTTCAAAATTAGGATTTTTGTTTGCAAATCCGATAATTTTGTGGTACGATATAGCCGCAATTGCAGAATTTTTTCTCTTATTTTTAGTCGAAATATACATATTCAGTGAGGAGGAATATTGTGAACAGAGTACTTTCTCCCTCCCAGTTCAATCCCCAAACGGAAATGAAACAGCCAGATTTGGATCTTCGGTATGTTTTTGATGAAAAACCTCCCGTTGTAGAACTCCACACACATATCTTTTATGAATTTTTCTTTTTTTGCGCAGGAGATTTGGAGACCTATCTGGTGGATTCACACAGCTATTCTTTGAAACACGGAGATATATTGGTCATCCCTCCCGGCATCATGCATCATCCAATTTTTTCTGTTTCTGCGGGGCCGTATAAGCGCTACGTCCTTTCCGTCTCACAAGAGTTCATGGAGAGGCGGATCTCAGAAGATCCTGGCATTATGTATGCAATCAATCTCTGCTGTAAAAGCAACGAATTTCTCATTCGATGCTCTACTCCAGCTCACGCAGAGCGTTTGGAACATTGTCTGCTCTCCATGTGGTACGAGATCCAACAGGAAAACCTCTGTATGAACGCATATCTGCATAGTCTCTGTACCCAGTTTCTTGTAGAACTGAATCGTTCTGTCTCAGACAGCAACATTGTGTCGGCTCGATTAGATCACCGCAGGCCACTGCTGGAAAAAATCACATCCTATATTTGGGAAAATTTTAGTCACCGACTCTCATTGGGGCAAACGGCTGAATACTTTTTTGTCAGCCCCGCCACTGTGGAAAATCTTTTTCGCCAGAAGCTCGGAAAATCTTTTTACCAATATGTAGTAGAATACCGCATTGCAATCGCGCAATCTATGATCGTCCAGGGCTACCCGCTCAAAGACATTTCCAGCCAATGTGGATTTTCAGATTACAGTGCTTTTTATAAATTATTCAAAAAGCAGCTTGGCGTTTCCCCCAGCGAATATCGGAGCATAGCTCCGTCCAATTATTTCAATAACTAATCCGTACCCACATCAATTTGAACTCTTTTTCTCCCACGTAACCGAAACCGAAAGAAAAAGCCCCCTGTTGCAGAGCCTAAAATGTTCCGCACCACAACAACAATACATTGGAGTTTTGAGTGAGTACGGAGAGAACCGCCTCAACACAGTCATGTTCCATTTAGTTCAAGAAAAACGCTTGATCGCTCAAACTCGGAGCAATCAAGCGTTTTGTCGGATGCAAAGGGCTGTTAAAATCAATATTTGTAAAGAAAGGGAGCCAACACCCGCCAACTGAGAGACCAGCGGAGCGCATCGCAGTTGGCAAGGAGACGCAAGGGGCGGGCGGATGATGTCTTTTTTAGATCTATTAACAGAAATGCCGCTCAAGCGGCCATCTGGCCGGCGGCGCTGATGCGCCGTACAAGCGTTTTCGCCTGCGGCGAAAACCTTGGCGGAGGGGCAATTCATTTGCCCCGGGCATTGAAATACCGAAGGGTGGAGCGGCCAACGGGAGTGGAACCCAAAAAGAAAGACAGCCGCCCCTTCAGACGACTGTTTTTTAGCGCATTGCACAGGATCGCTGCCAGCCCTCAGCTTTGTACCCAAAACCAACCCGAAGCCCAGCGGCAGCGGGTTCGGTTTGGAAGCGAGGAGCGCGCGATAAGCTTTGCAATGAAATGAAAAAGCTCGTCGCAAGCGATATGCCGCTTGCGACGAGTTGGAGTGCGTTGACAAAAAAGATGCAGGAGCAAAGCCTTGTGCCGCAAGGGTTTGCGGGCTTTTTAGGCTCGATTTTCCGTTTTGCAATTCGAACCCCCAGCATCTTGTGATGACGGATGAATGATCTGTAAATGTGCGCGTGAATCTGTAAATTAAGTATACGTGAAAATACATAAAACGTCAATTCCAATAGACCAATTTTACGAGCCTTTCATTTGAAGATCCTTTGCGCTATCAATCGTCATGTTTGTTTCCTCCTGTTTTTTGTCTTGGGCGTAGCCTGCGTCAACACAATGGCATAACGTAGTCGGGAAAGCTATTCGTGAACCCGGACAAAGATTTATGCCTGAGCTTGTGAAAAACTTACTTAAATAGAAAGTGGAGACACATTAGCCAATCGCCAGTGCGCCTCCACTCATCATTTCAGTCGGATAATCTGATTATAGAGCATTACGAACTCTTTCTCTACCACCATGTTTTCGTGGTAGTGTCCGAAAAACCAGTATTGGAATCGGCATCGCTCTCGAACCTCATCGAGAAAGTCTGTCAGCGCATCTCGCTGGTACAATCCTCTACTGAAGGTGTCCTGGACACTGCTGGGGCAGCAATGGGTAATGATGTAATCTACATCCCACCCTGCCTGATTCAGCGTTTTCCTTGCGGTTTCGTATTCATCCTCGCTGGGCAGTTCCTCTTTCCACCAGGAGCGGTGATTGACTCGGTAGAGAGCGCCTGCGGCGTTGAGCTGCCGCAGCTTTCGCTCATAGTCCGGATTATCCGGTTCCAGAATGCCGTCCCGGATATCGTGGCTGCTGGCGCCGCCCATGGTAAATATCCGCTTTCCGCAGATGTTATAAAGCTGGCCCCGCATCAGATGCAGGACGCTGGGGCGTATGGCCTGTACCAAGCCGCCGTGCCATTGGCTGATTGGATAGTTGCGGAGCAGATCATAGTTTTCATGGTTTCCGCTGACGAACAGCGTGGTAAAGGACCTGGTCTCCAGCCAGTCCAGCCACTGCTGCTCCGCATCGCCGCCATCCCAGACACCGCCGAAGTCTCCACAGATGATGAGGTAATCCTCTTTGGTCAGGTCACGTTGCTCATGGAATGCTGCAGGCAGGAGCCTGCTGAAATCACCGTGCGTATCACCGGTTATAAAAATGGCCATTTCTTTTCTCCCTTTTCTATTCATTCTACTTCCTGTTCCAGCACCACATCCGAGTCTCGGAAGTGGATGTGGATGGTTTCCGCATCCTCCACCGTGATCTTTTGGATGACCTGCCGGACGAGCTCATTGTCAAATTCCGTGTAGCCCGCGGCGCATTCCATGATACTGTCCCACATCTGCCGGCGTCTGGCATCCTGTTCCTTCAGATCGACCTCTGCCTGCTGCGCGTCTGCGATCTGCGCCTTGAGGGATTCCTTCTCATCCGTCAGCGCTTTCATTCTGGCATTCAGCTCGGTATCGGCCATGTTGACGAGCAGCCGATCCAGCACATCGCTTTGCTCCCGGCTCACCGCATCCATACGCTTCTTCAGCTGCAGCAGCCGTGCACCGGCCTGAGATAACGCCTGCCTGGCTTCCTCCGCCATGGCCAGCACATCGGGGAAGACCTCCTGCCGGATGGCGGCGTACTCGTTCATGGCCGCGAGGATGGCGCTGTGCAGCTTGCCTTCATCCAGCGTCGGAGAGTGCTGGCAGTATTTTGTACCGAACTCCAGCCGGGAGACACAGCGCCACACGATGCGCTTTTTCCCATTTCTGGCCCATGTGACCCGCTTGTAGGGGGAGCCGCACTCGCCGCACACCAACAGTTCTGTCAGCGCGTATTTACCGGAGTATTTTCCAAGTTCCGTTTTTCCGCTCTTTTGCAGCACCTTCCGCTTGCTGGACCGGCGCGTCATCTCCTGCTGCACCTGATTGAACAGGTCCCTTGAGACAATGGCCGGATGGCTGTTCTCCACATAGTACATCGTGCGTTCACCACGGTTCTTTTTGACCTTTTTGTTGATGCAGTCCGTCACATAGGTTTTCTGCAGCAGGGCGTCTCCAATGTACTTTTCATTGGTCAGGATATTGTGGATGATGGAGGGAGACCAGCGCTCTACACCCTGTGCGGTGGGAACACCGTCCTCCTCCAGCTCCCGCTTGATCTGTCCCAGGGTGCAGCCGTCCAGATACCTGTGGTAAATGCGGCGGATGATCTCCGCTTCCTCCGGTACGATCTCCGGCTGTCCGTCCGCCCCCTTCCGGTATCCCAGCATCTTTTTGTACTGGAAGGTGACCTTTCCCGCCTCCGCGCTCTTCTGCTTTCCCCATGCGACATTCTTGCTGAGAGACTCGGATTCCGCCTGGGCGAAGCCGCTGAACAGGGTGATGAGGAATTCGCTGGACTCAGTGAGGGTGTTGATGTTCTCTTTTTCAAAGATGACCCCAATGCCGTTGGCTTTCAGCATCCGCACCGTTTCCAGACAGTCCACTGTGTTTCGTGCGAAGCGGGATAGGGACTTGGTAAGGATGGTGTCGATCTTTCCTTTTTTACAGGCGGCTATCATCTTATTGAAGTTTTCCCGCTTTTTCATGCTGGTCCCTGAGAGTCCTTTGTCAGCAAAGATGCCGGCCAGCTCCCAGTCTGGATTCTCCTCGATTTTCTGGGTGTAGTAGGCGGCAATCATTTCGGTGTACACTTTTTTCTGGTTGGTGTAGGAGGTAAGCTGTTCCTCGCTGTCAGTGGATACCCGGCAGTAGGCTGCCACCCTCTGGTGCTTCTGTGCTCCCTTCAGCGGAGCGTTAACATTTTTCGTTGCCGGTATGATTCGCACCTGCCTCTGTGCTGTCTGTTCCATGTTCTGTCCTTTCCCGGTGCTCCTGTTGGAAGGTGACTTTCACCGTATTTTCTTCCGATATGTTGATATGAGAAACCGCCAGCCGGATGTGGTCCCAGCACACATCCAGCGGGCGGTCGATTTGTTCCGTTATGTCGGGGAAGCAGGCGTACCGCGCCGCGGCCCCCTGCAAGATCAGGGAGACGATCTCCTGTGGATCGTCCGGGTGCTCCAGCCCCC
>OHRG01001444.1_pt1 | contig 11272 bp, 10 predicted proteins | sample 1578351 | NCBI WGS metagenome assembly OHRG01 (sample SAMEA3879599, study PRJEB24766) | human gut metagenome | biome: human-associated habitat; feature: feces | place: USA | collected 1985/1987
GTCTCCGTAAAAATTTCCTTATAATCAGGTCCGATTGCAGCACACGGATAGGCAATAATCGTAAAGCTTCTGTCCTCGCTGTGGATATAGCTGTTCATATACTGTGAGCGCACGCTTGTCATATGGACTACAAGCTTCTGCTGCTCATCATTAAAGTGCGCAGCCTCCTTCTTTGAAACCGGAGCAAACGGCTCCTCTCCAAATATTTCTATGACAGCCGGTCCTCCACATTTACATGCTACATCCTTCATTCTCTCAAGTGCATTGTGCATGCACTCAAGACGATACTCCACATATGCCTTGTCAAGCCACAGTGCCATATCCTCCTTGTGGTCATATTCAAACTGCTTATTGACCGATGTGGAAAATGGTCTCATGGCAGGCTTCATACCCATTTTCTCAAAATTCTTTAATGCTGCTCTTATCATACGCTCAAAGCCAAGCGGATAAAGCACCTGAACCACTGACTTCTTTGAGATATCCTTGTTGCAGGTAATAAAGCCAATGCGGTATCCTTCTGTATAGGTATCTGCCATGGCCTGTATCTCCTCATCTGAAAATGAAGCCAGATGCGCTCTGCCGGCGCGCTCATTCTCTCCGACATACAGTCCGTAGGAATACAGATAATCATCATTTGACAAATCTGCCTCATTTACAAGCTCTGTATAGTAATCATAAGCCGGATCAAGGAGTGCTCTGTTGTCATCCTCTGCAAAAATCTCCTCATAATCATGCATGAACGAATATATACAGCCCCTTATCTCATCAGGACTCAGCTCATTGGCATTCTCAAAATAATTGTATAGCTCTACAATAAGCTCTGCATAAATGCAGAGATATTTTATATCCCCCTGATAGATATGTGTAATGCTTCCGGCAATTTTTGCATATACAGCCGATAAAAGCTGACCATACTCATCTCCGAGCACCTTTACGGCATATGCCGGGTTGGCATAGCTTTTCTCGTAATTTTCTTTATCAAACTGTGAATAGAATAAATCGTTAAATTCTTTATCTGCGCTATGGTTTTTAATAGTGTTGATGCACTTTGCCACACTTGTGAAATAATCTGCAAAAGCCGGCTCTATCGCAGGCTCTCTGATGATCTGTTCTATCCGCTCCTCCACAAGCTCTAATCGCTCTGCGTAAAGCTCATTGGAGAGTTCATAAATCTCTTTATAACTCATATATCCCTATAATCTTTCTATTTTTAATTCAAATATTCATGACAGTTTTATCGCACTATTGATATAATATGTGCTAAATTATAAAGCCGACAACATATGTTCCTCCCCAGCTGATTACCGCTATGAGTGAAAAAAACACTGCCAGTCGTGGAAACGTCATGAATGATTCCTCATCAAAGAGGCTTCTGATGGCAAACCCGAAATCTGCCAGAGATATGCCAAGCATCAGTATACCGGCACTGCCATAGTACATAGACAAATTGCCATCTCCTCTGAATGCCGCATTCAAAAAAACTATATATACAATCTCTATGAGGATAGCCACAACAAGTGCAGCTATCCCCCTCTTAGATTGCTTCTTTTCCGTAAACTTATACCTGTTACGTTTTCTTCTGCCAAGCAATTTATATTCTCCTATTTGCAGCCGTACTGCTTATAGTACTCATCTATAGCTGCTTTGATTGTGTCATCAATGACTACTCTGCCATCATGCTCTCTGTTGTAGAGATACTCTGTGACCTCTTCCATTGTAACGATTGCCTTGCCCTCAAAGCCGTACTTCTCATGGATTTCGTCGAGCGCGCTCACCTTGCCGCCCTGTCCGACTTCCATTCTGTTAAGGCTCACCATAAGGCCTACGATTGTGACATCAGCAGCTCCTCTTACCTTTGGTACTGTCTCCTCCATTGATTTGCCTGATGTGGTGACATCCTCTATCATGACTACTCTGTCGCCATCCTTAAGCTTGCTTCCAAGGAAGCCTCCCTTGTCTGCACCGTGATCCTTTGCCTCTTTTCTGTCTGAGCAGTAGCGCACCTCTTTGCCATAGAGCTCATGGTATGCGATGGCAGTCACAACACTAAGCGGGATTCCTTTGTAAGCAGGTCCGAATAATACATCAAAGTCATCTCCGTAGTTTGCATGGATAGCCTTTGCGTAGTACTCTCCGAGTCTCTTAAGCTGTGAGCCTGTCACATATGCTCCCGCGTTCATGAAAAATGGTGATTTACGACCGCTCTTTAATGTGAAATCACCAAATTTCAGCACGTCACTCTCCACCATAAAGTCTATAAATTCGCTCTTGTAGCTTTCCATTGTATGTTAATCCTCCTGTGTGTTTTTCTTTAAATTATCTTTGTCAATTTTACCACATTGGGGCGTGCTTTTCAACGTGGAAATATTAGTTGTTTTTGCGACTCTGTCATACATAGACAATCATAATAATAAAAAAAAATAGCATCCCACACCGTCCAAAGTTTAGGATGCTATTCTTATAACATTTTAACACTGAGGGCAAATCGGAGTCATATCCGATTCACTTTCTAAGTAGATTATACATGAGGGTACTTGAGAAATCAAGTACCCTTTTTTAATTAGATATACTCACTTGTGTTTACGATCACGCCGTCATATACTGACTGCTTTTTGATAAACTCCGCAGCCTTGTCCACATCTCTGCCGTTTTTGTTCCAGTCCTTTGTGAACTCAACTTTGTCGGCTGCAAGCTCCTTCTCCTGCTTTTGGCTGATGAGCAGAAGTACGAGTATTCCGGCATGGCTTAGGTGCTTGACTACATTTACGAAGTCCTCACCCTCCTTTGGTGCGTAGAGATAAGTATGGCGTCCGTCTATATTTAAGGCTTTCTCGACATCCTCCACAAAACCGCGGTTTACACCATCCACTCCGTCTACGAATACAGCGGTGATTGCCTTCTGGCCCTTGATTGCAGCTCTTACGTTTCTGTCTACTCTGCCCTCGTAGAGACCGCTTTCCTCTGTGTGTACCTCTTCAACCACACCACAGGCAGATGTCATATCCGTCACACGGTCGATTAAGATGAACTCACCGAGTGTCTTGTGGTTTTTGAACTTATCGCAGACTATCTTGTCCGAGAATGCAATCTTTACAACTGCTATCTCGTTCTTTTTAAGCTTGTCGGCAGGCTTTTCCTCACCTGTGTTTACGTCGATGGTATGCTCTATCTCTGTTACGATGCCCGGTATTGACTTGGTACCCAGCTTGAAGAAGAAATTCTTTCCCTTGAAGAGCTCATCGTCATCCATCCAGAGTATTGTAGCTGTGATAGATGAAGCAACCTTTGCTCCTGAACCGATTGTGAGCACGCAGCCTCTTGATACGTCCACCTCTCTGTCAAGCTGGATTGTAACCGGCTGGCCTGTAAATGCGCTATCGCTTAGCTTATCACCCACATGGATGCTCTTTACATGGGCTGTCTCATTGCTTGGCAGTGTGGTGATTTCATCGCCCACCTTTACCTCTCCGGCCTCTATCTGGCCCTGGAAGCCACGGAAGGTGTGGTCAGGACGGCAGACTCTCTGTACAGGCATGTAAAAGCCCTCTTCCTCGTTCTCATCCTTTATGTCAACATCCTCAAGGTATGATAAAAGAGCAGGTCCCTTGTACCATGGGATATTCTCAGACTTTGTCGTGACATTGTCACCCTCTGTTGCAGAAACAGGAATGATTACTACATTTTTAAGTTCAAGCTCCTTTGTAAGCTCAATAATCTGCTTTGTGATTTCATCGAAACGCTTCTCGTCGTAGCCTACAAGATCCATTTTGTTTACAGCAAATACAAAGTAGTTGATTCCCATGAGCGCGCAGATTCTTGCGTGTCTTCTTGTCTGAACCAATACGCCCTGCTTTGCATCTATTAAAATTACCGCAAGGTCTGCAAAGGATGCACCTACAGCCATGTTTCTTGTGTACTCCTCATGGCCCGGTGTATCTGCCACGATAAAGCTTCTCTTATCTGTTGTGAAATAACGATAAGCCACATCGATTGTGATTCCCTGCTCCCTCTCTGCCATCAGTCCGTCGAGGAGGAGTGAATAGTCGATGGCGCCGCCACGGCTTCCGACCTTACTGTCAAGCTCCAATGCCTTTTCCTGATCTGCATAAAGCAGCTTTGAATCGTATAATATATGTCCGATCAGAGTTGATTTTCCGTCGTCCACGCTTCCGCATGTAATAAATTTAAGTAATCCGCTCATTTTAGAAATATCCCTCCCTCTTTCTTCTTTCCATGCTGCCTGCCGCCTCGTTGTCTATGACACGGGTGGTTCTCTCTGAGGAAACAGCACTGAGTGTCTCATCAATAATCTCATCAAGTGTATCCGCTGTCGACTCCACACCACCTGTCAGTGGATAGCAGCCGAGTGTTCTGAAACGTACACTCTTCATCTGGATTTTCTCACCCGGACGAAGCTTCATTCTGTCGTCATCTACCATGATGATGTTGCCGTCTCTGTATACAACAGGTCTTTCCTTTGCAAAGTAAAGTGAAGGAATCTCGATATTCTCTCTCTTTATATACTGCCAGATATCCTTCTCTGTCCAGTTTGACAGTGGGAAAACACGTACCTCCTGGCCCTTTTTGATTCTTGAGTTGTAGAGCTTCCACATCTCCGGGCGCTGGTTCTTTGGATCCCATGCGTGGTTTTCATTTCTGAAGGAGAAGATTCGCTCCTTGGCTCTTGATTTTTCCTCGTCTCTTCGGCCGCCGCCAAACGCTGCCGTAAAGCCGTATTTGTCGAGTGCCTGTTTGAGCGCCTGTGTCTTCATGATATCTGTGTATGCTGAGCCGTGGTCAAATGGATTGATGCCCTGCTTTACGCCATCCTGATTTATATATTCAAGCATCTCGATGCCCTTTTCCTTAGCAATACGATCTCTGAATTCTATCATCTCATGGAATTTCCAGGTTGTATTTACATGTAAAAACGGAAATGGCGGCTTCTCCGGATAAAATGCCTTCATTGCAAGATGAAGCATTACCGAGCTGTCCTTTCCAATTGAGTACAACATAACCGGCTTCTCGCACTCTGCGGCTACTTCACGTATTATGTATATTGCCTCTGCTTCGAGTTCGTCAAGATGTGATAATTCACCCATGTCTGTTACCATCCTTTTCTTTAATATTTATTGGATTCCTTCTTGTTGATAAGAATCTCTTCCTTGCTTCCGTCGCGCTTTTTGATATCCCAGGTCAGCGTGTCCGGTGTGCTTTTTACTGTCATGAGACTTCCCATGCCTCCTATGTCTGCTCCAAGATAAAGAGCAATAGCGCCAAAATGACATTCCTTGATGCATGAGGCACAGCCCCAGCAGTCCTTAGGATATTTGATAAAGGCTTTTTTCTCTGAGTCCTGATATATCAGGCTTCCCGGGCATACACTTGTACACATGCCACAGCCCTTACACTTTGCTTTATCAATCATTATGCTCATAACGCGCCTCCCTTCCGACAAGCTCTCTGTAAATCATGTGAAGCTGCCCGTTTTCGTATCTGGAATTGACGTATTTCATCCAGTCATCACTCTTGCCCGGATAATCCAGATTCTCGGCAAAGCTGTGCCATCTGGTCTCCTTTCTTGCACCAAGATGTGCTATAACCGAAAGACATACCGTAAGCCTCTCCTTAAGCTCATATATGAACATAAGCTCATGCATATCCGATGCATATAAATCACCGGTCAGCTCTATCAGATGATTTATCTTTTCCTTTGCCAGGGCAAGCTGCTTGCCGTTGAACTGATAATGTGTGGAAATACCGCCTGCGTAGTTGTCCATGACCTTCTGCATGGCTTCCTCTATAGCCTCTGTTGTAAACATCTTGGACCTTTCAGTGAGGAAATGGTCGTACTCTGAAGCTTTTGCGTCAAGCGCCTTTTTCTCATCAAATGCCGATGTGCCAAGACTTCCATCGGAGGTATCTGCATCAAGCTTTGAAACCATATCTATCGCAGCAATTTCACCCTCTACCATAGCTCCTGTAACGTATTTCTGTGGACATCCTCCTGCCACATCTCCAGCAGCATAAAGTCCGTGGATTGTAGTCTCACGCTCGGTATTTACCCAGTAGCCGCTCGCTGTGTGCCCACCTACGATATACGGCTCGGTGCCCTCTATCTCCACATTCTGCTCACTTGGATTCTTACCTGCCTCCACCCACTTGAGTGTCTGGCTTGGTGCCATGTTGAGATATGCCTTTCTCAATGACTCATCCTGCTGTGGAGAGATGCCCTCTGTCCTTAAGTAGCAAGGGCCTCTTCCCTCAAGATTTTCCATGACCGTTCCGTATACACGCTCTGATGTGGTGAGACCGTATTTTGTCTCGTAAACCTCTCCAAGTGAATTGACCTGCTTTGCCCCGACTCCCTGTGCAATTGTTCCTGTCGGTGCCATTACGTCCTCGATAAGAACCGCAACCCTATTCTTGGCTGTGTGAGTGCGATAAATCTCATCTCAAAGGTGGTCATCTCAGCTCCACTTCTTATGCCCATCGCATATCCGGCGCCTGTGTTGAAAGGTGGATACCACATCTTGTGCCTTGAAAATCCCGGATTGTTTGGCCTGTATAAACCGGCCGCTCCGCCTGTAGCACAGAGCACCTTTTTAGCCCTGATTTCATAGGCTGTCGCATCCTCGATTGAAAATCCGTATGCACCCTTTATGGTGTTGTCCTCAACTATATAGTCCGTGATATTGATTCTGTTTATCACTGTACAGTCCGTAAGCTTTGAAACAGCTTCTGCCAAAATCGGCTTCATGTTCTCGCCGTTTATTTTGATATTACGGTTTCCTCTGGCTACATACTCACCGTTTTCATCCTTTAATATGACAAGCCCAAGCTTTTCCATCTTGTCCGTCACGCGGTTTAGGCCCTCGGACATAGTCATGAGTAAGTCTTCCCTTACTATGCCGTCAGCATCCTTTTTGGCGTAGTCTACATAGTCCTCAGGCTTTCTGCCCTTTACTATGTATGCATTTATCGCATTGACACCTGCTGCAAGGCATCCGCTTCGCTTTATGTTCGCTTTCTCTGCAATTATAATCGAATAATCCGATTTCTCACGGATGGTGAGCGCTGCATAACAGCCCGCCGTGCCACCTCCTATTATGAGGATGTCCGTGTGTAGGATTTTTTTGTTTTCTATCTTCATTTATCTCCCTCTGCTTCCTCTTTCAATCACAAGCTTTAGACTATTCTTGTATCTAAATGTAGAATACATCCTGCTCCTGCATCTCGCTGTTTTCCATCAGGTATGTTTTCTCTTCATCAAATATATACAGCCTGTAAATCAGCACATGTACTTTCTCTCCGACTGCTATCAGGTCCTTTTCAAGTGAGCGCTCGCCGACCACCTCGATACCGTTTATGCTGACTGTGATATCCATCCTGTTTCCTCTGAATACCACATCTGTAACGATGCCCTCCTCTGCCGCTGACTGATAACGGTCTAAGTTGCCGCTCTTTGATATCTTGATAAACTCAGGTCTGATTACCGCCTTGTCGGCATTTTCTATCCTGTCAAAGCCCTTTAGCCTGTCATAGTTTTCAACGACTGTGGTGTGTCCTATAAACTGCGCCACAAAAGGTGTATCAGGCGACTTGTATATCTCAAGAGGTGTACCCATCTGCTCTATCGTGCCGTGGTTTGTGATAATGATTTCATCTGCCACCTCAACAGCCTCATCCTGGTCATGTGTGACAAAAATGCTTGTGATTCCAAGCTTTTCGACCAGCTCCTTCAGCCAGGTACGAAGCTCACCTCGCACCTTTGCATCTATCGCGGCAAATGGCTCATCCAGTAAAAGCACCTGTGGATTCGGCGCCAGCGCCCTTGCAAATGCTACTCTCTGACGCTGTCCTCCGGAAAGCTGATTCGGATATCTCTTTTCAAGCCCCGATAAGCCTGTCATCTCAAGAAGCTTGGTAACACGCTCCTTTATAAGCTTTTTCGGCATCTTCTGAAGCTCCAGCCCAAATGCCACATTGTCGTATATTGTCATGTATCTAAACAGCGCATAGTTCTGAAACACAAAGCCTATGCCTCTCTTCGAGGCCGGAATATCATTCACTCGCTTTCCATCTATATATATGTCACCTGAATTTGGCGTCTCAAGCCCTGCTATCATACGAAGAAGTGTTGTCTTGCCACTGCCGGACGGCCCCAGCAGCGCCACAAGCTTTCCCTTTTCCACTCCAAAGCTCACATTATCGGATGCCAGGAAGTCTCCGTATTTTTTGTATATATTTTTCATCTCAACGTACATATACGTTATCTCCTTCCTGCTTTTCCCATGCAGCAGATTTTATTAGTGTAAATCATATTTTCCAAGTATATCTCAGTGTAATTTCTTAAATTTATGCTCAACTATATTTCTTGCAAAAAGAATGATTAATGCAATAATTAACAGTATCGACGATACAGCAAATGCCGATGTTATCGAGCTGTCTGTGCCCGACATATACAAGGCATCAATCTCAAGCGGCAGTGTAAATGTCTCGCCTCTTGTCTTCGAGAGCGCATTTACCGCGCCAAACTCGCCGAGGGCTCTCGCCGTACAGAGTATGATTCCATAAATCAGGCTCCACTTCATCTGCGGAAGTGTTATTTTCCGAAATATCGTAAAGCCGGATGCTCCCATCAGCGCTGCGGCTTCTTCCTCATCCTTTCCCTCTGCATTGAGCACCGGTATGATTTCCCTTGACACATACGGAAATGTGACAAATATCGTGGCAAGCACAACTCCCGGTATTGCAAAGGTGATTCTCACATTCGTGCCGAATATCTCATTGAACCATCTGATAACCGGATAAAACCACCCAAGCCGTCCGAAGGTCATAAGATACGCAAGTCCTACGATGACCGGAGAAATAGAAAACGGTATATCAATAAGTGTTGCAAGCACCTGCTTTCCTTTAAACGAAAACCTGGTCAACAGCCACGCTGTCCATATTCCAAAGAAGGTGTTGATAACTACCGCAAAAACTGTTGCTATCAAAGTCACCTTGAGTGCTGAAAGCACGTAGCTTGTGGAGATAGCTTTCAGATAGAATCCAAGCCCCTCCTTTAAGGCACTTGCCATCACAGAAAAAAGCGGAACTACAAGCATGACAAATATGAAGAGCACCGTGACAATGACGAGTATTATCTTTGTGATCTTTTTTCTTCTTTCAAGCTTTACCTGTTCGGTCATCGCATTGTGCTCCTTTCCCGTTTGTGTGCATCGCATTTGATTTATATGCAGCCTTCTACAACAAATTAGTGCGCTGTGACTGTTTAACCTGCACTATATTTACAAATAGCAGCAGTAAAAATGATATGATAAGCATCACAAGTGCTATGGCAGTCGCACTAGCATAATCTATATAGCTAAGCTTCTGCATGATGACGTATGATACCACCTGCGTCCTGTGCCTTGCGCTGTTGCCTGATATGTAGATGACGCTTCCGTACTCTCCTATGCCTCTGGCAAAGGCAAGACCAAAGCCTGTTAAGAGTGCCGGGCGAAGCTCCGGAAGTATTACCTTAAAAAATGTCTTAGAGGGTGTGGCGCCAAGCATATAAGCGGCCTCCTCATATGTATTATCCATCTTTTCAAGCACCGGCTGTACAGCTCTTATTACGAAGGGAATGCCTACAAAAACAAGTGCCACAACTATTCCTGCCTGTGTGTAAGCTACATCTATTCCAAGCTTGCCAAGGCCCTTACCAAAAAAGCCTGTGCCTGAGTACAGCTTTGAGAGCGTGATGCCCGCAACCGCTGTCGGCAGTGCAAACGGAAGCTCTATAAGTCCGTCAAGCAACCATTTCCCGGGAAAATCATACTTCACAAGCGTCCATGCCACGATGAGTCCAAATACCACATTTACGATTGCTGCGATAAATGATGAGGTGATGCTTGTGATAAAGGCATTCCTCACATTCTCCTTCATGATAAGTGCCACAAAATCGCCCGGCGATATCTTTAGCGAATACACAAGCACTGATGCTAACGGAATGAGAACGATGACTGAAAGCGTCGTAACCACTATTCCAAGCGAAAGATGGTAGCCCGGTATGACTCTGGTCTTTATGTTCTTTGATTTAGTTTTCTCTTTTGCTGTTTTATCAGTTGCCGTATATTTCATCGAACATTGCTCCATCATCGAAATATGTCTTGTAGGCTTCATTCCATCCGCCGTAATCCTCTATGCTCCAAAGCCTGATATTTAAATCAAACTTGTCGGAAAACCGGTTTAATATATCCTGATTGGTTGGTCTGTAGCCGCTTTCGCCAATCAGCTGCTGTGCCTCATCACTGTAGAGATACTGTAGGTATTCTTTGCTTACCTCTTGTGTTCCGTTGCTCTTTGCATTGTCATCCACAATAGCAACAGAGGGCTGCGCTAAGATGCTGACGGACGGATTCACTATCTCATACTTGCCCGGATATGAATCCATGGTCGTAAGTGCCTCGTTTTCCCACGCTATGAGCACATCTCCCTGACCGTTTTCCACAAATGTGGTTGTTGAGCCTCTCGCACCCGAATCCATAATTGTGACATTTTCATACAGCTTCTTCATAAACGATTTCTGTTCCTTCAGGCTGTCATAATTTGTCTTCGCATAGCTTAGCGCTGCAAGAAAATTCCAGCAGGCTCCGCCACTACTCTTTGGATCAGGCGTAATCACATCCACATTCTTTTTCACCAGGTCATCCCAGTCACTTATATGCTTTGGATTGCCCTTTCTTACAAGTAAAACGATTGTTGATGTGTATGGTGCCGAGCTGTCAGAAAACTCATCAATCCAGCCCTTATCAATTAAGCCGGTATTTTGTATCAGGTCTATGTCATGCTCAAGTGCCAGTGTGACAACATCTGCATTACAGCCCTCCACAACCGAGCGTGCCTGTGCTCCCGAGCCGCCATGTGATTGAATCACATTTATCTTTTTGCCGTGCTTGTTCTCATAGTAAGACTCTAAGAACTTACCTGCATCATCACGAGAGAATCCAAATGTCATCTGTGTTAAGTCATTTGTTCCGAAAGAGAAGAATTCTGCTTCTTCGGCAATCTCGTCTGCCAATAATGCTGCACGAGGAATCTCAATCATTGTACCAACTTTGTACTTAATGTCAGATTCATAGTAAGCTTTTACTTTCTCAGCTGTCTGTACAACAACTTCTTTAACATATGCTAACTCTTTCTTCTCTCCTACTAATGGAATCATGATCTCAGGAACGATATCATATCCTTTTTCCTGTTTTACTTCGATCGCTGCTTCCATAAC
>OHRG01001445.1_pt1 | contig 11269 bp, 10 predicted proteins | sample 1578351 | NCBI WGS metagenome assembly OHRG01 (sample SAMEA3879599, study PRJEB24766) | human gut metagenome | biome: human-associated habitat; feature: feces | place: USA | collected 1985/1987
TCCATCGCCGTCCAGGATCAGAAGCGGGATTCCCTGTTCTTCGAATTTGCGCTTGGCAAGCTGTGCTGCTCCAAGGGTATGCTTACATCCCCAGTGTCCGAACCAAACAACACCGTCTGCTCCTGTCTCCTTTGCATGACAGATTCCTGCTTCGATTCTTCTGATCGCACTTCCATTTAATGCATGATACACCATACGTCTCGCCATCGCTTCATAAGGCTTCTCCGGATCAAAATCCGGCTCACAGACACGGCTCAGTTCACATCCAACGATCTGCGCTTTTTCCTGAAAGCAAAGTTCATTCTTCACCGCATCTGACCAGAACGGAATAGTGTGCATCCAGTAAATCTTCTTTCCCTTTTTTGCCGGGGCCTTCTTCACATCGTTCAGGAGACGGTCCACATACGTTTCCTCTTCTTCTGTTCCCAACAGCAGATTATTTGTCATACCTGCATAGAGTGGCGTAACAAGGTCTGCAGGGATATATCTGTCCGCACTTTCCTTTTCATACTGTGCGAATTTTTCCAGCGTCCGCTTGCTTCTTCTCAGTCGTTCTGTTAATGTCTCATCTGTAATCTTTTTGCCTGTGCATTCTTCTATAAAGTCTTTCAGTTTACGAAGTTGGTCTGCCACATACTGTACATTGTCTTCGTTCTGCTGCATCGGCACATCGATAGCAAAGATCGGTACATCATACATCTTTGCCAGCTTCTTAAATGTCAGAAGGTTTGCATCACAGGTCAGATTCGTGTATACAATACACTTTGGTTTCGGAAGTACTTTCTTCTGCGCCGCTCCGATAAATGTCTTGTGATAACTGCACAGTGTCTCTGCAATTCCCTGATTCTCTGCCTGCTGCAAAAATGCCCTCTCTGCTTTGCTTGCAGAAAGATAGCAGGAAAATCCTTCTACATTGTATGGATGTAATCCTGCTTCCTGTAAAATTTCACAAGGAGTAAAGATACTGACAATTGCACTTTCTTCCGGACGTTCCAGCGGTCTTATCATCGTATCCATCATAAGCCTTGCCAGATACTGCTCTGCCGACATCAGTCTTTTGTCCGGTGCAAACCGGAACTTCAGATTCTGTGCCTTCCATCCGGTCTTTAAAAGCCATCTTGCTCTGTCCGGATTTTCATTACTCCATTTTTCTATATAGTTTCCATATGTTTCTATGATCTTCATGTTCTCATCCTCGTCTTGCCCTGTTGTCTGTTTCCATTTTTCTTCCTTATTCAAGTATAAAAAAACATTTAACATCATACTCTTCTTTTTTATAAAATGCAAATATACAGCAGTGATTTTCCGCAAATCTGCTGCTGCATATAGATATCATCGTGTCATTACAATACAAGTAATAACACGAATCCGACTATTCCAATCATTGAAAATACTTTTCCTGCTGTTGCCCCCGGTGCATGATAGACGATCCTCACTTCATGCTTCCCACTTCCGATCTCACATCCAAGAAATGCTGTATTTACCTTTTGTATCTTCGTCTCTTTTCCATCGATGTACATCTTAAAATGTGTGTCATATGGGATGGATGTAATGAACCAGCCATCATTCTTTACCTGTATCGTTCCCTGTATCACATTATCTTTCGTCAGCTTTTTATCCACCTGAACTTCTGACTGATATAACGTTTTTGACCGTTCCGGCAGACTGCCGAGATATGCCTGTACATGGCTTAATTGATATTTTCCTTTACCAAATGTTACAGAAATAGTATCTTCTCCATCCTTTAACGACACTGCATAGATAAATGTTTTATTTTCATTATAATATACATGATCTTTTGCGCTTAGTTTGTTACGGATTCCGTGTGCTGGGCCTGGAATCCGCTTTTTCTGCTATATTCTAGCTTTTTACTTCTTATTTCATAACCTGTCTATAGTTTCTCAATTAAAATATGAGCTCTATCTTCGTTCCTTCGCCCAGTTTACTGTCTACATGGATCTTGGCTCCGTGAAGCATGGCTCCGTGTTTTACGATTGACAGTCCAAGGCCGGTTCCGCCGGTTTCTTTGGAATGGCTTTTATCTACACGATAGAAACGTTCGAAGATACGATCCGTTTCATTTTCCGGTATTCCGATTCCGGTATCTGTGACACAGATTTTCTTGCCCTGCAGGGTATTGCCTACCCAGACGGTTAACTTTCCGCCTTCTTTGTTATACTTGATCGCATTTTCACAGATATTGTAGATCATCTCATCCAGAATCTGGCGGATTCCCACGTATTCTACCGGCTCTCCCGTCACCTCTACATGTACTTTTCTCTTCGCTGCCTGCGGCGAAAGTCTGGTCAGGATCTCTCTTGTCAACTTATAAAGATCTACTTCTTCTTTTTCCAGCTCTACATTGCCCTCATCCAGTTTGGATAACTTGATAATATCTTCTACCAGCGTAATCAGGCGGCTTGCTTCATTATAAATACGTTCTGCAAACCCCGTCATATCTTCCGGTTTTACCAATCCATTTTTCATGATCTCCGCATAACCTGAAATAGATGTAAGCGGAGTCTTTAATTCATGCGACACGTTTGCCGAGAATTCTTTTCTCATATTGGCAACTGCATCTTTTTCTTTATTCTGCTTATCGATACTCTGTAAAAGTGGTGTTAATTCTTCGTACACGTCATTCTCCAATGGATTCTCAAGATCCAGTCTGTTGATCGGACGGATCAGTCTCGTTACCTGCCATTTTACAAGTGCACTTGCAAATGCAAGCATGATCACTGCGATCAGTCCCATCACCGGAAATACTTTCATCGCTGTCCGGAATGCGGTATCTACCGTCTTTGATACACGCAGGATATCTCCATTTTCCAATTTCACTGCATAATAGAACATCTCTTTATTCAGCGTATTGGACTCTCGAATGTCCTGTCCGCTTCCTATTTTTAATGCTTCTTTTACTTCCGGACGGTTCTTATGATTCTGAAACGTTACTTCATCTTCTTTGGAATCATATTTTACATTTCCGTCTGAATCGATCAGTGTAATTCTTGTATCCTTATGCACCTTATCCATTATCTTCAGATAAGATTCTCCGGAGGTATCGATTGCTACATTGATATAATCCGCCTCCTGTCTGACTTCGCCTTCCATGATATGGATCGTCTGGCGATATACGACCAATGTAGTGATCGCATAGGCTATGATCAATGTCAGCGCAATCACAAGGATCATACTGCTCTGGATCTTTTTTCTCATACTTTGTTTCATATTATTACCTACTCATACGGTATCCGACTCCCCGGACTGTCTCAATCTGTTCACCTGCATCTCCGAGCTTCTGTCTTAAGGTTCTGACATGCACATCCACGGTTCTCGTCTCCCCGTCGAAATCATAACCCCAGATATCCTCCAGAAGCTGGTCTCTGGTAAGCACAATGTTCGAATTCTTCATCAGGCGCTTCAGTAATTCATATTCTTTCAGGGTCAGATTCACTACCTCTCCATGAACTGTCACTTCATGTTTCTTTGGATCTAACCGGATCTCTCCGATCTCAAATGTATCTTCACTGGATACACTTCCCTTCGCACTGCGTCTTAATACCGCCTTGATACGTGAGATCAGTTCCATCATACCAAAAGGTTTCGTCACATAGTCATCAGCCCCGGCATCCAGTCCTTTTACTTTGTCATATTCTGCACCTTTTGCCGTAACCATAATAACAGGAATGTCTTTCGTTTTCTTTGATGCTTTTAACTTTCTCAAAAGCTCCATTCCGTCTTCTCCCGGCAGCATGATATCAAGCAGAACAAGCTCTGGCGTCTCTAATGCCAGAGCTTCAAGGAATGAACTTCCATCTTCGAATCCGCGTGCCTGAAACCCTGTACTTTCCAGGGTATACACCACCAGTTCCCGTATATTACCGTCATCTTCTACACAAAAAATCATTCCTCATTCTCCTTCTTTATACTACAGATGATTTGTGGATTCCTGTAATTGAGAATTCCACCCACTCTGCGATATTCGTTGCATGGTCTGCAATACGCTCCAGATATTTGGCAACCATAATCAGATCGATTGCTTCCACACCTTGCAGACCTTTATTTTCAGCAATGAAATTAATCAATGTCGTCTTCACTTCCTCAAAAAGTTCATCTACCACATCATCATTTTCCATTACTTTTCTTGCCAGATCCAGATCTTTCTCTACGTAAGCATTGACACTGTCACGGACCATTTTACTGGCCGCCTCTGACATCTTGATGATCATCGGAATATCCTGCGCTTCTGATTTGTCTTCAGTGATAATAATCTCTGCAATATCTGATGCCTGATCTCCGATGCGCTCCATATCGGTAATCATCTTAAGTGCTGCGGATATCTGTCTCAAATCTCTTGCTACCGGCTGCTGCTGAAGAAGAAGTCTTAAGCAAAGTCTTTCAATATCAGTCTCCGCCTGATCGATCTCTTCATCTGCAATTCTTACTTTCTCTGCCTGTTCCATGTTTCCTTCTTTTAATGCAGTCGTTGCTTTTCCAATCGCCTCTTCACACAACTCACCCATGTGAATAAGCTGTTTATTAAGTAACTCCAACTGTTGATCAAATCGATTACGCATATCTTAACCAAACCTCCCTGTAATATAATCTTCTGTTCTTTTATCCGCCGGAATGGAGAATAATTTTTCTGTCTCATTATACTCGATCACTTCTCCCAACAGGAAGAATGCTGTGTTATCTGATACACGTACAGCCTGCTGCATATTATGTGTTACCATAATGATAGTGTACTCTTTTTTCAATTCCACCGCAAGTTCTTCGATACGGGAAGTGGAAATAGGGTCAAGGGCAGATGTGGGCTCGTCCATGAGCAGAACTTCCGGCTGAACAGCCAAAGCTCTTGCGATGCAAAGACGCTGCTGCTGACCACCACTCATACCCAGCGCGTTTTTCTTCAGACGATCTTTTACTTCATCCCAAATGGCTGCGTCACGCAGTGCTTTTTCTACAATCTCATCCAGTTTCACTTTAGAACGGATGCCGTGTGTTCTGGGGCCATAAGCGACATTATCATAAATGCTCATAGGGAAGGGATTGGGTTTTTGGAAAACCATACCTACACGTTTGCGCAGGTGGTTCAGATCCATGCTGCCATAAATGTCTTCCCCATCCAGCAACACTTTTCCTGTGATGCGGCAGCCTTCTACCAAGTCATTCATTCTGTTCAGGGATTTCAGCAGTGTAGACTTACCACAGCCGGAAGGCCCGATAAATGCTGTGATATCCCCTTCTGTAATATTCAAATTGATGTTTTTCAAGGCTTTGAAATCGCCATAAAACAAATCCAGATTGGAAATTTCAAATTTATTCATACTCAATCTTTCACTCCTACCTTTTTCGCAATCAATCCAGACAAAGCATTGATACCGATAACAACTACAAGCAGTACGACCGCTGTTGCATACGCCTGATCCATGTACAGACCTTCATTCAGCAGTGCGTACATATGAACTGCCAGTGTACGGCCGGAGGACATGAGACCATCCGCAACCTTTGTGGCTGTACCTGCGGGATACAGCAGTGCAGCTGTTTCACCGACGATTCTGCCGACTGCCAGGATGACACCTGCCAGAATCCCAGGAATCGCAGAAGGAAGTACAATACGGAATACGGTACGCAGCTTGCCTGCACCCAGACCGAAACTGCCTTCACGATACAAGTCAGGCACCGCAATGAGGGCTTCTTCTGTTGTACGCATAATCAAAGGCAAAATCATGATTGCCAGTGTCAGCGCACCACCCAGAATGGTATAGCTCCATCCCAGGAAGATATTAAAGAACAGATAACCAAACAAACCATATACAATGGAAGGAATACCGGACAGTGTTTCTGTTGTGATACGCACAATGGAAACCAGCTTATTCCCACGTTTTGCATATTCTACCAGGTAAATGGCGGAGCAAATACCTACTGGCAGTGCAAACAGCAAAGATAATGCTGTAATAATCAGTGTATTGATGATTGCCGGCATCATAGAAACGTTCTCAGTTGTATATTCCCATTCAAAAAGTTCAGGACTCAGATTGGGAATCCCTTTAATCAGAATATAAGCAATCAGTGCAATCAATACGGTTAATGTAATCACCGCTGAAATCACAACCAGTAAAAACAGGATTGCGGAAAGCGGATGTTTGCGATAGCTTTTCAGTCTCTGTAAAGCTGATTCTTTATTTATTGCTTCCATCAATGATTCCTCCTTTTCAATGCGGAGAAGGACAAGTTAATAATCAAAATGAATACGAACAGGACTACGCCGGTACCCAACAGTGCCTCTCGATGCAGGTCTGTTGCGTAACCCATTTCCATTACGATATTTGCTGTCAATGTACGTACGCCGCTGAAGATGCTCTTTGGCATTACCGTGTTGTTGCTGGCAACCATGATAACCGCCATGGTTTCCCCAATGGCACGGCCAACACCCAAGATAACACCTGCCAAAATCCCCTGTTTTGCCGCAGGCATAACTGCGAAGAATACGCTTCTTTCATGGGTTGCACCCAGTGCCAGAGAGCCTTCGTAGTAGGAATTAGGCACCGCGCGAATGGCGGATTCAGAAACGCCGATAACCGTGGGCAGGATCATAATACCCAGCAAAATGGAGGCAGTCAAGATACCTTTACCATTTGTACCTGTCAAGTCCTGCATGATAGGTACGATTACAACCAGACCAAAGAAACCATATACAATGGAAGGAATCCCCGCAAGCAGAGAAACCGCTGGCTTTACAATTTTATATAATTTATCAGGACAGAATCTTGCAAGAAAAATAGCACACAGAATCCCCATAGGAACACCGATGATAACCGCTCCGGCTGTAACATAAATACTGCCGATGATCATGGGGAAAATTCCATAGATGTTATTGGAGGGTTTCCATGTTTGACCAAACAGGAACTCCGTTATACCGATTTTATGAATTGCAGGCACACCATTGGCAAACAGGAAGATACAGATCAGTGCGACTGCCAGAATGGACATGCACGCTGCCAACAGGAAAACAACTTTCATTACGCCTTCTTTCATTGGTATTTCTCCTCTCCTTTCCTCTTTTCAAAAGTTATGCCGAAAGGATTCTCTTTCGGCATAACACATTCCTTCTCTTTTCACTTTTTCTTTTGTTGATTAAGCAACTTCAGACCAATCTGTTGTTGCACCTGTGAAGATTGCTTTTACTGTATCGCTTGTCATATCGCTTACTGTGTTTTCCTGGTTTACGATCACTGCAATACCATCCATTGCGATAACTGTGGGCTGCAAACCATTTGCCAGTTCGCTGTCTTTCAGTTCTCTGGAAGCCATACCGATATCACATGTACCTTCTGCTACGGAAGTCATACCTGTTGTGGAGTCGTTCTGCTGTACTTCGATTGTTACATCGGGGTTCAGAGCGATGTATGCTTCTTTCAGTTTTTCCATAACGGGTGTGATGGAAGAAGAACCTACAACAACGATTTTGCCGCTCATGCCGGATGCTGTGTAAGCGCCTGCGCTGCCCTGGCTGATGCAATCGTTTTCTTCAACAACTGCCTGACCTTCGTCACTCATGATGAATGTGATAAAGTCGCTTGCTACTTCAGAAACATCTGCTTTTGTTGCGATGTTGAAAGGACGAGCTACTTTGTAAGTACCGTTTTTGATGTTTTCTGCTGTTGCTTCAGCGCCATCAATTTTCAGTGCTTTTACGCTGTCATCCAAAGAACCCAGGGAGATGTAACCGATTGCGTTGGGGTTGCCTGCTACGGTTGTCATCATAACAGCTGTGCTGTTTGTGATTTCCGCCATTTCTGTTGTCATATCAACTTTTTCGCCTGCATCATTTTTTTCTTCGATGCCGAAAAGTTCAATAAAAGCACCTCTTGTACCGGAACCATCTTCTCTGGAAACTACGGAAATGGCACCGCTTGTTGCAGCTGCATCGCCGCCTTCTGCTGTTTCTTCACTACCACCGCCGCAGCCTGTCAGTGCTGCCACAGACATCATCATTGCCAAACCAAGTGCTAAAAATTTCTTCATAATATTTTTCTCTCCTTTTGTTTCTTCTTTCCTTGTTTGCAAATTCATAATACAGTTCTTACGTTAAATCAAATATCTTGTTTATGTTAAATCTATGTTAAATGCCAAGTTTTATTCCTGTGAAAAAGTTGACTTTGTTACCACGATATGGTAGCATAAAGCAGCAAATTCAGGTTTTTATGGGAGAGTTTTACAAAACCATTCCAAAAAAACCAAATCTATTTTTTTCTCAGAATTAACGTAAACGCATCGGATGATTCCAGAGGATATCAAGGTTTTCTTTCACTTTATAAAAAGAAGAAATGGGATTTTTATCCTAATGTAAAATATTTTACAAAAGTAAGGGGGTTCTTTTTTCTTATGTTAAATAACAGAAGTACACGGGGAGCGCTTCTTTGTATATTCAGCGCAAGCTTATGGGGGTTCACTGGCACAGTGGGACAATTTCTCTTTCAGGAAATGGGCGTTTCCTCTAAATGGCTGGCCTCTAATCGTATGTTCGCAGCGGGGATTTTACTTTTACTTTACATTTATTGGCGCAGAGGAAAAGAAATCTTCAGCATTTGGAAAAACAAAAAAGATGCGAAGGACATGTTATTGTTCAGTTTAATCGGGATGTTATTCACACAGTATGGTTATTTTCTTGCCATTGGACATTCCAACGCCGCTACGGCAACAGTCCTGCAGTATCTTGCCCCTGTCATAATCGTTATTTACATTTCCATACGCTATCATAAAATGCCTTCCTTTTTCGAATTCTTTGCTGTGCTTTGCGCACTGCTCGGAACATTCTTACTGGCAACCCACGGAAATGTAAAAAGCCTTACTATTTCTCCATTGGCATTGTTTTGGGGATTGGTTTCTGCCGTTGCTCTGGCTTTTTATACAGCCTTTCCCAAAAGACTGCTGCAAAAATACGATACTATACTGCTTATTGCCTGGGGGATGTTTATCGGTGGCTTCTGCACCAACTTTGTTGCACCATTCTGGCGCTTTGAAGGTGTCTTAAATCCAGTCTCCATTGGCTGCATCTTATTTGTTATATTCTTTGGTGCCATGTTGCCCTACTTAACATTTCTGTATGGCGTAAAATATATTGGCCCTACCAAATCCAGTCTGCTGGCTTCCGTAGAACCCCTTTCCTCCACAGTAGCCTCTGTTCTTTGGCTCCATACGCATTTGGAGTGGATCGACTACATAGGAATTGGCTGCATCATCGCAACGGTATTCCTTCTTTCTATTCAGCCAAAGAAAAAAGAGCAAACAGCCGTTCAATAAAAAAAGCCTGAAATTCTTAAATAAGAATTTCAGGCTTTTCCATTATTCCATCAATTATTTATAGCGATGCAGAACATGGTCTACGATACCAACAATCTTTCCGCCTTCCAGATATACACGAGGCACTCTCTTTGTGATTACACAAGTTAATTCATAGTTGATGGTATGCAGTTTATTTGCCAGTTCTTCGATAGGAAGCACTTCGTCGCCCTGTTTACCGAATACAACTACTTCATCACCCATTTTTACATCGGGAATATCTGTTACGTCCAGCATACACTGGTCCATGCAGATTCTGCCTACAACAGGAGCAAATTTGCCGTTTACCAGCATTCTTGCATCGTTGGACAGGTTTCTGTTATAACCATCTGCATAACCAATAGGTACTGTTGCGATCACTCTATCTGTTTCTGCTGTATAAGTTCTGCCGTAAGACAGCTGAGAACCTGCTGGAACATGTTTTACCAGACCGATCGTTGTTTTCAATGTCATCAAAGGTTTCAGATCAATTCTGCCTTCGCATTCATCAGAAGGAAGCATACCGTATGTAATGATACCGGAACGGCACATATCCAGATGTTTTTCAGGATAAGAAATGATGGTAGCACTGTTTGCACAATGACGCAGACCAATATCTACGCCTGCTTCTTTCAGTGCGTCTGTCATTTTCATGAAACGATGGAACTGCATATCTGTAAACGCAGGGTTATCGCCCTGATATGCATCTGCAACAGCGTGGTGGGTAAAGATACCTGTAATATGGATATTGGGCATTTTGCTCACTTCAATGATTTCTTTCAGGGATTCTTCGAAATTTTCATCGTCTGTCTGGAAACCAACGCGTGTCATACCTGTATCCAGTTTGATATGACCATCTACAACAACACCAGCTTTTTCTGCCGCTGCCTGAAGGGCTTTGCAGTATTCCATGCCGATCAGCGCCTGTGTGATCTTCTGTTCTGCAAGAATATTTGCACAGTCAACAGGAGTATATCCTAAAATCAGAATGGGCTTTGTAATGCCTTCTGTACGCAGGCTCATACCTTCTTCGATATTAGAAACACCAAACCAGTCAAAACCTGCCGCGTCCAGTTTACGAGCTATAAAACCATCGCCATGACCATAACAATCGGCTTTGACGATACCCATAACTTTCTGACCATCTTTCATTTTTGCTTTGATGCTTTTGATATTATAATCCAGCGCATCCAAGTCAATTTCTGCCCAAGTTCTTCTAATAAAATCCATCTTCATACGCTTCCTTTCTGAATTGTCTGTTAAACAAAGACAAACGTTTTTGTTTTAGCATGTACATTATAACATACAATGATTTTTTTTGCAATAATGGACTAAATTATTTGTTGATGTATGACAACTTTTAGGCAAAATTAACAGAAAATTAACTTACGCAAGGTAAAAACGTGAGAACAGCTCAAAGACACTTTGCAGGCCTTCGTCCACATCTGCCACATGGTCTGCATCCCCTACAACGGCATAAGAAAGTCTTTCATCCATCAAAGCCATAGCGATTTCACCAGCAGAAACAGGCTCAGAACCACACGCCAGAATCAGATGATCTGCCGTCACAAAAAATGGCTGACTACCAATGGAAATCATAACCTTTTTACCATCAAAAGCAGTCACTTTTGTATCACACATAGTCTGAACGCCCGCTTGCTTCAAACCGTTGAGCAAAGGTCTTGCCATAGCCCCCAATTCCGTTCCCATACGACTGTTTTCTTCCAAAATCTTGATTTTCGCTTCAGGCAGTTTTTCCACCAAAAACTCTGCTACTTCCAAACCTAAAGAGCTACCGCCTACAACGACGATCTGCCCTTCTCCATAAGGTTTCAGTGCTTCTGCGTCCATTCGCAACACATCCTGTGCCAACGCATAAGTCGTGGTATCCAGACCTTCTATTTGAGGAATCACAGGCTCACTTCCCATTGCCAACACTGTG
>OHRG01001448.1_pt1 | contig 11248 bp, 5 predicted proteins | sample 1578351 | NCBI WGS metagenome assembly OHRG01 (sample SAMEA3879599, study PRJEB24766) | human gut metagenome | biome: human-associated habitat; feature: feces | place: USA | collected 1985/1987
TGTTAACTTTAATTTATTAAATGCATGAAGCAAGTTAATCTTAGAATCTGTCAAACGATTCTTACCCTAATCTTAGGGCTATTCTTGTCTGTAGGCGCTTATGCACAGAACATCACTGTGAAAGGGCATGTAAAAGATGCTTTGGGAGGAGTGATAGGCGCAAATGTAGTGGAAAAAGGAAATTCCACGAATGGTATAATCACTGACCTTGATGGTAATTTTACATTGACAGTTCCTCAGGGAGCTACGTTGGTCGTGTCTTTTATCGGATACAAGACGCAAGAAGTAGCTGCTGCTCCTTCAGTAATTATTACATTACAAGATGATGCGGAATTGTTGGGCGAGGTGGTCGTAATTGGTTACGGTACAGCCAAAAAGAATGATTTGACTGGGTCTGTTACGGCTATTAGTGCAGATAAAATGGTAAAAGGTGCTGTTACATCTGCTACTGATATGTTGGTTGGTAAAGCTGCCGGTGTAAGTGTGATTACTGACGGTGGTGCTCCGGGAGCTGGTGCTACAATTCGTGTGCGTGGCGGTTCTTCTATGTCTGCATCCAATAATCCGTTGATTGTTATTGACGGTGTGCCTGTAGATGACGGTGGTATTAATGGTATGTCAAATCCTTTGGCTACTGTCCATCCCAATGATATTGAGACTTTTACTATTTTGAAAGATGCTTCTGCAACAGCCATTTATGGTTCTCGTGCATCTAACGGTGTTATTATTATTAATACTAAAAAAGGAAAGTCTGGACGTGTACAAGTTGGTTATAGCGGTACATTCTCTATTAATACAAGACCCAATAAAGTAGATGTAATGTCTGCAAATGAATTTAGAGAATTTGTGACTTCTAAATTCGGTGAATCAAGTGCTCAGTTTAAAGCATTAGGTCAGGCAAATACTGATTGGCAGGATGAAATATTCAAAACCTCTTTCAGTACAGACCACAATGTTAATGTTTCTGGTGCTATACCACACATGCCCTATCGTGTATCAGTTTCTTATACCAATGAAAATGGTATATTGAAGACTTCTAATATGGAGCGTTTGACTGGTGCTATTAGCTTGAATCCTAATTTCTTTGATAAGAAATTGAATATTCAGTTGAATGTGAAAGGTATTTATAATACAAACCGTTTTGCAGATACTGGTGCAATAGGTATGGCGACGCAATATGATCCGACACAGCCTATTTACATGGATGGAAATCCCTATGGTAACGGCTACTTTATGTATATGAAAAGTGGCAATAATCCTACACCGGTTGATATTGGTTTGGCTAATCCCGTTTCTATTTTAGATTCAAAGCATGACGAATCAACTGTTTATAGAAGTATTGGTAATGCACAAATTGACTATAAGTTTCATTTCCTGCCCGAATTGAGAGCAAACTTGAATTTAGGTTACGACGTGTCTAAGAGTGAAGGTGATGTTATTATAGAAGATAATGCTCCTATGACTTGGTGCCAAGGTAACTATAAAACTGGGTTTGGGGAAAATAGCAGCTATTATCAATTGAAGCGGAATACATTGCTGGATTTCTATTTGAATTATGCTAAAGAGTTTGGTGCACATCATGTCGATGTTATGGGCGGTTATTCTTGGCAGCATTTCTATAATTCTACATGGACCAAATATCCTTATTCTACAGTAAAAGCTGAAGAAACTGGTAAGGAATTCTATAATGATATGGAAGATTATTCAACTGAAAACTATCTTGTTTCTTTCTTTGGGCGTTTGAATTATACATTATTGAATCGTTATTTGGTGACATTTACCTTGCGTAATGATGGTTCTTCACGTTTCAATAAAGACAATCGTTGGGGATTATTTCCTTCAGTTGCTTTGGCATGGAAGATGAAAGAAGAGAATTTCTTGAAGGGAGTGGATTGGCTTTCTGATTTGAAGTTGCGTTTGGGCTATGGTATTACTGGTCAGCAAAACCTGAATAATGGTGACTATCCTTATATGGCTCGCTATATGTATTCCAAAGCTGGAGCAAATTATTATTTTGGTAATAACAAGTATTCATTGATTGCTCCTCAAGCTTATGATGAAAACTTGAAATGGGAAGAAACTACAACTTACAATATTGGATTGGATTTCGGTGTATTGAACAACAAATTGACAGGTACTCTTGATTTGTATTATCGTAAAACTGATGATTTGCTGAATACGGTTACAGCTCCTGCCGGTACAAACTTTAGTAACCAGTTGTTGACGAATGTAGGTACATTGGAGAATAAAGGTATTGAACTTACTTTGACGGCTCATCCTATCACGACAAAAGATTGGGACTGGACATTGAGTTATAACATCTCTTATAATAAAAATGAAATTACCAAATTGACATTTAATGATGACCCGGCTTATAAAGGTGTGATTCATACTGGTATTGATGGAGCAACCGGTTATAATATCATGATAAATGCTGTTGATCATCCTTATAATTCATTCTATGTATGGGAACAACTTTATGATAAGGCTGGAAATCCGATAGAAGGTGCTTATGTTGATCAAAATGGGGATAATAAAATAGACGAAGAAGATTTGGTCGCTTACAAAAAGTCTGCTCCTGACGTATTTATGGGATTAACTTCTCAATTGTCTTATAAGAATTGGGATTTGTCATTTGCTTTGCGTGCAAGTATTGGAAACTATGCTTATAACAATGTACAATCCAATCGTGAGGCTTGGGATGGTTCACAAATGTATGACCAAACTGGTTTCTTGAAAAATCGTTTGACTTCTGCATGGAAAACAAATTTCAAGACAGGGCAATATCGTTCTAGTTACTATGTTCAGAATGCTTCTTTTGTACGGATGGACAATATTTCATTAGGATACACTTTTAACAAGCTGTTCAATGATAAACAAAGTGCACGTGTTTATGTCACGGTACAGAATCCGTTTGTTATTACCAAATATGATGGTTTGGATCCTGAAATTAGCGGTAGTGGAGTTGATAATAATATCTATCCTCGCCCTCGTGTATTTATGTTAGGCTTGAATCTTAATTTTTAATCAATGAAGTTATGAAAATATTAAAATATAAATATATATTGTCGGCAGCCCTTTTGAGTACGATGTTAGGGGTTACCTCTTGTGTGAACGATCTGGATACGGTTCCATTGGATAAGGATGAATTGGTTTCGGATGTCGTTTTTGGAAAGGAGATAGGAGCTTATGAACAAAGTTTGGCTAAAATATATGCAGGTTTGGTAATAGGTGGTAATGCAGGTGGAGACTCAGACCAGGATGTTGTCGGCATTGACGGTGGTTCTCAGGCTTCATTTATTCGCGTATTGTGGAATATGCAGGAATTGGCTTCTGATATCGCTCATTGTTGCTGGAATGATCCTGGTATTCCAGACTTCAATCATATTTCTTGGGCTGCTTCAAGTCCATGGATCAAAGGATCATATTATCGTTTGTATTATCAGATTAACTTGTCAAATGCGTTTTTACGTGAAACAACTGATGATAAACTTGCCTCACGAGGTTGTTCAGAGCAAGTAAAGGCTTCTATTAAAACTTTCCGTGCAGAAGCTCGTTTTATGCGTGCTTTGATGTATCTGTATGCTTTGGATTTGTATCGTAATGTTCCGTTTGTAGATGAAAACAGCCCTATTGGTAGCGTTCGTCCACAACAAATTATGAAAGATCAATTATTTGAATACATTGAAAGTGAAATGTTGGCATGTGAAAGTGATATGCTTGATCCTGTAGTTGGATTTAATGATAATTATGGACATGCTAATAAAGCTGCTCTGTGGGCTGCATTGTCTCGCTTGTATTTGAATGCAGACACGTATGTAGGTGTAAATAAATATACTGAATGTGTGACTTATTCTAAAAAGATTATTTCAGCAGGTTACCAATTGGAACCGGTTTATGGCGATATGTTCAAAGCTGATAATGACCAATCCAAAGAGATGATTTTCCCATTGAGATATGAAGGTGAAGATACAATGACCTGGGGAGGTATGACAGCTTTGTTATGCTGGGGTTCTGCTGATTTTCAAGAAGAAACGAATGCAAAGGGAGGTTGGCAAGGTGTTAGAGCTAAGTCGTCTTTATATAATATCTTTGAAAAAGAGGATAGCAGTGATAAGGATACTCGTAAAGCAATGTTGCGTACAGAAGCTACCACAAATATTGAGATCACAAATGAAGCTGATTTTGTCAATAATGGCATTCCCGTTACCAAGTTTTATAATGTGAATAAAGATGGAAGTAAACCTGCATCTGCGGAAGCTTGGACAGATTATCCATTATTCCGTTTAGGTGAAATCTATTTGAATTTAGCAGAAGCTGTTCTTCGTGGCGGACAAGGAGCAACAAAAACAGAGGCTTTGGGATATGTAAATGATTTGCGTAAACGTGCATATTCAGACAAGGCGTCCGCACCTATTTCCGATAGTGATTTTACTTTGGACTTTATGATGGATGAACGCGCACGTGAGCTATTCTACGAAGCTCAAAGACGTACAGATTTGATTCGCTTCGGTAAATATACTTCTGCTGATTATGTTTGGCCATGGAAGGGTGGAGTTGCGGCAGGAAAATCTGTTGAAAGCTTTTATCAAGTGTTCCCCTTGCCTTCAGACGATGTTGGTTCTAATCAGAACCTGGTACAGAATGAAGGATACTAATATTAATGATTAAACATGAATGATATGAAGACAAAATATATTTATTTACTTTTGGCTGGAATCTTCGCATTGATGTCTTGTGAGGAGGATGCTACCCCCATATTGGAATTGAAGACTGCTGCTGCATTGCATGCGCTTTCCCAAACAGACATTACTATTACTAAAGACAATAAGGATGCGCAATTTCCGGAAATAGCTTGGGATAAGGCAGATTATGGAGTTTCTGCAGTAGTTAATTATGTTGTAACTCTAACAAATACTTCTACCAATAAGAGTATTGTAATAGGAGAAACAGGGGATGCAAAACTGGCATTTACAAATAGTGAAATGAATTCTTTATTGGCTAAGGTAGGAGCATATCCGGGGCAAACGTATGATTTTACTGTTTCTTTGGTTTCTGAGGCATATGATGCTTATACTGATGCAGCTAGTAACTCAATAACTTTTAAGGCTACACCTTATGACCCTAATGTAGATAATATTACATGGAAGTATGCTTATGTAGCTGTTGGCTATCCTGATTGGGACTACACTACTGCCTATTTGATAGGTGACCCTGACGGTGATGGCATTTATAGTGGTTATGCCAATTTTGATGGTGCTGCTTCTTATGCAATCATTGATGGTGCAGACCTTACGAAAGTATTGGCTAAAGACCAGCAAGTTACTGCTGATGGTAAAGGTTTCATTGAAATTACTTTAGATGCAGAAGGTAAGGTAACCCAATCAGAGAAAGGGCTGGTTTGGGGAGTAATTGGAGATGCTACGTCTAGTGGTTGGGACAAAGATACCCAGATGGAATACGATACCACTACTCGTCTTTGGACAGTGGTTACTCCGTTGCTCGATAAGGAATTCAAATTTAGAGCCAATAATGACTGGGGATTCAATTATGGAGCAGAAGAAGGTAAACTTTCTGAGTTGGCCGGTAACTTGGTTGCTGGAGGTCAAAATTTCAAAGTGGTAAAGGCAAGTCCCTATATTATTACTTTAAATTTGACTAATGCAGGAAAATATACTTATAGTATGGAAGAAACAACGATTGAGCTTTCTAGCTCTGCAATGACATTGCCTGGTAGCTATCAGAGTGGTGATGGTTGGAAGCCGGAAGCTGATGATTGCTATAAGGTAGAATCTGCAGCTCGTGATTTCAAATATACTGGCACTCACTATTTCCCTGCCGATACAGAATTCAAGTTCTATGATTCTGGTACGTGGATTGGTGTTGTTGGAGATATTACTTGGAATGAGGCTAAGACATCAACTACGTTTGTTATCGGTGATGGCGGTAATGTTAAGATTGAGGCTGCCGGTTATTATCGAGTAGGTGCCGATACTAAGAAGATGGTTGCTACTTTGGATAAGACAGGTTGGGAGATTATTGGTGATGCTACTCCTGGTGGATGGGATAAAGGCACTTTAATGGATTATGATGCTGAAACGCAAAAGTGGTCGGTGACTGTTACATTAGGTGATGGTGAAATGAAATTCAGATGGGATGCAGCTTGGACTATAAACTTTGGTGGTAGTTTAGGTGCGCTGACGCAGGATGGTGGAAATATTAAAGTTTCAGCTGGAACATACACGATTGTATTGGATCCAGAAGCTAAGAATGCTACAATGACAGCCAATTAAGGCTCTCTTATTTATAGAAAAAGGATTAAGGGGGGGGACCTTTAATCCTTTTTTATTTGTCAGACCAATGAATTGTAAATAGATGAGGAATTTATTTTATACTATACTTGTATTATTGACAGTGTATGCTTGTGCCGGAAAACGCGAGATAGTTACTGAACAAAAGCAAGTATTACCTGCTGTAGAAGACGTTGTGATGTACGAAATCAATCCACGTGTTTTTGCTCTGAAGAATGCATTTAATGTCATATCAAAACATCTTGATTCTATTCAGTTTTTGGGTGTTAATGTTGTTTGGTTTATGCCAATCTATGAGATTGGTGAGGTAAATACGGTGAATTCTCCTTATTGTATCAAAGATTATAAAAGAATAAATCCTGAATTTGGAACAGTAGAAGAATTTAAGCGTTTAGTGGAATTATGCCATGAAAAAGGAATAAGTGTAATTTTAGATTGGGTTGCTAATCATACATCTTGGGACCATGCTTGGATTAAAGAACATAAAGAGTGGTATACTCAGGATAGTATCGGAAATATAATTTCTCCTGCAGGAACGGGATGGAATGATGTGGCAGATTTGAACTACGATAATGCAGATATGTGCCTTGCAATGATTGATGCTATGAAATATTGGATACAAGAAGTTGGTGTAGATGGTTTTCGCTGTGATGCTGCTGATTATGTTCCATATACTTTCTGGAAGCAAGCTGTTGATTCTCTGAGGGCTATTCCAAATCGGAAATTGTTAATGTTGGCAGAAGGTAAGCGCAAAGATCATTTTGATGCAGGATTTGATATGAACTATGCTTGGGATTTGATGGAGGCGATGCGGGATGTTTTCGTTAATGATAGTAGTGCGGCACGCTTGTTGGAGGTGGATTGGAGCGAGTATGACTCAATTCCGGCAGGAAAAATGAAATTACGTTTTATTACCAATCATGATGAGGCTTCTAAAATGTCGCCAATTGTGGAGTTAGGAAGTGAAAGGGCAGCTATGGCTGCTTTTGTTGGAACAGTTTTTTTGCATGGTGGAGCATTGATTTATAGTTCACAAGAAATTGGACATGAGGCTCCTATTAATTTTTTTGCATATACATCCGTGGATTGGTCCGAATGTTCGGATATTTATCAAGAATATGGGTGTTTAATGGGATTGTATAATAAATATCCTGCACTTCGGAAAGGAATATTAACTGGGTATCCTGCTTCAGACGTCTTGATGTATCAGAAAAGTGATGGTAAAGATGCTTTTATGATATTGGTTAATGTGCGTAATAGAGATGTTTCTGTTATCTTACCGGAGGGTTGGAAGCATCATGTAGCTACTGATATTTACGAAAATAAACCTCTGGAATTGATGAATGAAATTAAACTGAATGCATTAGAGTATAGAATAATTAGATTCTGACGGCTGGATTTTAATAAAAGAGGAGACCCTATACTATTATATTGTGTAAGGTCTCCTCTTTCTGTTTGATATGCAAACGTTTTCGTGATATTGTTCTCGTTTTCCTTTACGTTAATTGATTTGCCCTTTCTTTTCCGGTTATATTTGTGAAGTGATAACTTTAAATACTTCATATTATGAAAATTATCGTTCAACGTGAGAATCTTGTTTTATGGCATTTGATATGCTTCAGCGTGCTGCTGGCATTCACGGCATGTAGTGACAACAAAGAGGAGTTTCAGGAATATTTGACTCCTGCCTCCGGTAGTGAAGCTATTTTTGAACAAGGTTTTAGCTTTGCTGAAGCTGCTTCTTCACAAAGTGTCAGTTTTGAGGCCGGATATCAATGGACTGCTGAGCTGAGTGGTGAGGATATTGGCTGGTGCAGTATCAATCCGGCAAAAGGCTTGTCAGGAAAAGCTACGATTATGGTTTCTGTTGCTAAAAATGAAACTGGAATAGCGCGTACAGCACAATTGAATATTATATCCGGTTCAAAAAGGGAAGAAATATCCGTCACTCAAGCTGCCAATGCAATTGCAATTCCTGCTGGTCTGAGTTATACACCGGTGGTACCAGATGCTGATCAGTCTCTTGTCATTACGTTTAAAGCGGATACAAAGTCTGCCCTCTATGAGTATAAAGGAGATGTGTATGTACATATTGGTGTTGTCAGTGAAGGTCGTTGGCAATTCGTGCCTGCAGAGTGGGCAGAAAACAAAGATAAATGTAAGATGACTTTATCTGAGGCTAATATTTGGAGTATTACATTGAGTCCGAATATCCGGGAGTGGTTTGGGAGTGGAAAGACACCGGTGAACCAACTTGGAATAGTGATTCGTAGTGCGGATGGTAGTAAAAAAGGAATAGATACTGATTCCTTTATAGCGGTAACTGATACAAAATATGAAGGATTTGCACCCGGTGAGATTAAAACTGCCGCTGTACCGGCTGATATGGTCGAAGGTATCAACATAATGGATAATTCTACAGTGACACTGGTACTTTATGATAAAGATGTGAATGGAAATCATAAGGATTTTGCACATGTTGTGGGTGACTTTAACAATTGGACCTTAAGTAATGACGAAAAGTCGCAGATGTATCGTGATGATGCTTCCGGATGTTGGTGGATTACGTTGGCGGGGTTAGATGCTGGTAAAGAGTATGCTTTCCAATACTATGTGGGTACAAAGGAAGGTGAAGTAATTCATTTGGCAGATGCTTATACTGAAAAAATACTGGATCCTGATAATGATAAAGATATTTCAGCTTCTACCTATAATGAAAACCTGGTTTATCCTAAGGGAGGGGTAGGAATCGTTTCGACCTTCAAGATACAGAAAGATAGTTATAACTGGAAGTATAATGATTTTAAAATAGCAAATCCTAAGCAATTAGTGATATATGAATTGCACTTGCGCGACTTTACGGCTACGAGTGACATTAACGGTGCGATGGGAAAGCTTTCTTACTTGAAAGAAATGGGTGTCAACGCTATTGAGTTGATGCCGGTGCAGGAGTTTGACGGCAATGACAGTTGGGGGTATAATCCTTGTTTTTTCTTTGCGATGGATAAAGCTTATGGGACAAAAACAATGTATAAGCAGTTCATTGATGCTTGTCATGAGGCTGGTATGGCAGTTATTCTGGATGTGGTTTATAATCATGCTACAGGAAATAATCCGCTGGCTAAACTCTATTGGGATGGTGATAAGACTGCAAAGAATAATCCATACTTCAATGTGGAAGCACCTCATCCTTATAGCGTGTTCCATGATTTCAATCATGAAAGCCCATTGGTGCGTAAGTTTGTGAAGCGTAATCTGCAATTCTTGTTGAAGGAATATAAGGTGGATGGCTTTCGTTTTGATTTGACGAAAGGGTTCACACAAACCTCTTGCACTGAAAGTACAGCATCCAATTACGATGCGGGTCGCATTGCCGTCCTAAAGGATTATAATGCGGCCATCAAGGAAGTGAAAAAGGACTCTTATGTTATCTTGGAGCATTTCTGTGATTCAAAGGAAGAAAATGAACTGGCAGCTGATGGTATGCACTTATGGCGTAACTTGAATAATGCCTATTGTCAGTCGGCTATGGGGTATGCTGAAAATAGTTCTTTTAGTAGCCTTTATGAGAAAAACACTGCATGGGTAGGTTTTATGGAAAGCCATGATGAAGAACGCACAGCTTACAAACAGTCGCAATGGGGTGATGGTGTGCTGAAAACCGACCTTGATGCCCGTATGAATCAGTTGGCACTAAATACAACTTTCTTCCTTACCGTTCCTGGTCCTAAGATGGTTTGGCAGTTCGGAGAGATGGGATATGACATCTCTATTGAAGAAAATGGCCGTACCGGTAGGAAGCCTTTGCATTGGGAATATTTAGATAACGCCGATCGTAAAGGGCTGCACGATGTTTATGCAGGTTTGATGAAGCTGCGCAATGCTCATCCGGAGTTGTTTGATGCAAATGCAACTTTGACATGGAAGGTGGAAACTTCTGATTGGGACAACGGTCGTACATTATTGGTAAAAAGTATAACGGGTAAGCAACTGGTGGTGGTGGGTAACTTTACACATACCGCTACTGATATTGTTTTCCCTGCCACTCCTGGTAACTGGACCAATTACTTTACAGGAAAAAGTGAAACCGTAAATAAACAGGTTAATGTACCGGCTCATGGATATGTGGTCTACACTAATTTCTGATTTCGGTAAGAATCATTCATACATCTTTATCAGCACCCGATTCAGCCAGTTCCAACGGAAACGGAACCAGCGTCGGGTGCTGCTTTGTTTTCCTCCAAAGCGGAGAACGAACTCACGGTAGCCATGTTTACGGAAGGGAAGTCCCACGTCCATGAACTCTAAGTGGCGGTATCCGCGTTGTTTGGCATCATCCAGTGCTTTCCATACGGCAAGAATCCCCGGATATTGCAGGGCATAAGTCTTGCGCATGCCACCTGAGAACCATAGATAGGCGCTATCATCTGAATAAATGCATGCGCTGCCACCGATAATCTTCTCCTTATAAATGACGATGAAGATTTTGCTTTGCTGCCCTTTTGTCAACTGGTTTTCGAGATGCTGAAAGAACTTGATACTGGGGAAGTGGCGCCGTATCTTGGAAGAATATACGTGGCGCAACATCTGGGCGAAACAGAGAATCTCCTCTTTGGTACGTGCTTCCCGCACTTGGGCACCGTTTTTGAGGCCTTTCTTGATTTGCCGGATACGTGACGGGCTGAAACGCTCTTCCACCTTTTCGACGCTGTGCAACGAGTTGCGCACCCGCAGCCAATTGATGGCGATGTATTGGTTGTCTCGGAAAGATTTGTATCCGAACATGGCATTTTCCAGGTTGCGGAACTCGATGAGAAAAGAATCGCGCAATGCTTCATTGGTAAGCCTTTGCAGCATGTCACTGAAGATAGTCTCTTTGTCTGCCTCGTTATTGAAATATTCTCCCGTACCGTACACCTCACATCTTTTGATGATGC
>OHRG01001459.1_pt1 | contig 11178 bp, 10 predicted proteins | sample 1578351 | NCBI WGS metagenome assembly OHRG01 (sample SAMEA3879599, study PRJEB24766) | human gut metagenome | biome: human-associated habitat; feature: feces | place: USA | collected 1985/1987
AACACAGAATTTCATTCTGTGGCTGCGCGTTCTGCGAACGCTTTGGAAGGGTACGCCGAAGCGCCTCTCCTTTAAGATGCGATGGAACAAATCGTTCCACTCATACTGCCTGAGGGCTACCGTGAAACACAGTAGCTCTCGCTAGATGCGTGGGCAAAATGTTTTCCCATCGTTCGCTTTTACTCCGCACCCCGTGCCCTGTTTCGGGGCATAGGGTGTCGTGAATCGCGACATCCTCTGATACTTTTAGGGTGCCCTAAAATGGGGCATCCTCCTTGATGATGTGGTGGCAAAATACCACCCCATCTTTTTCTTTCCGCGACGGTGGCGACGGTCGCAACGGTGCTGGGAGTACCCCTCAAAACACCGTTGCGAGCGTCGCGCTTCACTCGATTACTTCAACCACCACCATGTAGGTCAGCCGGATACGCCGCCCGGCGTGCTTGGTTTTGTTCTCATACTTTACCTGATGTTCTTCCAACAGGCGGCTGGCATTCACATTCAAATGCTTGGTGAGCCGGTTCACCGCCATATCTGTTTGAATCGCTTGGGCCAGCTCAGTAGGACTTCCTTCCCATTCTCGGTTATCAACAGATACGATCTTTGCCACAGCTTCCAGTACCGGATCCGGAGGCTGCTTCCAAAGCTCATTCTCTGCATGGTCGAGCCCCCAAACCAGGTTCTCTTGGTCTTTGCTCAGATACAGCCGCTGATCCGGCTGGTCTCTGCCCACCACCTCCAGAGTGGCCTTGCTATCCGTCCGTTTCTCCTTCTGCATCAGGAGCGAACCATCCGCACAGCCCAGCAAGCCCGTGGTGCCGGAAATCATTTCAAAGCTATCTCCCGCAGGCTGCTTTCTGGTGTGGTGGACAATCAGGACGCAGACGCCATATCGGTCAGCAAATTGCTTCAGCTTGCCGATCACCTCATAGTCGCTGGAGTAGCTATAACTATCGCTCACTGCCTCCCGGACTTTTTGCAGGGTATCCACGATAATCAGCTTGGTATCACTGTGTTCCCGAACAAACTTTTCCAGCTGTTCATCCAGGCCACCACCGATCATCTTGGCGCTGGTGGCAAAATGCAGGGAGCTTGTTCCTTCCACACCAAACATGCGGAACATCCGGCGCTGCAAACGGCTCTCGTCATCTTCCAGAGCAAGATAAAGGACGGTTCCCTGGTGGACTTTATAGCCCCACAGGTCTTGCCCGGTACTGACATGGTGGGCGATTTGCGCCACCAGGAAGGACTTGCCGATTTTCGGCGCTCCGGCAAGGATGTATGCTCCCGTGTAGAGCAGGTTCTCAATCACCGCAGACTTGCCCTCGAACACATTATCCATCAGCTCGTCCAGGGTCACAGTATAGAGGTATGCCGGGTCACTCATGCGGCGCATCTTCCGGTAAAGTTCCTCCAAATCTCTTTCGGGGGAATTGCTTTTTTCGTCTGGGTCTGGTATAGTGGTCTTGGAATTTTGAGAGATTGACTGCCCATCATCTGCGCCAACAGATGAACCTTGGGCGGTCATTTTCTTTTTCTCATCGGTCATAGGCAAAGTCCTCCTGCATCCCGTTCATAATAGTTGCGATCATCTGGATGGTGTCCAGCAGATCATTGTTCATGCCCTGCCCGGCTTCGATCCGGCGCAGCTCGTCCAGCACAGCGGCCAGCTGGTCCCGCAGGGCCTTGTAGATCCTGGGGTTGCCCTGGACCACCACATCCCGGCAAAGCAGCCTCCGGATGATGTAATCCTGTTTAGTCAAGCCGGTGAGCTTCACCGCCGTCTCGATCTGGGCGTCCTCCTCCGGGGAGACCCGAAAAGCTACGGTCTTGTTCCTCCAACGGTTATGCTTATCCAAATTCTTTGCTGACATTTTTAATTGCCCCTTTCCATGTTCAATTTATCCGCCATTTCCGCTTGCTTGGACGGAAACAGGTGCGCGTAGTTGTAAGTGATGTCGATGCTCTCATGTCCCACCCGGTCCGCGATAGCCGTGGCGGAGAACCCCATATCGATCAGAAGTGAAACCGCGCTATGACGAATATCGTGGATTCTAATGCGTGGCACACCGGCTTCTTTGGCTCCCCGGTCCATCTCGCGGTGGAGATAGCTCTTGGTGACGGTGAACATCCGGTCATCCGGCCTGATCCCGTAGAGCATCTTGATGTAATCCTGGATTTCCTCGGCCAGAAACTGCGGCATGGTGATGACCCGATTGCTCTTTTCCGTCTTAGGGGTGGTAATCAGGTCCTCGCCGTTCAGCCGCTGATAGGACTTGTTGATGGACACGGTGCGCTTCTCAAAGTCAAAGTCCGCCGGGGTCAGGGCCAGCAGCTCCCCCTCTCGGATACCGCACCAGTAGAGCATCTCAAAGGCATAGAAGGACAGCGGCTTGTCCATCATCACCTCGGCAAATTTCAGGTACTGCTCCTTGGTCCAGAACATCATCTCCCGGTTTTTCTTCTTGCCCATGCTGCCTGCCTTCTTGCAGGGGTTCTCCCGGAGGTTGTAGTACCGAACCGCGTGGTTGAAGATGGCACTGAGCTGATTGTGGACCGTTTTCAGGTACACCGGCGAGTAGGGCTTGCCGTTCTCGTCCTTATGGTTCAGCATCTCGTTCTGCCAGGTAATGATCTGCTGGGCGGTGATGTTACACATTTTCAGCCTGCCGAAGTAGGGCAGCAGCTTGGTGCGGATGATGTGATCTTTGGTGGCCCAGGTGTTTTCCTTGAGCCGGGTTTTCATATCCGCCGTGTAGAGGTCCACGAAGCTCTTAAAGGTCATATCCAGATCGGCGCTGGTCTTATTGAGCTGTTCGCGCTCCCAGGCCTGCGCCTCCCGTTTAGTCTTGAAGCCCCGCTTCTGGGTCTGCTTGCGCTCGCCGTTCCAGTCAGTATAGCGGTAGACCGCCCGCCAGGTGTTTGTCTTTTCTTCCTTATAGACTGCCATGATTAGCCCTCCTTTCCCGTCTTGCCATAGCAGAACTTCTCCATGAAAAAGTTCCGATTGACCCGCCCGGAGATGGTCAGATAGCCCTTTTCACGAAGTTCGGCGTTGAGCTTGTGGATCACCTTGTAGGCGTGGGACTTGGAGATGCCCAGCTCCTGGGCCACTTCCTCCACGCGCATAAAGTTTTGTGCCTGCATTGAAAATACCTTCCTTTCTTCGTTGATGGCTGCTGCGGCTGGATATTGTGTTCCATAAATGCCTCCTCACTTCCGTCCGCCACTTTTTTCCCGGATGTATAACCGGGGGATTGTGGCAGTTCTTTTCCATTTATTGATTCTAAGCTATTATGCTTAGTCTATTGTCATTATACTAAGCAAAATAGCTTGTGTCAATCAGAGCACGCAAAACAAATTAAATAAAATTGTTTAGTATCCACTTGACTTTCCTAAGCATTTCTGCTACGCTTTTTATAAAGACAACCAACGATTGGAGTTGATGATATGGCGATTGGCGAACGGATTCACTTTTTCCGTCTCCTACGGGGGATGACACAAAAATATCTCGGTATGGCGCTGGGCTTCCCGGAGAAGTCTGCTGATGTACGCCTTGCACAGTACGAAACAGGATCAAGAACCCCAAAGGCAGACCTGACCGCTGCCCTGGCTGAGGTACTAGATGTCTCACCCCATGCGCTTTCTGTCCCGGATATAGACTCCTATGTGGGGCTGATGCACACCCTGTTTACCCTGGAGGACAACTATGGGCTCAAGATCAGCGAGATGGATGGAGAGATCTGTCTGCGGGTGAATGTCCGCCAGAACAAGGACGCCGCCCGGCTGCATGAGATGCTCTGCTCTTGGCAACAGGCCGCCGCCATGCTGGAGGCCGGAGAGATCACACAGGAGGACTACGACCGCTGGCGCTACCACTACCCGGAGTTTGATCAGACCCAAAAACAGGTAAAGGTTATGTCACAAAGACTAAGCGACATGCTGACAGAGACAATTAAAATTCCAAATAATTCCCAGGAGTGATATCATGGCGAATTCAATGTTTGAATCGACCTATGCAGCGTGCCAAGAAATAACTAAAACTTTTGATATGGTATGGGCTCTTGATGCAGGCCTTTGGAACTTACGGAGAGATGCACAAAAATATTATGCTGAACATCCTGATGCCACCGAGGAGGAAGTCAAGGACAATTTGGTGCAAGGCCTAACCATTCATGGCCTTAACCCAAAACAAATTGCGATAGAGTTAAGTTGGGAATATGAAGAACAATATATTGCAAAATTATTGCTTATAAATGCAACTGCTATCTTTGATACATGGGTTGATGCATTTGTAGAGGCAACAATTTCTAAGAATGTACTACAGCAAATAATTTATCCCAAGAGAGCTCACAAAAAGCCGTATACATTAGGCGATAAAATTAAAGCTGATTTCAAAGCTGGCTTCTTTGACACTTATGTAAAACAATTAAAGACTGAGCAAAAGTCAACATTATCTGGAAGCTTTGAATTCACTGCCGAGAGACAAGATAATTGCATCGAAAATCTTCGATTAACTTATAAATATTTCAAAAGTTGTCGAAATTGCTGTGCCCATGGTGATGTAAACTTCACCGCAGCTACTGAGAAAAGCTATAATGCGATCAAAGCTCTCACCAAAGCTGACTGTGGGCTCAAAGAATTCCCAAAAATTGAGCCAACTGTTCAAGGAAATCCCTTCAAGCTCTATCTGCGGGGTGTTGTTGGATTTTATGACATTTTAATACGAATTATCAATCATTTTGACTTGTTTGCAGCTGATTATATAGCAGTTGAAAAAGAACTATTAAAACGTTGGTCACAAATTCCAAACGTCAAATTATCAGCAAACTCCGAGAAGAGAAATCGATCTATTAGGAACTACATAATAAGTGTAAATATGTGTCCTCCTTACTCAAATAAAACAGACGATGTGTTTCTCTTTCTCAAGGGAATGAAAATTGTAAAATAAAAAGAGAGCTAACTGACTAATCAAAATCAGTTAGCTCTCTTTTTATGAATAATGAAAAAATGTTGCCATTTCGTTGCCACAAATGGCATCAAACCTTAGAAAACCCAGTCATTCCGGGCTTTTCCGGGACTCTGAAATTATTCCCACTCGTTGTTGGGCATCATATTTAACGGATTTTGCTTCATAAATTTGATACCTCATTTTTTTGATTATTTGATGTGTCCATATTATCCAGCCCTATACGATGGGCTGTTATCAAATTGTTATCGGTGGTGATAACGGGGGGTAGCAGGGTTGTTGTTTTCTCTGGTGGTTTACAACTACATTTTACCACGAAAGGCAGGGAAATGCAATAACCATCCTTGCTGTGGCGTATCAAGGAATCTTACTGAACATATGGCGCACCTTATCCAAACGGCTGTTTGGACGACGGGGCTGGATGATTGGCTCGCCGACAGTGGCCTGATACCCTTTCAGTTCCGTCAGGCACACACTCCGCCCGTTGGTGTAAAAGGCCAGATCAGTACGGTATGCCTGTATACAGCGGGCGGGAATCTCGCCAGTAAAGACAACTTCATCCTTTTTTACCTGGGCCGTTTCGATGGTGGCACAGTATTTCGGTGCATCATGATAAGCCCTGGAAAGGTATTCCTGGGGCGCATAGAGGATGAAGGAGAGATAAGGTTCCAGCAGCTGCGTCCCCGATTCCTTCAATGCCTGTTCCAATACAATCGGGGCCAATGAGCGGAAGTCCGCCGGCGTGCTGACCGGACTGTAATAAAGCCCGTATTCAAAGCAAATCTTACAGTCCGTTACGTTCCAGCCGAACAAGCCCTGCTCCAGCCCGTAACGGATACCATCCCTGACAGCGTTTTGAAAACTCTGGTTCAAGTATCCCAGCGAAACCCGGCTCTCGTATTGTACACCGGAGCCAAGCGAGAGTGGTGTAACAGACAGTCCTATGGATGCCCAAAACGGGTTGGGCGGCACCTCGATATGGATGGTGTGGCTGGCTGCTTTGAGCGGCCGCTCCATATAAATGACGGAGGGTTCCTTTACCACTGTTTCAAGCTTGTATTTTTCCGACAGCAAAGCGGAAACAACCTCCAACTGCACCCGGCCCAAAAAAGAAAGAATGATCTCATGGGTGATGGAATCCACTTCGCAACGCAAAAGCGGGTCAGTATCCGCAAGTTGCGTAAGAGCGTCCAGCAGCCGTTCTCTTTGCGCTGCCGTTTTCGGCGCAATCGTCGTCCGCAGCATGGGGAGGGGGTCCTCGCGCCACCTTTTACGAGGGAGCCGGGTTTGGTCCCCTAATACATCGTTTAACCTCACGCTGTCGCTGGGAAGGATAACAATTTCACCCTGATAAGCGGTGTCTGTCCGAACAATTTCCCCTTTGGATGGAATACGCATCTCTGTGATTTTCAGCTTTTCTCTCCCGGCCAGGGCCACCGTATCCCGCAGGCGCAGCGTTCCGCTGTATAACCGTAGATAGACACGCCGCTGGCCGCAATCGGTGTACTCAACCTTGAAAACGCTGCCGCATAGGGCGGCGCCCCCCTGTTCCCCAATCGGTTGGAACAGCCCTGTCACCGCATCCATCAACGGTTGAATGCCAAGGCCATTTTTGGCGCTGCCATGATAGACTGGGAACAGGGAGGCGTCTTGAACCCGCTGCTGTTCCTCCCGCGCAAGTTTTTCCCGGCTGATTGGTTCTCCTGCGATATACTTTTCCAATAATTCATCGTTATTTTCGATGACCGCATCCCATGCTTCTATGTCGGTATTTTCCTCCAGGACTATTTCCGGGGACAGCGACACCGTCTGCTTGATGATAATATCGGCGGAGAGCTTATCCCGAACAGACTGAACCACGCTCTGCAAATCAACGCCAGCCTGGTCGATCTTGTTGATAAAGATAACGGTGGGAATGTTCATTTTCCGCAGGGCATGGAACAGAATACGGGTCTGGGCCTGCACGCCATCTTTAGCGGAGATCACCAAGATGGCCCCATCTAAAACAGCCAAAGAGCGGTACACCTCCGCCAAAAAATCCATGTGGCCGGGCGTATCCACAATGTTAACTTTACATCTGTGCCACTGGAAGGAAGTGACTGCCGCTTGAATGGTAATCCCACGCTGCCGCTCCAAAAACATGGTGTCCGTCCTCGTTGTCCCTTTTTCGACGCTCCCCGGTTCTGAAATGGCTCCGCTGGCATATAGCAGGCTCTCCGTCAAGGTCGTCTTTCCAGCGTCTACATGGGCAAGAATTCCAATATTGATTATTTTCATGTGATTGTCCTCCCTTTACAGCCCCAAAGGGCATAAAAATCCCCAGCAGTAAAATACTTTTACCACTGGGGATTATAAGTTGCGGACATACACATATACAGCATACACCTGTTTGTGATTGCTGTTTTTGGGGATATGTCAAAATTGATAAGGCAAAAGTATTCTTAAATTGGGTACAAAAAACTAAGCCCCTACAAAAGGAGCTATCATAATCCTTTGTTCCCACTATTTGATTATAGTTTTATTTAAGAATACCTTGCCGCATATTTTTTACTCCTTTTCTGGATTAAATCATTGTATCACATCAGTTTTAGGAAAGCAAGTACCTAAAAGAAATTTTTCTTCCCCTTATATGTAACAATCATACCGGCTTCCTAGCGTTCAGAATGTTTTCTGCTGTCTGCTGTGGTGTTTGGTTGGAATTGTCCAACCAAAAGCCGATCCGTGGTGTTGTCTGCATTTTACTAAATACAAATTCAATGTATACAGAAAGATATAAGGAGTGGGAGGGATTCCGCCGTAGTTGGCATTGTAGGAAAATCCAAAAGTTTAGATTTTCCCACAATGCTTATCTTTTGGTCTTTGGTTCGGAATAGTGTAGTGCTGGCGGTCTATCTCTTGTTTTCGGTTGCTTGCTTCCTTACCGTACATGAGCATTGGAAGCAGGGTTGTCCTGACCGTAACCTTCCAGAAGGTTGATAACGCCCCAGATACCAAGACCTGCGCCCAGGGCCACTACGAGAGTCTGCAAAACACCAACTGCGCTGTTGAAAAATTCCATAAAATAATCCTCCTAAAAAATGTTTTTGATTTTGGGTTAAGTTGTTGCGTCAATCTCGTACACATCGAAGGTGTCCGTGGGTTTTACCACGGTACGCTGTTTCTTCATGTACCGTTCCATGTCAAAGACATTTTTAGGGTCGGCGTCGGCCGTGTATCTGTAATTCGGGTGCCGGGTGAGGTCGTACTTGTCCGAAAGGAACGGGCGCACGCCCCGCAGCATGAAGATACACTTGCCGCCGTCCATCACTGCTAATTCGTCCTGGGTCATCAACTCCTTTCCTAATTTCTGATAACTGAGGCCGTGGGAAACCTGGCTGCCCCGGTTTTCGGACTGGTTATAGAGATCAATGGTCTCTTTCCCCAGCAGTTCCGAAATTTCCTTGAGGGTGGATTTCTCCTTGCCTCCCAAAAACAAGGTGCTGTCACAGTTACCGACGATGGTATCTGCCGCGTCCTTGTAGATGGTCTTTAACTGGCTCTGCGACTGCAAAATAATAGAAGCCGATATCTCACGGCTTCGGATAGTGGCAATCAGCTTATCGAAGTTCGGTATCTGGCCGATGTTGGCAAACTCGTCCAGGATCAGACGGACATGGACAGGCAGCCGCCCGCCGTAGAAGTCATCTGCCTTGTCGCAGAGCAGATTGAAAAGCTGACTATACATGAGGGCGGCCACGAAATTGAAAGTGCTGTCCGTATCCGAAAGGATCACAAACAGCGCCGTCTTTTGGTCGCCCAGGGTATCCAGTTCCAGTTCGTCATATTCCATCAGGTCCCGCAGCTCCTTGATATCGAAGGGTGCAAGCCGGGCGCCGCAGGAAATGAGGATGGATTTTAAGGTCTTGCCCGCCGCCATCTTGAATTTGCGGTACTGCTTGACGGCAAAGTGGTCCGGCTCCCGTTCCTCCAACTGAGAAAAGAGCAGGTCCACCGGGCTTTGATAAGTTTCGTCATCCTCTCTGGCTTCACTGGCATTGATAAGGTCCAGAAGTGTGATGAAGTTCTTTTCTTCCTCCGTGGCCTCATACCAGATGTAGCCGATCAGTGCGGAATAATAGAGGCGTTCCGCTTTGACCCAGAAATCTTCCGAAGATTTTTCGCCTTCGCCCTTCGTGTTCATAATCAGGGCGTTCACCAGCTTTAAGATATCCTTCTCTGACCGAATGTAGGCCAGTGGGTTGTATCTCATGGATTTTCGGAAGTTTATCAGGTTGAGGCACTTGATACGGTATTTCTTCCGTTCCAGGAAAGTGCCGATCTCCGGCAGCAAGGTTCCTTTCGGATCGGTGCAGACATAGGATGAATGAGCTTGCAGCAGCGACGGCTTGCAGAAGAACCGCGTCTTGCCGCTGCCGGAACCGCCGATCACCAGAATGTTTTTATTTCTGGCATACTTCGGCTGCTTTGGACGGCTCGCCATCGTGATCCGTTCCGTCTGCGTCATGGGGATGTTTTGGAAAAAGTCCTTGTCCATGTAGGGAGCGATATCCGCCGCCGTACCCCACCGGGCAGAACCATACTCGATCCCGTGGCGATACTTCTTAGCGTTCTTGCCTTTCAGGTAGACCGCCATGCGAAGGATCACCGCACCGGCTATGCCGATCAGCAGGTCCGTGGGATGGAAACTGAGCCACGGGGAGGAAAGGGCTGCCGTGAAGCCGTCCCTGATAGAAAGCAGCTTGCCGGAGAGGTCAGCGCCGGGCGCAAGCCGAAAAGCCTGTGCCAGCTTATCGAAGGGATACACGAACAGGAGATACGGAAGGTTCAGCAAAAACAGTTTTTTCATATTCATCTCTGCACGCTCCGATCTTTGACCTTTACTTTCTCCCGGTCAATGGTGCGGTGTTCCGCTTTCTCCGCCGTCTGTTCCTTCGCCTGGGTCAGCCGTTCCCGGATGGAGGGCTTTTTCTCCGGCTCCGCAGGGCGTTCATGGTTCCACTCGTCGCTCTGCACCGCCGCCAGTAGCTCCCGGTCCTCCGGGGAGAGGGCAGCCACCGCCGCCCTCACTTCGGGTAAATGTTCCAAAGTCTTATTTTCTGCCATTGACACCTTCCTTTCTTTTCGGAAATTCCAGTTTGAAGTTGATGTATTTGCCACCCGTGTCATCCAGGATCACCGCAGCGTCATAAGCAGCCTGTTTCTTTTCAGACCACATTCCCTTGACATTGGTACGGCCCTTTTTCAGAAGGTCCGTTGCCATCTTCTTTGTCAGTTCCTTCTTGCGGCTCGTCCAGAAGTGGTCATTTTTCCAGAGGACGAAACCGCAGGACCGATCCGAACACGCAAAGTTCTTCTTGCCCTCATAGACCGGCTGACCGCAGCGGGGGCAGGTGCCGATTACTTCCTTCTCCGGGGCAAACAGCTTTTTGCCATCCTCGGAAATGCAGGAATAGGTGGACACGATCTCCTGGACCATCGTGTAGATACCGTCAATGAAGGTATCCGGGTCAGCGCCGCCCTTTGCAATCTCCGTCAATTTCTGTTCCCATTCCGCTGTCAGCATGGGAGAGGTCAGCGGCTCCGGCAGAATCGTGACAAGGTTGATACCGGCTTTTGTGGGGATCAGGCTCTTGCCCTTGCGTTCCACAAATCCGGCTGCCACCAGCTTTTCGATGATGGCTGCCCTGGTCGCAGGCGTGCCAAGACCTTTTCGCTCCGCCTCATCGGGAATATGGCCCAGGCCACCATCTCTTGCCCCTTTGGGACAATTCACCTTGTCATCCTTGCCTGCGTTCTCCATAGCGGACAGGAGGGTATCTTCGGTGTAGGGCTTCGGCGGCTGGGTGAAATGCTCGGTGACAGCAACCTCTGCGCCGTCAAAAGTCTGCCCTTCGGTGAAGTCCGGGAGCGTGCCGTCGTCTCCGTCCGCAGATTTTTCCTTCAGGAAAGCGCGGAAAATGCGGTCGATCTCCCGCCAGCCTTCGGAGAGGATGCGCTTGCCCTTTGCGGTAAAGGACTGGCCGCCGCAGTCAAAGGCAGCCGTGACCGCCTCATACACATACGGCTCCGCCGACGCACACAGTAGCTTGCAGCAGACCAGCAGGAACAAATTGCGCTCGCCCAGGGGCAGAGCCTTGATATCTGCTTTTTCAATCTCCATCGTGGGGATAATGGCGTGGTGGTCGGACACCTTTTTGCTGTTCAGTACC
>OHRG01001483.1_pt1 | contig 10956 bp, 10 predicted proteins | sample 1578351 | NCBI WGS metagenome assembly OHRG01 (sample SAMEA3879599, study PRJEB24766) | human gut metagenome | biome: human-associated habitat; feature: feces | place: USA | collected 1985/1987
TGATCCTGGCGGACGAGCCTACCGGCGCATTGGACAGCCACACCGGCCGGGAAGTGCTGGCCATGCTGCAGCAGCTACACCAGCAGGGCCATACCGTTGTGCTGATCACCCATGACAACTCCATTGCGGTGCAGGCAGAACGGATCATCCGGCTGGAGGACGGGCAGATCGTCTATGATGGAGATGCCCACTCCCCCGATGCGGTAGTACACTCCGCCTTTGCACCGGAAAGGAGGGAGCAGGCATGATGCTGGAGACCTTCCGCCAGGCAGTCCAAAATGTCTGGAGCAACAAACTGCGCAGCTTTTTGACCATGCTGGGCATTATCATCGGCGTGATGGCAGTCATCGTGATCGTGGGTCTGGGCAACGGCATGACCGGAATGTTTACCGACCTGTACAACACTATGGGTTCCGACCTGCTGGCCATCAACTTATACACCTCCGGGACACGCACCGTATCGGTGGACGAGATGCACCGCCTCATCGAAGCTAAACCGGAGTATTTCCGCTCGCTCTCCCCCATCTACGGCGCCAGCACCCAGATGAAGGTAGGTTCCAAGGAATACCGCTTTACCAGTGTGAGCGGTGTGAACGAAGATTATCTTACCATTGAAAAATACGACCTGGCCAGCGGCCGCGGCTTGCAGTATGCCGATATCCTGGACACCAAAAGCATCTGTGTTATTGGCGACTACGTCAACCGAGTGATCTTTGGGGGCAACGGCCTGGGACAGACCTTAAAAGTAGGCCCCAATCCGTATCGCGTGGTCGGGGTGCTGCAGCCCAAGACCAAAAACCTTGCGCAGCAGCAGGAAGGCGGCCAGGACGATATGGTCTTTGTGCCGTACAGCACGCTGATGCGCCAGGAGCATCAAAATGTTGTAAATATGTATTATGCCATCCTGGCGGAAGGTGCCGAGACCACCCCCGCCAAGGTCTATCTCCAGACCGAGCTGGAAAAGCGGGTCAGCCGGGATGACTATATCTATGTAGAGAGCCTGAGCGAGAGCATCCAGATGATGTCCGGCATGATCAACATCATGGTCGGCATCCTCACCGCCATTGCAGGCATCTCCCTGCTGGTAGGCGGCATCGGCATCATGAACATCATGCTGGTATCGGTCACCGAACGCACCCGGGAGATAGGCATACGCAAGGCTCTGGGCGCAAAAGAGCGCATCATCCTAACCCAATTTGTCGTGGAGGCCGCTACCACCTCTGCCCTGGGCGGAAGCCTGGGCATCGCTCTTGGCTATCTGGTCTCCCTGGGCATCAACCAGATCCTGCCCCTGTTTACCGCCAGCCTGGGGGTGGAGATGAGCGTCTCCCCCTCCTTTGATGCAGCCGCGGTGGCCTTTATGATCTCGGTAGGCATCGGCGTGCTGTTCGGCTATCTGCCCGCCAAACGCGCTGCACGGCTCAATCCCATTGAGGCACTACGGTATGATTAAAAACTCTGACTCCATCCAAAACAGAGAGGAAGAAACCATGAAAAAACGTCTTCTCGCATTTTTACTGGCGGTTTGCACTGCATTTTCCATGTTGGTGCTGCCAGCCTCCGCCAGCGGCTCCAATGCAGCAGTCCAGACCGCCATTACATTGGGAGCGCTGACCCCTGACCAGACGGCCAACCTTGCCGCACCCCTGACCCGGGGCCAGTTTGCCCGGATGCTCACTGCATTTTCGGCGCAGCGCAACAGCGTCAACACCCAGAACGCCACCGGACGGCTGTATCTGGACCTGGACAGCAGCTCTCCTTATGCCCCTTATGTACGCACTGCCGTGCAGCACGGCTGGATGAGCGGTTATGCAGACGGCTCTTTCCGTCCGGAACAAGGGCTGACCCTGGAAGAAGGCTGCACCATGACCCTGCGCCTGCTGGGGTATGATGTAGCCAAGCTGGGGGGCAGTTTCCCGGATGCACAACTGAACAAAGCCAGCACCTTGGGCCTGCGCAGCGGTCTGACAGCACAAAAAGGCCAGGGGATGACCTTGGAACAGGGTGCAGTCCTGCTGTACAACGCCCTGACCGCCCTCAACAGTGAGGGGGCTCCCTACGCCGGCACCCTGGGCCTGACCGTCACCGACGGCAAAGTTGACCTGGGCTCGGTGCTGCTCAGCGGGGTGCAGGGGCCTTTTGTGGCCGGAGAGGGCACTACCCTGCCCTTTGCTCCTGCTGCTGCGTACCGCAACGACCAAGTGACGACCCAGCCCCAGCTTGCCCCCCATGATGTCTACTATTCCAGCGAGACCTCCCGCACGTTGTGGATCTACGACCGAAAAGCCGCAGGCCGCATCACGGCGGTCTCCCCCACCGCCAGCGCCCCCACATCGGTGACGGTGGCAGGCACCCAGTACACCATCGCCTCCCCGGCGGCTGCCTATCAGCTGTCCTCCCTGGCAGGCGGCGGTGTAGGGCAGGCCGTCACTTTGCTGCTGGGCATGGACAACGAGGTCGTCCAGGTACTGACCGGCGAGCAGGCCGACCAAGTATTTTACGGCGTGGTGCAGGATTCTGCCCGCACCCTGACCCAGGAGAACGGCGCCAGCGTAGCCCAGGCCGTTACAGTCGCCTGTACCGACGGCGTACAGCGCACCGTTCATGTAGACCAGCGCACCAACTACCCCGCCGGGTGGCTGGTGGAGCTGTTGGTGGATGAAAACGGTGAGCATCTGCGCTCGCTGGAGACCGCATCCCTCAATGGGCAGGTCAACGAGAACGGCACTGCCCTGGGCGAGCACCCTTTTGCACAAAACATACAGATCCTGGATACGACAGCGGAGGGTGTGGCTGGGACGGTTCGTCCCAGCCGCCTAGCCGGGGCGGGACTTTCCGGCCGGGTACGGTACTACACCACCAATGACAAAGGAGAGATCGACCGTTTGATCCTGAACGATGCCACCGGAGACTTGTGGGAGTACGGCGCTCTGGATACGGTGCGGACGATGACCGATGCCGTGGGCGGACAGATCGACCAGGCGCTTCGGGCTGCTGCTCTGCCCGGCGGAGGGCAATCCTCCGGGCAGCCGGAGCAAAACGAAAGCGCACAGGCTGCGCTGGAGCTTAAAAACATCCTGATGCCCAGCACCAGCGATGTGCTCTATGGGCTGATCGACGGCAGCATCCTTTCCTCCAGCTGGAACACCCTTTCCGGCAGCACGGGTGCACTGGCTGGGTATGTGCTGCGTCAGACCGGTGCAGCCGTGGGCGGCACCGCTGGTTCTCTGCTGCAGATGCTGGGCAGCGGCGCAGATTATACCTGCTATGTATCCGGCCAGCCGATGCGGTACCAGACATCGGTCAAATACCCCGTGGTAGCCGGAGGCGTCGCCATTGGCAAAGCGCCGGACGGCAAAACCGTGCGCTCTATGGTGCAGCTGGCTCCGGTAATGCTGGATCGTCTGGGTCCTGGCTGGGCGATGAGCGGTTCTGCACGGTACGAGACCGCCGATGAAATGCAGGTGTACCTGTGGTCCGGCGGGCAGTATTTCGCCACTACCCTGGCACAGGTATCCCCCGAAAATCATCACCTGATCGGCTGGTACGACAGCTTTGGCTGCCCCGCCGGAAAAAAGGTGCGGATCCTGATCGCCGTGGAAAAGGCTTGATCCCCCTCTCCCCTTATACAAAAAACAGCCCGGTTCACTGTGAACCGGGCTGTTTTCTATCACATCACAGGCGCTTACGCCTTTTGTGCATCTGCGGGAGCAGGCTGGGCCGGGTCACGGCTAAAGAGCGCTTTCATCACCAGCGGCGTTGACACCGAGGATACCACGATCAGCAAGATGACGGCGGTAAAATATACCGGCTCCACCACACCGGCGGCCAGGCCTTTCTGGGCCACGATCAGCGCCACCTCACCGCGGGTCATCATACCTACGCCCACCTTGAGGCTGTCGCTCCAGGAGAAGCGGCAGAGCTTGGCTGCCAGACCGCAGGACAGGATCTTGCTGCCAAGCGCCACCAGCACAAAGCAGACACTGAACAGCAGGATCTCCGGCGTCAGACCACTGATATCGGTCTTCAGGCCGATGCTGGCAAAGAACACCGGTGCAAACAGCACATAGTTGCTGATGTCCACCCGACGCTCCACATAGGGGGCGTCATCGATGGAGCAGAGCACGATACCGGCAATATATGCGCCGGTAATGTCCGCAATGCCGAAGTATTCCTCTGCCAGATACGCCATAGCAAAACAGAACACCATACTGAGAATGGTAATGCGCTGGGTGTGGGGGTTGCGCTTATCCAGCCACTTCATCCCATAGTGGAACAGCACACCTACGACCAAAGCTGTAAGGAAGAACAGCACCGTATCCAGCAGCACCTTGCCCAAGCCAGAACCGGTGCCCGAGCTGGCACCCAGCACACAGGTCAGCACCACGATGCCCAGCACGTCGTCGATCACTGCAGCGCTGACGATGGTGGTGCCCAAAAAGCTTTTCAGCTTGCCCAGCTCCTGCAGCGTGGCCACAGTAATGGACACGCTGGTGGCGGTCATGATCGTACCGATAAACAAAGCGCGGTAGAATCCATCACTGCCCACGGCCGAAAAACCGTAGAACAGACCGTACAGCAGCGTTCCGCCCGCCATGGGCACGGCCACACCCATACAGGCCACCAAGGTGGCAATGGGCCCTGCCCGCAGCAGCTCTTTCAGGTTGGTGCCAAGGCCGGTGCTGAACATCAGCAGCACCACGCCGATCTCGGCAAAAATAGCAATGGTGTCGCTTGGCTGCACCAGACCCAGCATACAGGGCCCGATCAGCAGACCGGCTATGATCTCTCCCACCACCTGGGGCGCATGGCACTTGCGGGCCAGCAGACCAAACAATTTTGCTGTAAACATAATGATCGCAAGGTTACGAAACACAGAGCTCATAAAACCATCCTTCTTTCCCATTTTTCCTCTGTGAGAACCAGGCACAACAATGGGCGAAATGCCCAATTTTTCGCACTAGTTTTTGTGCAACTCTGATTATAGTACGTCCAGGGCCAAAATGCAAAAGGTTTTTTGAAATTTTTGCTGCATCTTTACATCCGACGCAGATTGTAGTACAAAACCGCTGTATTTTGCTCCGCCGCACCCCTATATCAATATAGGTATACCCGCTTCGGCCTGCTCTGCCGCATTGGCCGCCAAGAGAGCGGCTTTGGCGCCGCTCTTGTTTTTCGCCCAAGTTTTTGCCGCAAGGGGTTGACAAAGCCAATTATCCTTGCTATAATAAATTGCTGTCTGAATAAGACAAGCCGCGCAGGGCATCAAACACCCTGCGTACCCTTGGTCCCGGCAAAAGGCCGGGGCCCTCAAGTCCAAAAGGAGGTGCTACAAAAATGGCAAAGTACGAAACCATGCTGATTACCAGCGCCGCTCTCGACGAGGAGGCTTCCGCCGCTCTGGTGGGTAAGTTCAAGTCCCTGATCGAGGCCAACGGTACGATCGATTCCATCGACGAGTGGGGCAAGCGCCGTCTGGCCTACCCCATCAACGACGAGGAGGAGGGCGTCTACACTGTGATCAACTTCACCGCCGAGCCCAGCTTCCCCGCTGAGCTGGACCGTGTGTACAAGATCACTGAGGGCGTCATGCGCAGCCTGATCATTGCCCACGAGGAGTAATCTTTTCGTGACCAAAAAGGAGTCTGTGTTATGTTGAACGTTGTAGCCATTATGGGCCGGCTCGTGGCCGACCCCGAACTTCGTACTACCCAGACCGGGATCAACGTGGTCAGTTTCCGCATTGCGTGCGACCGCAATTTCGCCCGCCCGGGTGAGCAGCGTCAGGCCGACTTTATTGATGTAGTGGCTTGGCGTCAGACCGCAGAGTTTGTTTCTAAGTATTTCCAGAAAGGCAGCCTGATCGCCATTGAAGGCAGCATCCAGTCTCGCCAGTATCAGGACAAGAACGGCAACAATCGCACTGCGGTGGAGATCGTAGCCAACAATGTCAGCTTTGCAGGCTCCAAGGGCTCGAATCAAGGCGGCGGAGCGTATCAGAATTCCGCTCCGTCCTACCAGAACCAGGCCCCTGCCCGCCCCGCCGCTGTGGAAGCAGCTCCGAGCTACTCTGCCGGCAGTGCGGACGACTTCGCCGTCATTGATGACAGCGATGACCTGCCGTTCTGACCCCAATACGGTCTGCCGTACAAAAATCCAACAGGAGGTAATAAGCAATGGCTTTTGAAAGAACCGAAGGCTCTCGCCCCGCGCGCCCCATCCGCCGCGGCCGCAAGAAGGTCTGCAGCTTCTGTGTCGATCGCATCGACACCATCGATTACAAGGACGTGCCCCGTCTGCGCAAGTATGTCTCTGAGCGTGCGAAGATCATTCCCCGCCGCGTCACCGGCACCTGCGCTTACCATCAGCGTGCACTGACCATCGCCATCAAGCGTGCTCGTCATGTTGCTCTGATGCCCTACGTCAGCGACTAATTTTCGCTAAAAAATAATCCCTTCAAAATAATCAGCAATCAGCAAAACGCCCTTCGCTGCCGACACAGCGAAGGGCGTTTTTTCTCACCATCTTTCTGTAAGGAGGCTGTTCCCATGGTATTATCTCTGCAAGGATGCATGGCTGTGGGCAAAACCACTGCCGCCCGCTATCTGCAACGCCATACCCCTCAGGTACAGGTGTTTTTTGAGTCCACCGGCGATGTGATCCAGCAAGTGCGCAGCCGTCAGCTGGACAAAAAACAGTATCCAGACTACATTGAGATCCAAAAACTTTGGCTGTCCAACGAGGTGCGCCGCTGGGAGCAAGCCGTGCAATACCCCTGCAGTGTGCTGGATTTTGGTGCGGAGGAGATCGAGTTTTATACCCTGCACTACCCCCAGAGCATCGGCCAGAATTGGGAGGTCGATCGTCCCTTACACAAGGAGCTTGCCGCTGTGCGGCGCTGCATGCCTGACCGCATCCTTTTTCTGGATGCCTCGGGCACTGTGCTCCGTGCCCGAAAAGAGGCCGATGCCACACGCTCCCGGGAGTTTTTTGACCACTACATCACCCATATGCTGCCCCTTAAACGGGCTTGGTTCGCCCAGAAAAATAACGTGGACTGGCTGTCGGTGGACACACTCACACCGGAACAGGTTGGCCGCAGCGTACAGGATTGGTGCTTGGACTGCCTCCGCCGGGCAGAATGATCCCCCCTGCCCTATGCAATTCTGCTATCCCCGCATCCGATCGGATGCGGGGATTTTTTTCCGCCTTGATCCCGCATTAAAAAGGTTACAAAAGGGTACGGATGCACCCGGCATCTACTTACATTCCCGGTAATCGCCGGAAAATATCCGTATTTTCGCCCGCAGGTCAGATCAATCTGCACAAAAAGCGGCCGGTGTAATTTTCTATTTGCACAAAAATACCATTTGGTTCTTGATTATTTTGCTCGGATGTGCCATACTAAAGCCACGGTAACGTTCCCGAAACCGTTCCCGGCTTTCCAACGGAACGCCGGTGCTTAAAATAACAGGAACGAGGGGTTAGCTCATGACCATTAAGGATATCGCCCGCATCAGCGGATGCTCGGTGAGTACGATTTCCCGGGTCATCAACGACCGGCCGGACGTCCACCCGGAAACCAAGGAGCGCATCCGCCGCATCATGCGGGAGGTTGGTTTTACCCCCAACACCAATGCCCGGCAGCTGAAAATCCAGCAATCCCGCAGTTTGGTGTTTGTGGTAAAAGGCACCCGCAACCTCTTTTTCTCGGACTTTCTGGTCCAGCTGCAGCGAGCCGCTACCTTGTATGGTTACAACGGCATCGTCTCCTATCTGGACGAGAACGCCAACGAGATCGATGCTGCAGAAAAGATCCTGCGGGAGATCAAGCCCAAGGGTATGATCTTTTTGGGCGGAAGCGTTGCAAACTTCCAGCGTGGATTTCACTCCATCACGGTGCCTTCGGTGCTGGCCACCTTGGTATCCGAGGAGTTGGTCTTTCCCAACCTGTCCATGGTAGGGGTCGATGACCGGGCCGCCGCACGGGATGCGGTGGACTACTTGATCCGTCAAGGACACCGCCGCATTGCGGTGCTGGGCGGACCGGAAAGCAGCTATCCCAGCCGGATGCGCCGCCTGGGCGCACAAGACGCTATGGAAGCTGCGGGGCTGGCTTTTGACGACCGGCTGTACGGACTGTCCAACTACGATTTCGAGTCCGCCTATCACGGCATGAACAGCTTGCTGGCCCGCCGGGCGGAGTTTACCGCACTGTTTGCCATGAGCGATGTCATTGCCTTTGGTGCGATACGTGCACTGGTCAGCGCAGGGTTTCAGGTGCCCAAAGATGTGTCTGTTATTGGATTTGACGGCATCACGATGTCCCGCTACTGCGTACCGGTGATGACCACCATCGTGCAGCCCAGTGAGCAGATCGCGCTGCAAAGCGTTGAACTGCTGGTAAGGCAGATCGAGCATGGTGCTCCGGCGCAGACCGTGACCCTGCAGCCGGACCTGCAGCAGGGGGAAAGCGTACTTCCCCGCTGAACCTTTTCTTTTGTCTCTCTTCCGTCCACGCAGACGGATCACAAAAAACCACACAAATAAGCAAGGAGAACTAAGATGAAAAAGATGATCTCTCGCCGTAATTTCCTCGCCGCTGCCGGTGTCTCGGCTGCTGCATTGGGTCTGGCCGCCTGCGGCGGTTCCAGCTCCAGCTCGGCTCCTGCCAGCAGCGCTGCTCCCTCCTCCTCTGCTGCTTCCTCTGCACCCGCAGCCAGCGGCAAGGTCTACTATCTGAACTTCAAGCCCGAACAGGATGAGGATTGGCAGAAACTGGCCAAGGCATATACCGAGGAGACCGGTGTGCCCGTCACTGTGGTGACCGCTGCTTCCGGCCAGTACGAGACCACCCTGATGAGCGAGATGGAAAAGAGCGAGGCTCCCACCCTGTTCCAGGTCAACGGCCCGGTGGGTCTGGCCAACTGGAAAGACTACTGCTACGACCTGGCAGGCTCCCCCCTGTACGGTGAGCTGACCAGCGACTCCTTTGCACTGAAGGAGGGCGATACGGTCCACAGCATCGCCTACGTCATCGAGACCTACGGCATCATCTACAATAAGGAGCTGCTGACTGCTGCTGGCTATACCCAGGACGATATCAAGGGCTTTGATGACCTGAAGAAGGTCGCCGACGATATCCAGGCCCGCAAGGCAGAGCTGGGCGTGGACGGCGCCTTTACCTCCGCAGGCATGGACGGCTCCTCTGACTGGCGTTTCAAGACCCATCTGGCCAACCTGCCCATCTACTATGAGTACAAGGCCGACGGCATTAGCAGCACCGACGCCATCAAGGGCACCTATCTGGACAACTACAAGCAGATCTGGGATCTGTACATCACCGATTCCACCTGCGACCCCAAGCTGCTGGCCAGCAAGACCGGCAACGACGCTGTGGCAGAGTTTGTGGGCAAGAAGGCCGTCTTCTACCAGAACGGCACCTGGGCATACACCGATGTGAAGGATCTGGGCGATGACAATCTGGGCATGCTGCCTGTTTACATTGGTGCAGAAGGCGAAGAGAATCAGGGCCTGTGCACCGGTTCTGAGAACTACTGGTGCGTGAACAACACCGCTAAGGACGAGGATATCCAGGCAACGCTGGACTTCCTGTACTGGTGTGTCACCTCCGACAAGGGCACCGCTGCCATGGCAGACGACATGGGCTTCGTGATCCCCTTCAAGAAGGCGAAGGATTCCACCAACCCCCTGATCACCATCTCCAACCAGTATGTGGCTGACGGCAAGACCAGTGTGGACTGGTGCTTCTCCACCATGCCTTCTGAGGAGTGGAAGAACGGTGTTGGCAGCGCCTTGACCGCCTATGCGGCTGGTACCGGCGACTGGGACGCTGTGGTCACCGCTTTTGTGGACGGCTGGGCCACCGAATATAAGCTGGCCAACGGCTAAGCACCAGCACTGTAAAATACAGACCCCCAAAAAGGAGGCGGGCGAAGGGTTCGCCCGCCTCCGCTTTTTGGGTCAAGCAACAGGAGGTCACTTATGCAAAAGGCCATCAGCAGATATTGGCCGATCTTTGTGCTGCCCACGCTGGCCGCCTTTACTATCGGCTTTATCTGGCCCTTTATCTGGGGCGTTTATCTTTCTTTCCAGCGGTTCACCACCGTCAGCAAGACCACCTTTGTGGGCCTGCAAAACTACATCTCGGTGTTCCAGGACAGCAGTTTTCTGCACGCCTTTGGCTTTACCACCGCCTTCACCATCGTCTCTACGGTGATCATCAACGTCTGCGCCTTTGCCATTGCGCTGGCGCTGACCCGCGGCATCCGGGGCACCAACCTGTTCCGCACCGTGTACTTTATGCCCAACCTGATCGGCGGCATCCTGCTGGGCTACATCTGGCAGATCCTGCTCAACGGCGTGCTGGCAAACCTGCAAAAGCCCCTGCTGGCACTGGATGCCAAGGCCGGTTTCGTCGGTCTGGTCATCCTGATGTGCTGGCAGCAGATCGGCTACATGATGATCATCTACGTTGCAGGTCTGCAGAGCGTCCCCGGCGACCTCATCGAGGCTGCGAAGATCGACGGCGCAAACGACCGTGAGATCCTGTTCAAGATCAAGATCCCGATGGTCATGCCCAGCGTCACCATCTGCACCTTCCTCACCCTGACCAACAGCTTCAAGCTGTTTGACCAGAACGTGGCCCTGACCGCCGGTGAACCCGCCAACGCCAGTGAAATGCTGGCCCTGAACATCTACAACACCTTCTACGGCCGCTCCGGTGCCCAGTGGAAGGGCATTGGTCAGGCAAAGGCTGTGGTGTTCTTCCTGATCGTGGTGGTCATCTCGCTCATCCAGCTCCACTTTACCCGCTCCAAGGAGGTGCAGCAGTAATGCCTAAACAGAAAAAAATGTGGGATAATATCCTCACCGTCATCATGACGCTGCTGAGTCTGCTGTGGATCTACCCCATCGTGCTGATCCTGCTGAACA
>OHRG01001491.1_pt1 | contig 10899 bp, 6 predicted proteins | sample 1578351 | NCBI WGS metagenome assembly OHRG01 (sample SAMEA3879599, study PRJEB24766) | human gut metagenome | biome: human-associated habitat; feature: feces | place: USA | collected 1985/1987
TCTTAAGCGGCTATTATAAGCGATTCATCAGATCTTTCTGATTACAACAGATGTCCCGTTTGCAATGACTCCGATCACATTATTGGAAAATATGTTGTAATCAATATCAATGCCAATGACTGCATTTCCACCCAATGCAGCTGATTTTTTGATCAGTTTATCCATGGCAGCGTGCCTTGCTGTCTCGAGCTTTTCCTCGAATATCCCCGACTGCACGCCAAAGAAATCAGCAAATGAAGAAGTAAATTCTGAAAGAAATCCGGTGCCAAGAACTACTTCGCCGGCGACAATCCCCAGGTAAGATACGATTTCATAACCTTCAAACTGAAATCCGGTTGTTACCATGTGGGTTTTTTCACGATAATCCAGATCCTGTTTTTCGTTTTCTGCCCGTTGTATTTCTTCTTTTTTTGCACGACTGTCCCACAATTTTTCGTCATAATCCGGATTGCTGTATTGATAACCTGCACGCATCGCTTCGATGATCTGAGGTAATTCTTTAGGATCAATATGGCTTAACTCTTCGTCGGATAACAGTTGAACCATTTCATTTCCACAATAATCGCAGTTTTCTGCAAGATGATTGCTTTCTCTGCAATTTCCGCAGTGTTTGCAGCATAAAATCATAAGCGTTCCTCCTTTAGCGTATGTATTTTCAAAATGGTAAGCTCTTAAGTTAAATACCATTGTAATAGGAATCTGCCATCTGTACAATGTTTTTTTTGTGAACAGGAACGGAACCTGTCGTTTTTTGTGAAATATGTGTTTTCAGGCTGGATTTACGGGATTTGTCGGATTCCTTTCATAACTTTCTTGTGAGAAAAACCACTTCGTGTTAAAATATCAGAAGACATTTCACGAAAATACAACAAGAGGGGGTGGCGGCGTGACGAACTTTGATTTCCTGAAGGATATTCCGCAGTTTGCAGCGTTTGCGGATGTTGCGGTGGCGGCGGAAAAGATCCTGATGATTGACCCGGAGGCGAGCGTGATGAACTGCCGGCGGGCGATGGAATTTGCCGTCAAATGGATGTATTCGGTTGACGATATGCTGGTGATGCCATATCAGGACAAGCTGGTCAGCCTGCTGAATACGGAAGAGTTTAAAGGAATTGTGGATGCAGACATTTTGCGGAGAATGGATTTTATTCGCAGGGTGGCAAATCAGGTGGCACATACGGGAAGAAAGCTGACGCTGGATCAGGCGAAGCTGTGCCTTGAGAATCTTTATATATTTCTGGATTTTCTAGCTTATTGTTATGCGGATGATTATCAGGAGGGGCAGTTTGATGCAGGTCTTCTGGAGCAGAATCAGGAGATCCTGGCAGCGGAGACAGCCTTTCCGGATATTGATCTGGAGGCTTTGATCGCAGAAAATAAAGCATTGAAGGCAGAACTGACTTCTAGGCGTGAGGAGCAGAAGCAGACGTATGTTCCGAAGCCGCTGGAGCTGTCGGAGTATGCAACCCGCAAACAATATATCGATACGATGCTGATTGATGCCGGATGGATGGAAGGAAAGAACTGGCTGAATGAAGTCGAAGTCTATGGCATGCCCAATAAATCAGGCAGCGGTTTTGCGGATTATGTGCTTTATGACGATGCACACCGGCCGCTGGCGGTGATCGAGGCGAAAAAGACCTGTGCAGATGTGGCGAGCGGACGGCAGCAGGCAGAGTTATATGCGGATTCTCTGGAGCGGCAGTATGGACGCAGACCGGTCATTTTCCTTACGAACGGATTTGAGACGAGGATTGTGGACGGACAGTATCCGGAGCGGCAGGTTTCCTGCATTTATTCCAGAAGAGATCTTGAAAAATGGTTTAATTTAAAAACCATGCGGGGCGATCTTGGCAGTGTCCGAATTGATAAAAAAATCGCCGGAAGGTATTATCAGGAAGAGGCGATCAAGGCAGTATGCGAGAGCTTTGATAAAAAGAACAGAAGAAAAGCACTGCTTGTCATGGCGACTGGATCGGGAAAGACAAGGACGGTGATCGCACTTTGCGATGTGCTTCTGCAAAACGGCTGGGTGAAAAATATTTTGTTTCTTGCAGACCGCACTTCCCTTGTCACACAGGCAAAACGAAGCTTTGTCAATATGCTGCCGGATCTTTCGGTGGCAAATCTGTGTGAGGAGAAAAGCAATCTGCATGCACACTGTATTTTTTCAACTTATCAGACGATGATCAACTGCATTGATGCCACACGGGACGAAGACGGAAAATTATTTACGAGCGGACATTTTGACCTTGTGATCTGTGACGAGGCACATCGTTCGATCTACAATAAATACAAAGACATTTTCACATATTTTGATGCACCGCTTGTTGGTCTTACTGCGACGCCGAAAGATGAGATCGATAAAAATACCTACAGCATTTTTGAGCTGGAGAAGGGCGTGCCGACTTACGGTTATGAGCTGGCACAGGCGGTAAAAGACGGTTATCTGGTGGATTTCCTTTCGGTGGAAACAAAGCTGAAATTTCTGGAAGAGGGCATTGCGTACGATGAGCTTTCGGACGAAGATAAAGAAGCATACGAGAACACCTTTGTGGATGAAAACGGACAGGTTGTGGAGCGGATCCAGTCCTCAGCACTGAATACCTGGATTTTCAATGACAATACGATCAGACAGGTGCTGGACATTCTGATGACACATGGAATCCATATAGACTACGGAGAAAAGCTCGGCAAGACGATTATTTTTGCGAAAAGTCATGCGCATGCGGAAAAAATATTTGAGGTGTTCAATAAAGAATATTCACATCTGCCGGGTTATGCAAAAGTGATCGACAATCGTATCAGCCATTCCCAGAGCCTGATCGATCAGTTTTCGGAGCCGGATAAACTGCCGCAGATCGCCATTTCCGTTGATATGCTGGATACGGGAATCGATGTGCCGGAAATTTTAAATCTGGTCTTTTTTAAAAAGGTAATGAGCAAGGCAAAATTCTGGCAGATGATCGGGCGGGGGACAAGGCTTTGCCCGGGACTTTTGGATGGTGAGGATAAGCAGAAATTCTATATTTTTGATTTCTGTGGGAATTTCGAGTTTTTCCGGATGCAGAAGGGAAAAGAGACAGCAGTCCGGCTGCCTTTGCAGAGTGCGATTTTTAACCTGAAATTTCAGATTTCGTATAAATTGCAGGATTTACAATATCAGACAGAAAGACTGATTGCCTATCGCAAAAACCTGGTTGAGAGTATGCAGGGAAAAGTACAGGAACTGAGCCGGGATAATTTTGCGGTGCGTCAGCATTTGAAATATGTGGAATATTATTCCAATCCGGAGAATTATCAGAATATCCGTTACGAGGATACGCTGACCGTTCAGGAGGAGGTTGCACCGCTGATCATGCCGGATCAGGAAGAGGCGTCCGCCGTTCGTTTTGACGCACTGCTCTATGGGATTGAGCTTGCTTATCTGATGGGAAATAAATATGGAAAAGCGAGAAAGGATCTTCTGAAAAAGGTGCGTGCGGTGGCAGGTGTTGCCAATATTCCGCAGATCAAAGCACAGGAAAAACTGCTGAATCAGATCCTGCACACGGATTATCTGGAGACGGCCGGTGTGGATGAATTTGAACATATCCGTGAAAATCTGCGGGAACTGATCAAATATATCAAAGAAAAAGAAGGAAAGCGGTATGATACCGATTTTGCGGATGAACTTCTGGCGATGGAATGGAAAGAGTCGGAGCTGGAAAATGATGACCTGAAAAATTATAAAGCGAAAGCAGAATATTATGTCCGCAGGCATCAGGATAATGAGGCGATTGCCAGGCTGAAGAATAATCAGCCGCTGACAGCGGCGGATGTACAGCTTCTGGAAGAGATCCTCTGGGGAGAACTGGGGACAAAAGAAGAGTATGAGACGGAGTACGGACAGAAGCCGCTCGGAGAATTTGTCCGTGAAATTGTCGGCTTGGATATGAACGCTGCAAAAGAAGCATTTTCAGAATATCTGGATGAAAACAGCCTGGACAGCAGGCAGATTTATTTCGTAAATCAGATCGTGGAATACATTGTGCAAAATGGCATGATGAAAGATCTGTCAGTGCTTCAGGAGGCACCATTTACGGATCAGGGAAGTGTCGTGGACATTTTTACGGATCTGAACGTATGGATGGGGATCCGGAAAGTGATCGACCAGATCAATGCAAATGCCGCAGCAGCTTAGGAGATAAATAAACTATGAATTTTTTTGATTACATAAAGAACGAGTCGTTTTTTAAACCGCTTACGTTCAAGTACCGCAGGATTTATTATGACTGTATCCGGATTTTGATCGACCGTTCGAAGGAACTTCCGGTTCTCTACGAGTCGGATGCAAAGGACAGTATCACGCTGTATCTGAAAAACGAAGAGATTCAGCGACTGATCGAAGAAGCGGATGATGAGAATGAGGCGGTGCAGCTTCAGGCGGCTGAGATTCTGGCCATTTTCCGTGAATGTGGATGGATCAAGCCACGGCAGATCGGACGCAGCGGAGAATATGTTGTAAATCTTTCGACGGATTGCCGAAGAGTGATTGATTTTCTGGATAAACTGACTGAAAAGAAAAATGAAGGTACGATGTCAAACCGCATTCTCTCAATGTATGAGATCATGAAATCCGCATCGGAAGAAGGCTCGGTGCGAAAAGAACGTCCGTACTCAAACATTCTGGTGCCGATGATGGAAAATGAAACCGAGCTTCGCAATGAGCTGGCTGATTTAAAAGACAGTATATCGGATATCATGAAAACAGTCATCGAATTTCAGGATATGAACAGTTTCGGGCAGTTCATTATGAAAAATGAAATGTTGGACCGATTCTTCAGTGAATATTTCTTCGTAAAAAACAACGGACTGATCCCGACCCAGCTTTCTTTCATCCGTGACCGGATCGAGGATCTGCGTTATGGGGATATGTATGAGAAAATGGTCGAAGAATGTGGAAAACGTCTGCGTTGCCCGAAAGAGCAGGCAATTTCCCGTGTGGACCGTTACATGGCGGAACTCCAGTATTTCCTGAGTGTGGAATACGAAGAAAATATGGAACTGATTGATACTCGCATCAACAGTTATTATAATCTGGCAAATACAAGGATCATGCAGATGGCGAGCAGCCGTGTCAGACTGGAGAATCTTCTCGGCGATTTCCTGGACCGTGTTTCCAGGATTTCAAAAGAAGAGCAGGATGCGGCGATGGAAAAAGTGGAGAAATGCACTCGTGTTATCAACCAGAAATACGTTGGTTACAAATCATTCGAGCAGAATCGGCGTATTCGCAACGAAGGTCAGAATATCGCATTAAACACCAATGCGATGTCAGAAGAAGAGATGCAGAAACGGACGGAGAATCTGTTCCGCAGTGCACCGAACCGATATGCTCCGGCCCGTGTCGGAGCATATCTGGATGAGGAACTTGGATTGGATGTGAGTATGGAGCTGAAAGAAAAGGGTGTGCAGACAAAAGAAGAGGCACTGATGATCGCAGCGGCGATGCTTTATGCGAAAAATGCAGAATTTCCATACGAAGTCCGTATCAAGGACGAAAAAGTGAGCACGAAGATTGCCGATATCAGCAATGTGGTGATCTCGAGAAAATAAAGATGTCAGAATTGTGGATCACAGGGTACGAAAATATTTACAGGGCATTTTTTTGAACGCAGAGAAGCGGATTGTGAATGTCCGCTTTACAAATACAATGAGGTAAATTTATATGCAGGATTTAAGTTTTATAAGCAATATGAGCGACGAGGATGCGTATCTGTTCAAACGCTGTGTGCGGCGGCTTCTGGATACGACATTTCTTGTAAAAGACAAAGAAGAAAAGCTCTATCAGTTTGTGGCTTCCGAATCTAACCGCTACGACATGAACCAGTATCTGGCAGTGATCGGCTACAAAGTGGTTGTGGAAGAACAGATGGGTGTGGCGATGCTGCAGCCAAATGATGATGATAAAGAAACGGTTGGGCTGAAACGATTGAACCTTTATCATTTTGACCAGAGGCACATGAAGCTGCTGCTGGTATTGTGGCTTTTATTTCTGGAGCGGATGGGATATGAAGAGGCAGTCTATGTGACGGTCGGTGAGATTATCGACAAATGCAGACTTTATGATATTGAGCTGACGCCGGTCGAGTTTAAAAAGGCATATGCGACCTTCCGCAGGTTCTGCCTGATCGATTACAGTGACGATATCACAAAAGAGGACGGGGCTGTGCGTCTCTATCCTTCTTTGCAGTTCTGTCTGGATATCGGACAGTTGAAACAGGTGATGGCAGAATTTGTGGAACAGGAAGATTTCGAGGCAGCGGACATGGCAGACCTGGAAGAGGCAGAAAGTGAGGAGAGCGATGAGTAAAATAGTTTTACGCAATGTACAGCTGATCAACTGGTATGGATTTACCAACACGGTCGTTCCGGTTGCAGAAAATCTCACCCTGATCTCCGGAGAAAATGAGTGCGGAAAATCGACGATCCTCGATGCCATCAAATATGCCTACACCGGTGATACGCAGTTTAATAAGGCGACAAGCGGATATAATACAGGCGTGGGCAAGCGAAATCTGATCTCGTATACACGCTGTCTGGTCGATGCAAGTGCCGGCGTGTATGCAAGACCGGCGGAGAAGATCCCAGTTGTGTATACCCACATCGCACTGGAATATTATGACCAGATCAACGAAAAATCCTTTGTGCTCGGCGTGATCATCGAGACAGCCGTGACGGATATCCGCGGCACGTACTGGTATGCGATGGAAGACAAACATCTGTCGGATATTTCCTATGTCTATGAAGACGGTTCTGCCTTAAAGCCGTACGATGCGTCCGGATTTCAGAAACGTTACAATGTCAAACTCCGCAAGAAACAGGATGGAGTGGCATTGTTTATGCAGATGGTCGGACTGAAGCTTCCGTATCAGGAAGTGTTTCGTTATCAGAGAAAACTTCGAAATATCATGGCATACAATCCGGCGGCAAAGATCCAGGAATTTATCCGGGAATCAGTTCTGGAAGAACACGATGTCAATTTTGAAAAATTAAAAGATGCCAAGAAAAATATTGAGCAGATCAACAGCCGTTTGGAGCTGATCGAAGAAGAGATCGGTGATCTGGATGCGATCCTGAAGGATTATGCAGAATACGATGAGCGTGTCATGCAGCTGAAAGTGGATGATATTAAATTAAAATATCGAAATATGCTTTCCTGGAAAGAAAAACGCTGCATGGCAGAAGAAATGATCCGCAAAAACAGCATTGAAGTAGAAGCACAGATCAAAACAATCAAAGAACTGAGCACGGAGATCGATGCACTTGACCGTTATTATATGGAAGCAAAAGCCGCACTGCGGGAACTGAATGTTTCCAAAGCGATTGACAATTCCAGACAGCAGATCACTGCTTTCGAGAAACAGCTGGAGAAGCGGAAAAGTGAAAGGGAAGAGCTGGAGCAGTTCCGGAAACGTTTGCTGCATGTGGCAGAAGAACTGAACAAAATGGAATGCGAGGTTTCTCATTTTGAAACGCTTGGCAAACTGACGGCAGTCGATCTTTCCAATTCGGAGAAACAGGAAGCCATCGATGCACTGAGAGCGGAAATCCGTAAAAAACGTGACAGCATTGTGCGAAACAGGGCTTATCTGGACCGCGAGCTCAAAGAGGTGCAGCTGGAACGCAGCGAGCAGAGCAAGATCGTTGAAAACTGTGACCGCAACAAAGCGGATTATTCGCATGTGCAGGAACAGACGCAGCTGATCCGGGAGATCAACAAAGAACTGAAAAAACAGGGCATCGATGAAGAAGCCCGCATGGCGTGTGAATATGTATCGGAACTGAAAGACGAAGCATGGCGTGATGCGATCGAAGCTTTTCTTGGTGTGCACCGCTATGCGATCCTGGTCTCGCCGCAGGCCTTTGATGTTGCCAATCAGGTTATGGACCGCTCCGGACATCGTTATGTGGAGCTGGTCAATACAAAGCGTCTGGCTGAACGCAAGATCAAATGTGAGGAAGATTCGGTCTATCATTATCTTCAGATTCAGAATGAGACAGCAGCAAAGTATTTCCAGTTCTGGCTGGGAGCGATCCATGCAGTCGAGCTGGACGAGGTTGCAAAATACGACAATGCCATGTCAAAAGAAGGAAAACTCGGCAGAAATATGGCAGTTACTTACATCAACACGAAAAAGATCAAGAGCTACTGCCTTGGCGGGGCGGCGATCGAGCTGAACCGCAAAAGAGCTGCGAAAAAACTGGATCAGCTGGAAAAACGGGAAAAAGAGATTTTGAGCAGCAGACATACGATGCAGAATCAGGATGTCTTTCTGCAGAGTAGTCTGGATTATTTCAAAGATTACAATCTGGAAGCCAACAGAGAATGTGAGCATTTAAATGCAGAGCTGGAAGCAGAAAAGGTGCGTTATCGTGAACTTCTGGAAGCCCAGAAAAACAATGCAGAATTTATGGCACTTTCGCAGCGTGTGACCGATCTGGAAAAACAGCTTCGCAATAAAACACGTGAGAAAGATGAAGAGAGCAAAAAGCGTTACCGACTGGAAGCGGAAATCGAACAGAAAAAGAAAGACAGCGTGATGTATCAGGCGAAAGAAGCGGAAGAGCAGAAACATCTGGAAGAAGAACAGCAGCTCAATCGTTCTGCAGCAGAGCAGGCGATCACAGAATACGACCGCTATCTTGCCGGAGAAGATAAAAAAGGCGGCATCATGCAGCTTTCCGAGAAAGAGCAGATGGAAAAACGTGTCAGCAGTTTTGCGGCAAATATCAACGGACAGCAGCAGGCGTACAACAACCGCAAGCAGGAAGAAGAACGTCTGCCGATCGGTCTTGAGTACGAAAAAAGCTATCACCAGAGACGCGGAAAAATCTGGATCGATGACCTTCAGAATCTGCAGCAGAAATTAAAAGAGCAGACCATGCGTTATGAAAGCATTTTCAAAAGAGAATTTGTTCTGAATATTTACGAGACGGCAAGGGCTGCAAGAAAAGACATCGCACAGATCAACAAAGAGCTTCGCAAGCTGAAATTCGCGACATGCTATCAGTTTGATGTGAAATTTTTGAATGACAATTCCGACTATGCCAAAATTCTACGTTATGCAGAGTATCTTCAGCAGACCGGAAATCTGGCGGACGGTCAGATCGCCCTTACAAAGCTGATGGGTTATGAGGATGACGAAGTAGAGAGACGGGAGCGGGAGATCAAAGATATTATTAACCGCATCATTGAAAAAAATGATCTGGCGGAGATCCAGAAATTTGCAGATTACCGCAATTATATGAGCTATGAGATCATCATCAACAACGAGGAAGTAAAAGACGGAAAATTATCCAAACAGGTAGGATACAATTCCGGTGCCGGAACGCAGATCCCATATACGCTGATTTTGTCGGCGGCACTCTCCATGCTCTACAATGTGCGAGTCAATTCCGTAAGACTGATCTTTATTGATGAGCCGTTCGAAAAAATGAGTGACCACAATATCAAACTGATGCTTGATTTCTTCAAAAACCAGGACTTTCAGGTTATCTTCTGTGCACCGCCAAATAAACTGGAATCGATCGGAAGTGAATGCGGTGTGATCATCCCGGTTCTGAAAAATGCAAATGACGATATGTTGATCGGAAAGGTGAAATTTCATGACACAGTTAATGGAGCAAATTAAAGAAAAAGATGCACAGGCATTTACCCACAGCGGAAAGTTTCATGCGGACGATGTATTTTCGTCTGCACTTCTGCTGTCTGTCAATCCGGAGATCACGATCCACCGCGGCAGTCAGGTGCCGGAGGATTTTAAAGGGATTGTTTTTGACATCGGAAGAGGGAAATACGACCATCATCAGAGGGATAGCAGAATCCGTGAAAATGGTGTGCCGTATGCAGCTTTCGGACTTTTATGGGAAGAGTTGGGTGCTGAGATTTTAGGAGAAGAACTGGCAGAAAAATTTGACGAGGCTTTTGTGCAGCCACTGGACAACAATGACAACACCGGCGAAAAAAATGAACTTGCCACCCTGATCGGCAATTTCAATCCGCCATGGGATGCACAGGGCGGAAACGATGCGGCGTTCTTTAAGGCGGTCGGTGTGGCCGGCATGATCCTCGATAACAAACTGGAGCGTTATCGGGGCAATGAGCGTGCCGACAAACGTGTAGAAGAAATTTTAAAACAGCATCAGAAAGAGATCGCTTTCGGCAAAAAGCCGGCGGATGAAAAGCAGATTCTGGTGCTGCCGGATTATGTTCCGTGCCAGAAATATCTTTCCGAGACAGACATTGCATTCGTGATCTTTCCATCCAATCGCGGCGGCTACTGTATTCAGCCTCAGAAGCGAGAATACTCCCTGAATTATAAATGCAGTTTTCCATCTGAATGGCTCGGTCTGGAAAATGAAGAACTCCAGAAAGAAACCGGTCTTTCGAGTGCTTCTTTCTGTCACAAGGGCGGCTTTTTGATGACTACAGCTACTTTAGAAGATGCACGAAAAGCATGTCAGATCAGTCTGGATACCTTTACTGACGAGATTACCCTTGTAAATCTCAGTTCCGACACTTCTACAGACACACTTTTAATGAAACTGCCAGAACTCACGCATGTAAAAATTATCCACAAACCTCTGCCTGATCTCCCTGCTTTAGATATCAATGGAATTTATGCTGAGGTAGAAATGGAAAAAACAGAGTGGAAAAAATATATCAAAGATCTGGTAAAAGATCTGCTGAAAACGAAACCGGAAGCTGTCTATGTCGATGGAGATATGTTTTCTATTTACCCGGTCGTACATCAGCTTCGCAAAAAGCATATCCCGGTTCTCAAAAAGTATATCCTAATTTGATAGTCTCGTTCCAACGGTTCGAACCATCTATATATTGCAGGTTGAAACCGT
>OHRG01001508.1_pt1 | contig 10830 bp, 8 predicted proteins | sample 1578351 | NCBI WGS metagenome assembly OHRG01 (sample SAMEA3879599, study PRJEB24766) | human gut metagenome | biome: human-associated habitat; feature: feces | place: USA | collected 1985/1987
ATTATCCAGAACCTGAGACTGCATCTCACGGCTTGTCAGAAGTCCGGTCTTCTCGATGATCCGGTCTGCAAGCGTAGATTTTCCATGGTCGATATGTGCGATAATACAAAAATTTCGTATTTTATTCTGATCAATTGATGACACGTTCATTCCTCCAGTAACTCTGTCTTTTTCTATTTGCTTTTATTGTAATGTTTTTCTGTTTTTTGTGCAAAGATATACTATCATGCCTTTCTTGTTTTGACAAGAATATCTGTCGTTCAGGACGAGTATTTTACCAAAAACAGCTCCACCGCCAGCGTATCTGTCAGCCGTCCGGTCTTAACTCGTTCTTCCAGTTCCGCGCTCTCCTCCAGTACGGCACGCAGTTCTTCCATCTTAAAATACCTTGTCTGCTCCATATACTTTCCGGCTGCAAACGGGTGAAGTCCTGCCTTTGCCGCAATTTCTTTTCTTCCGTATCCCTTCACCTGCAGCGACTGCACATGAAACAAGATCCGGTACTGTCTCACCAGCAAAAACAAGATCCGCATCGGCGGCTCTTTTAACGCCAGAAGTTCATAATAGAGATCCAATGCCCTCCTTTGCTTCTTCTCCGCCACTGCGTTGACCATCTCAAAAATATGATTTCCAATCTGATTGATACAGACTGCGTCAATGTCCTCCGGTGTAATCACATCCCGGTGCAGCATATAGCAGAACAGCTTTTCCAGTTCTCCCTGGATATTCTGCATATCGGTTCCGACCTTTCCTAAAAAGTAGCCGGCCGACGCCTCCGACATCTGCTTTCCTTCCCGTTTGACATTGCCAAGGATCCAGCGTTTCAATGTCGTTTCATCCTGAAACGGAAGCTCCACGATATGTCCCTTTGCCTTCACTGCCTTATACAGTTTGCTGCGCTTGTCCACCTCTTCCTCCACAAAAATAAAATATGTGGTCTGAGGCATTTCCTTAACATAATCTGCCAGATCCGCCCCCGAGCTTTTGAAAAATCCGGTATTTTCAAATACAAGCAACCGGCGCTCTGCAAAAAAAGGCAGCGTTTCCGCCAGGTCAATGACTTCCTTGATATCCACGCCCTTCCCTTCATAATAGGCGTAATTCATCGTATCGCCATCAGGAAGCATTGCCTTGACAAACCGCTCCTTATACTGTTTCTTCAGATAATTTTCCTCTCCATAAAGAAGATATATCTGCTTAAATTGTCCTGTTTTTAAATCTTCATTCAAACTTTTCATAATTTCTATTATATCGGAAACTTTTACTTTTTGCAAAATGTTTCTATCACAGCTTTTTCCCCTTTTATCTTTAAGGTGACTGCCCCGTACTCCTGCGTCCCATACAATTCGCATCCTTTTTCACTGAGTCTCTCTACAGTCTCCTTTGCCGGATGTCCGTACCGGTTGCCGATTCCCGATGAAATCCATGCATATTTCGGTGTCAGCTGCTGTAAAAATTCCGGCAGTGTCGAATTCTTAGAGCCGTGATGCGCGGCTTTCAGAATATCACACGTTGTTTTTCCATGTGCTCTCATCCACTCTGTGAGCTGCACTTCTCCCTCTCCTTCCACATCTCCGGTTAACAGCATCTCCAGATTTTTCCATTCCATCCACAACACCATAGACGCTGCATTTCCAGTCTCACCCTGATATTCCTGTGAAGGCGCCATACAAGTCAGACTCATCTCTCCCAGGCTCATCTGCTGACCTGCCTCCATTCCAAATACTTTCGTGCCATTTTCCTTTGCCGTTTTTCCCAGCTTTTTCAACGCATCATCATGAAGCCTTACCGGCGGCAGCACCAGATTTTTGATTCGTACTCCAAGGGTCTGATTCTGAAGGATTTCCTCGATTCCACTCATATGATCTGCATCGCCATGAGAAATAAAAACATAATCCAGCTCTTTTACTCCCTGAGATTCCAGAAACGGAACAATTCGATACTCCCCGACTTTAGAGATATCGCTGCTGCCTCCATCTACAAAACAGGTTCTCCCATTGGGTGTTCTCAGAAAAATTCCATCGCCCTGTCCCACATCCAGCATCGTCGTCTGAAACACCCCGTGGTGTTTCATCTGACCGCTTGCTGCCAGACAGATTCCGGCCGCTGCCAGCATTCCCCACGCAAAACAGGTTTTTCCTGTTTTCTCTTTTCGAAGCATCCAGTACAGACAGACCAGAAGCAATACTGCATAATACAGCACGATCCAGCTAACTTCCGGCTTTCCGGTAACAATTCTGGAAAACGGCAGTTTCATACTCAAATTGCAGCTCCATTCATACAGATTGAGAATTCCCCTGCATAAAAGAAATACAGCGCCTCCTGCCGGTTTGAAAAAAAGACACAGAAAAGAGCCCAGAAGTCCTGCGCCCAGAACGACAGACATCAGAGGAATGATCACCAGATTCAAAAGAAGGGAATACGGGGGAAATTCATAATAAAAAGAAAGCATGACCGGAAAAAGAACCAGATTGACCGCAAGACTCGCCTGAAAGCTTTGCAGGATCTTTGACTTTGTTTTTCCCTGTCTCATCATTAACGGATACACTGCCGCCATTCCAAGCACCGCTCCAAAAGAGAGCAGATATCCGGCATCCCGAAGGTACATCGGACTCTCCAGCGCAATCAGCGCCGCTGCCACAGCCAGACTGGTAGCCATGTCATACGCTCTGCCGCACAGATCTGCTCCTACCCGGATGCCAAACATAACAAATGCCCGGATTGCAGATACCCCGCCTCCGATCATAACCGTGTAGCCAAGCAAAAACAAAATTCCCAGCACTCCCGCCGGTTTCACAGGACATCCCACTCTGCGTAAAAGCCCGTAAAATCCCATTCCGATAAATGACATATGAAGTCCTGATATCGCCAGAATATGGCCGATCCCACTTTTCTGATACAATGCTTTCATCTGGGCATCCAGTTCACTTTTCTCTCCCAGTAAGATCGCGCTCATGCTGTTTCCGTGACGTGCTCCCATCTGACTGACTAAAAGTCTCTTCCAGTTTCTTCTTAATTTTGCCAGCCATTCCCGGAATTTCCACGTTTCCTGATCTGTGATCCGGCAGTTTTTCACCCATATACTTGCGTGAAGTCCCTGTTTTTCATAATAAAATTTCTGATCAAAATTCCCGGGATTTCTCGCCTCTTTAAAATACGAAAGTTCCCCCTGAATCTGTATTTGATTTCCAAGTTTGATTGTTTGAGTTTCTTTTTGATCCTGTTCGATATAAATTAGAAGCTCCGGCTCTTGCAGCACCTTTGCTTTGACTTGTTCTTTGAATTGCTTGTTGACAGATTGCCTGTCAGAATTGGTATTATTCTCTTTTTGCAGCACCTGGCAGTCTCTCAGATAAAATATCCTGTAATCAGGCTTTTCCTCCCACCGCTTCACCTGCCCTGTCACAGTCACCTGTGAAGCATCCGGGATGATCCGGCGCAGTGTACACGGATTTGAAATCGCGGATTCAAACCAGATGTTCACTGCTGCCAGCAGAATCAGAACTGCCACTGCCGCCGTACAAAGCGGTCGTTTTCTCAAAACTACTTCTTCTCCTCATTCCATCCCAGGTCAGCCTCCAATGGCTGACTCAAATCTACAGTCTGCATATATTTGACATCGTTTTCGCCGTTAATGGATATCTGCACTTTCCTGACTCCGGTTCCCTGTGTCAGTGAATTGACCAAAGAATAAATCGTCACCTGCGGTTTGACATCATAGGCACCTTTTAAAAAGGTCTTATCAAAATTCACATAACAGATTCCATCCTTTGTTGTCACACTCAGCAGGTTGGTATCCGGATTGATCGTTGCTTTTGCGGCCGACGTCTCCGGGCCTTTCATCAGCTTTTCCACGATCAGCTTCTCCCTGGAAATATTGCTGTTATAGCGGACTTCCATTGTCTGCTCCACCAAAGCATCTCCTGCTTCATTGGAAAAATATAAAGTGAGCGTCCCTGTCTGATACGAACTCGGCGAAGCGCCCTCGCTTTGCACAAAATCATCTTCATTGAGATATCCGAGTACCTGTCCCGAGCTGTCAGTCAGATCCGCGCCTTCCACTTTGATCCAGACACTGTTGATTCCCTCGATCCTGACTAAAGATTTTACCAGAGCCGCTCTCACCAGAGTCTCTTCCACGGTATCCATTTGTTTATATTTTGCATTAAAATCCAGATACAGGATTCCTCCCTCCAGTTCATAACGCTTCACTTTCACATCCTTCGGAATCGGCGGCGTATACTCAATCTCCTCAGACGGCTTTTTCAACTCTTTTATCATTGCTTTTGCCGCCTTGAGCGGATCCTTTTCTTTGCTCTCATAGGACACTTTCTGAAGCCCGGTCCTGTCACTGTTTAAACAATAAATATAAGAATCTCCTTTTTTTACCTCCGTACGTTTGGCACAGGAAACTGTCGTGCACGCAAGACAGATTCCCAGAAAGATGAGGAGAATTTTTCTGACTTTTTTCATCTGCTCCCCCTTATGCTGCATAGGTCAGAGGAATCCGGACGGTAAACGTGGTTCCCTCTCCCTTACTGCTGTAAACTTTGATCGATCCTCTGTGCATGATCACTGCATTACGGGCAATGGCAAGTCCCAGACCTGTTCCTCCGATTTCTCTCGAATGAGACTTGTCCACCCGGTAAAACCGCTCAAAAATATGTGCCTGATCCTCTTCCGGAATTCCAATGCCGGAGTCCATCACCTTCACATAAAAGTACTTGTGATCCGCATTCAGGGAAACTCTTACCCATCCTTCATCCCGGTTATATTTGATCGCATTCTCTACCAGATTGGAAATGGCGAGTGTCAGCTTCATCTCATCGATCTCCGCAGAAACGGGTCGGAAGCTTTCCAGTACCACCTCGATTTTTTTCTTATCGGCAATCGGCTTCAGTCGTTTTAAGATTGTCTCCAGAAGCTCATTGATATTGATCTGTCTGATATTCAGTCCCTGTACTGTCTTGTCCATCTTGACCAGCGTCAGAAGATCACTGATAATATCATTTTCCCGATCAATCTCCTTTGCGATATCTCCCATAAATTCCTGATACAGCTCAATCGGCACATTTTCCTGGGCAAGCAGGGAATCTGCCAGCACTTTCATGGATGTCAGCGGTGTCTTTAACTCATGAGAGACATTGGATACAAACTCCTCTCTGGAATCATTGAGCTGTTTTAATCTTCCCAGCATCTTGTTAAACGCATCAGACAGCTGCCCTGTCTCCGAAAATGTCCCTACATGCAGCCATTCACTTTCATACCCTTCTGTCACATTCTCAATAGACGCAGTGATCCTTCCAAGCGGACGTACAAACCATCCTGCCACAAGTATCCCAAGGGACAATACGACCAGAAAGACTACGATCAGAACTGCGCCGCCCTGTGCGCGCAGCATACGGATCCCATCCAGGACCGTATCCATAGAAACACTGGCCAGCATCACTCCTGTCACTGCCTTTTCTTCCGAAATGACCGGTGCGGTTACCTCGACGTACCGGTTCTTTTTGTCATAGTAGCTCGTGCTCTTGCCCTGCCTGAGACAACGGATCACATTTTCAGATACCATCGTCTTTCCTTCATCCAGACCATACGTATCCTTGATCACATCCAGGTTCTGGTTGATGATCATCACGCGTCCGTTATAAATATTGGTCAGTTGGGTTAAATTTGCATCGATCACTTCTGAAGACGGGTTGGTCAGATACTGATAACTGTTCAGCTGATTGCTTAGAATAGTACATTGATTCTGAATTTCTGCTGTTCTGACCGAAATGGCACGCTGCTCAGATGTTTTCACTGTCCAGACATAAGAAGCCAGACATGGGATCAGCCCAAACACCACAAACAGCACGATCAGCCAGAACCGCATGCTTTTAAATATATGATTCTTTACTCTGATATGTAATTTATCCCTGGAAATAATAACCTACCCCCCATTTTGTGTGTACATACTTCGGCTCGCTCGGATTCAGCTCGATCTTCTCCCGAAGCCTTCTGATATGTACATCCACTGTTCTGGCATCCCCCGGATAATCCACACCCCATACAAGATCCAGCAGATTCTCACGGCTGTAGACTTTGTTCGGATTCATGGCAAGAAGCTCCAGCACATCATATTCTTTTGCTGTCAGATTGATCTCACGCTCTCCGATAAACACTCTTCTGCTCTCACAGTCGATCCGCATATTGCCTTTGACCAGAATCTTGGCAGTCTGCGCACTCTCCTCTTTTCTCGCAGTCCTTCTCATGATCGCTTTGATCCGGGCCTTGACTTCCAGAATATTGAACGGCTTCGTAATATAATCATCCGCTCCGTACTCCAGCCCGAGTATCTTGTCCATATCCTCACTTTTGGCAGTCAGCATGACGATCGGCATGTCGGAAAACTCACGGATGGCCTGACAAACCTGAAACCCATCCATCTTCGGGAGCATCACATCCAGCAGCACGAGGTCATACTCGCAGTTCTTTGCATACTGCAGTGCTTCCTCACCGTCATAGGCACAGTCCACCTCCATGTCGTCCTGTTCCAGACTGAACCGTATCCCTTTCACGATCAACTTTTCATCGTCAACTACTAAGATCTTCTTCTTGCTCATACTTTCTTCCTTCAACTTCCTGCTATACTGTAATATTATCTTTAATCTTATTATACAGACCTTCTTTGATTCCGCTGATCTGCATCAGCTCTTCTGTATTCTGGAACCTGCCGTTTTCTTCCCGATAGGCAATAATACTGTCCGCCCGGGACTCGCCTACACCGGACAACGTCATCAATTCTTCTTTTGTCGCCGTATTAAGATTGACTTTTCCGTCCTGCGGCTTTGTTCCTTCTGCCGGACTTGCCCCCGGCTGTGCTGCTGCCTGTGTCTGCATCTCCTCTTTGGTGGGAATGTAGATCTGCTCTCCGTCCACAACAACCCTTGCCTGATTCACTGCATCCTGTGCAGCCTCGGCTGTCAGTCCGCCCGCCATGGCAATGACTTCATAAAGCCTGTCGTCACTGCCCACTTCATACACGCCGGGCTTTCCGACTGCTCCGCACAGATAGACAAAAATCTTTGTCTCTTTCTTCGGTTCTTTGTCTTCAACCTTCTTTTCTTCTGCAGAGGACTCTTCTTTTTCTTTCTGTGTCTCCTCCAGAGAAATCTCCTTAAGTTCTTCCCCCGACTCTTGCCCGCACCCGCTGATCAGGCACAACGCAGTCAAGATCATAACAACTGTATAATAAGCTTTCTTTTTCCATCTGTCCCTCATATTTCCTCACAATCTCAGACGCAAGGAATCCCCTTTTATATCGGACAGTAATATTGTAACGAAAAACGCTCAAAATTACAATAACATTTTTACAATCCTGTTACGCATTTATTACAATTCTGACGCTCTATTCCCACTGGAAGATTGCAATCCCGATCAGTGCCACGACAAGCCCTGCCAGCTTCCGGAATGCAAACGGCGATTTTTCCACACCAAACATCCCCAGAAGCTCGATCACATACGCCACGATCAGCTGGGAAATTACGATCAGAAGTGCTGCTTTTGCCGGTCCTAAGGATGCCATGCTCTTAACTACGGTCCAGGTAATCCCTGCTCCGATCACGCCTCCTAAGAGCATATATTTCGGTTCCACCTTCGCAAGTGCCGTCACATCCGCTCTTCCTGCCAGAAACCATACCGCCAGACATGCCAGAAAAGCACTTAACTGCACCCAGATATTGCTGACCCACAATCCGGTTGTCTTTGTTACCTGTGTATTAAATACACCCTGAACACTCATCAGCGCCCCGGAAAGAAGGGCAATTAAAAAACCAGTCATCGTTTTCTACCTCCTGAAATTTTTCTCAATTTCTTTTAGTATTTCCCGAATCCTGGTTTTTCATTTATCACTCTGTCAATGCTTTTGTCAATTTTGGGATCATTTCATCCACATGCTCTTTTTCAATGATAAGCGGAGGTACCAGACGCAGTACATTGCCCTGTGCCTGGATCACAAGAAGTCCTTCCTCAATGGCACGGTTATTTACCTGCGCGACCGGTTGCTTTAACACAATACCCTGCATCAGTCCGGTTCCTTTTCGTTCCAGCACGCCATCCACATGTTGTACCAGTTCTTCCAGACGTTCTGTCAGATATTCTGACACTTCATTGACATGCTCCACGATCTTTTCTTCCTCAAAAATGTCGATCACCGTCTTGACTGCCATACATGCCAGTGGGTTACCGCCATAAGTTGCCCCGTGATCTCCCGGCTTTAACGATGCCTGTGCCACTTTTTCTGTCATGGCAAAGGCTCCCACCGGAATACCGTTTCCAATTCCCTTTGCCATAGTCAGAATATCTGGTTTTACCCCGAATTTCTGCCATGCAAACATCGCGCCGGTTCTTCCCATTCCGCACTGCACTTCGTCACAGATCATCAGAATATCGTTCTCATCACAGATCTTACGGATTCCTTCCATGAATTCCTGTGTAGCAAGATTGATCCCGCCTTCCCCCTGTAATGGTTCTAAAATAATTGCGCAGGTCTGATCCGTCACCAGCGCTTTCACACTGTCCAGATTATTGAATTCTGCAAAAGAAACTCCCGGGAGCATCGGTTCAAAAGGTTCTCTATACGCAGTATGTCCAGTCACGGAAACGGCGCCGAAGCTGCGCCCGTGGAACGAATTTTCCATGGCGATAAACTGATATCTGCCCGATTTTTTATTATACGCATATCGTCTTGCCGCTTTTAAAGCCCCCTCATTTGCCTCAGACCCGCTGTTCGTAAAAAATACCCGGTCCATCCCCGAAATCCGGTTCAGTTTTTGTGCTGCCTCTCCACAATTGGTATGATAATACAGGTTGGACGTATGATACAGCTGATCGATCTGGAATTTTAATGCCGCATTCAGCTTCTGATTTCCGTATCCCAGTCCCGACACTGCAAATCCGGCTGCAAAATCCAGATATTTTTTCCCGTTCGTGTCATACAGATAAACACCTTCTCCCCTCTCCAGCGCAATTGGAAACCGATTGTATACGTGTATTAGATTTTCTTCTGCTGCTTTGATCTTCTCATTCACCATCATAATACCTGCTTTCTTCTTCATGTAAAATTGCCGTACCGATTCCTTTGTTTGTAAAGAATTCCAGAAGCAGACAGTGCGGGATCCGCCCATCTAAAATATGCACTCTGGAAACGCCGTTTTCAATGGCATCAATACAATTATTCAGCTTCGGAAGCATTCCTCCTCCGATATAGCCCTCTTCGATCAGCTGTTTTGCTTCTTTTACCAGAAGCTCGGAGATGAGAGTAGCAGGATCCTTCGGATCTTTATATACTCCCTCAATATCTGTCAGAAATGCCAGTTTTTCTGCCTTCATGGCTCTTGCAATGGCACAGGCTGCATCATCTGCGTTGATATTATATGTATGGAATTCATCATCCATTCCTACCGGACACACGACCGGAAGAAAATCCTTCTCCAGAAGATCATGCAAAATCTGTGCATCTACTTTTTTGATCTCCCCGACAAATCCGATATCTTCTCCGTTGGAATATTTCTTTTCCACATTCAGAAGTCCACCGTCCTTCCCGCTGATTCCGATGGCGCGTACTCCCTGTCCTTCCAGAAGCTGTACCAGGCTTTTGTTCACTTTTCCAAGTACCATTTCCGCTACTTCCATGGTCTCTTCATCAGTCACCCGAAGTCCGTTGATAAACTGCGGTTCTTTGCCGATCTTTCCGACCCATTTACTGATTTCTTTTCCGCCTCCGTGCACAATGATCGGTTTGAAGCCGACCAGCTTTAATAAGGTAACGTCCTCGATTACTTTCTGCTTTAACGCCTCGTCTGTCATGGCGCTGCCGCCGTATTTTACAACGACGATCTTCCGGTTAAACCGTTGGATATACGGCAGTGCCTCGATCAGTACTTTCGCCTTCTCCAGATATTGATTCATATTTTCATTCATATTCTCACTCCTCCTGCCTGTCTTTTTTACTGAATATACATTGTACTAGCTGCGGTAATCCGCATTGATATCGATATATCCGTGGGTAAGATCACATCCCCATGCGGTTGCTGTTTCCTCTCCCTGTCCGAGATCTGCAATGGCAGTCACCTCCGGCATGGATAAAATCTCTGTGGCCTTTTCTTCACTGTAATCCAGCGCGACTCCGTTTTCGATGATCTTTAACTCTCCGGCGCTGCTTTTGAAATACAGATCTACTTTCTCCGGATCAAATTCGGCACCGGAATAGCCCATAGCACACAAGATCCGTCCCCAGTTTGCATCATGACCGGCAATCGCCGCTTTGGTCAGATTGGAGCAGACCACGGATTTTGCCAGTGTTTTCGCCTGTTCTTTCGTATCTGCACCTCTTACCGTCACTTCGAACAATGCTGTGGCGCCTTCTCCGTCTCCTGCCATTTTTTTTGCTAGTGTCTCATTGACCTCATGCAGAGCTTCTGCAAATATTTCAAATTCTTTTGTCCCTTCTTTGATTTTTGGATTTTCTGCCATTCCGTTCGCCAGAAGAAGTACTGTGTCATTCGTTGACGTATCTCCGTCTACAGAGATCATATTATACGTTTCTTCCACATCTGCGCAAAGTGCTGCTTTGAGCGCTTTTCTGGAGATTACCGCATCTGTTGTAAGAAAAGCCAGCATGGTGCACATATTCGGATGAATCATACCTGATCCTTTGGCCATCCCTCCAATGGTAACGGTCTTCCCTCCAATCTCCACGGTCACTGCCACTTCTTTTTCCATAGTATCTGTGGTCATGATTGCTTTTGCCGCCGCATTTGCTGCCACTGCCCCCGACTGTTTTTCTTT
>OHRG01001522.1_pt1 | contig 10742 bp, 7 predicted proteins | sample 1578351 | NCBI WGS metagenome assembly OHRG01 (sample SAMEA3879599, study PRJEB24766) | human gut metagenome | biome: human-associated habitat; feature: feces | place: USA | collected 1985/1987
ATTGAAAATTTGTGGCCACGGGACGGTTCTTGCCCTCTACCGCTGCGCTCAAAACGTATTTTTAACAAATGTTTCCGAATTGTTAAGACACAAAAATAAGTAGAGAGTTCCGCTGCTCGTGTATGTGGGTCACCGTTTGCTCCGAACGAAGTTCCTGCCCCTGTTTGTGCAGCGGCGTTGACGAAAAGTCGGTATCACGTTCGGTCGGCTCATGAAATTTTCAAGGTGCAGCTCCCTAAAAGAAAAATACCGCCCACGCAGCGCAGCGATGATTTTGTCGGGTGAAACGGCGGCAAAATAGATCGGGTGTGTTGCGGGGCGGTAAATTCTTTTGCGGACTTTCCCTCACTGAAGTGGTGGGTCTCACGGTGATAACCAACCACTTTCTGTGGCTATGTTCAAAATGAACACGACCACATCTTGTGGAGAGATTCAGGCTACTCCACAAAATCAGTGGGATTTACAAGAAAAATACCACTGCATGTGAAAATCGTCAAGAGGGTTTTGGGAAATTTATTGCAATAAAGTGGAGAGAGTAGGACTTATCCTTGAAGAATGCTCCGAAATCTCACGGATACGGCGGCATCGTCGATTTTTGCCTGACCCTCCCTGCAATCGCAAGAAAAAAACAAGAAACAGCCGGTGGATTTTCAGCGCATCCATGTTACAATAAGGGTATCCAAACACCAGAGGAGGGGCGCACTGTGTCCAAGACCACCCTGTTTGACAGCCGCATCAAGAAATACGCATACCGGGAGGCAGCGCAGCTCTACGGGGAGCTGGGCAGCTCCCCGGCAGGTTTGTCCCCGGAGCAGGTGGAGCGGCAGCGGGAGAAATACGGCTCCAACTGCTTCGGCAGCCGCAGTAGCGATACCATGCTCCGGCGGCTGCGGCGGGCGTTCATCAACCCCTTCAACGTCATTCTCTTTGTGCTGGGGAGCATTTCACTGGTGACGGATGGTCTTTTGGCCTCCGATTTTTCCAAGAACGCCACCACAGCCCTCATTATCTTTTCCATGATTCTCATCAGCGGCGGCATCCGTCTGGTGCAGGAATTGCGTGCCAAAAACGCCGCCCAGCAACTGGACCGGCTGATCCATCAGCGCATCCGGGTGCGGCGGGGCGGTGTGTGCATGGACATTCCGGCGGAGGAACTGGTCGTGGGAGACGTGGTGCTGCTGTCGGCAGGGGATCGGGTGCCGGCTGATTTGCGGCTCACTGCTGTCACCGACCTGTTTCTCTCGCAGGCTGCCATCACCGGGGAAAGTGCGGTGGTGGAAAAAAGCTGCCGCACCCTCTGCTACGGCAGCCCTCGCCCCGTGACCCAACTGGAAAATCTCGCCTTTATGGCAACCACCGTCATTAGCGGCAAGGGCGAGGGCGTTGTGGTGGCAGTGGGCAAAAATACCCTCTACGGCAGCTTTTCCAAGGACGACCCGGAGGAAAAGCAGGCCTTTCAGAAAGGCGCTAACTCCATCGCATGGGTAATGCTGCGGTTTATGGGGGTGCTGATCCCGCTGGTGTTTTTGCTGCTGGGTCTCACCGGGGGCAACTGGCTGGAATCCTTTGCCTTTGCCCTGTCGGTGGCGGTGGGGCTGATGCCGGAGATGCTGCCCATGGTCATCACCGCTTGTCTGGCACGGGGCAGCCTTGCCATGAGCCGCAAGCAAACCATCATCAAGGACATCAACGCCATGCAGGGCTTTGGCAGCATGGATGTGCTGTGCATGGACAAGACCGGCACCCTGACCAACGAGAGCATCCTGCTGGAATACTACATGGACGTGCTGGGCAATGAAAGCGCCGAGGCGCTGGATCTGGCTTTTCTCAACAGCTTTTACCACTCCGGGGTGCGCAACCCCATTGACAACGCCCTGCTGGCCTGCCAGACCATGCCGGGCAGGGAGGCACATTTCGGAGAACTGCTGGCGCAATACCGCAAAACGGATGAAATTCCCTTTGACTATGCCCGGAAGGTAGTCAGCACCCTTGTAACGGCGGCGGACGGCAGCAGCAAACTGATCCTGAAAGGGGACGTTGCCCATGTGGTGGCCCGGTGCGGCACCGTGGCCTACCGGGGACAGGTGCTGCCCATGGAAGAGGACACCGCCCAAAGCGTTTCGGCAGTGGTCAGCGAGATGCTGCAGGACGGCATGAAGGTCATCGCCGTGGCACAAAAAGAAATGGGCACCGCCGACCATATCACCTCTGCCGATGAGCAAAATCTGACACTGGTGGGGTATCTGGCCTTTTTCGATGCCCCCAAAAAGACCGCAAGAGCCTCCATTGCAGCCCTGAAACGACTGAAAGTGACCCCGAAAGTTCTCACGGGAGATCAGGCGGATGTTGCCGTGTCCATCTGCCGCCGGGTGGACATCCCCTGCGGCAGGGTTCTGACGGGGGCGCAGCTGGACGAAATGGCCGACAGTGCCCTTTCTGCTGCCGTGGAGGAAGTCCACGTTTTTGCAGAACTGACCCCGGGGCAGAAGGTGCGGCTGGTGGCGGCCTTGGAGCAGAACGGCCACACCGTAGGCTTTTTGGGGGATGGTATCAACGACATCCCCGCCCTGTGCGAGGCCAACGTGGGCATCTCGGTGGATACGGCGGTGGATGCTGCCAAGGACGCCGCAGACGTGGTGCTGCTGCAAAAAGACCTTGGGGTGCTGGAAGAGAGCATTCTGGAAGGCCGCAAGACCTTTACCAATATGCTGAAGTACATTAAGATCACCGCCAGCTCCAACTTTGGCAACATCCTTTCCATCGTCTGCGCCAGTGCGTTTTTGCCCTTTCTGCCCATGACCTCGTTGCAGCTTTTGCTGCTGAACCTGCTGTACGATGCCCTGTGCATCATTCTGCCGTGGGACAATGTGGACGAGGAAGAGAACCTTTCCCCCCGGGATTGGTCCGGCCGGACGCTGGGGCGGTTCATGCTCTCCTTCGGACCCATCAGCTCGGTGTTCGACATTGCCACCTTCCTGTTTTTGTACTACGTGCTGTGCCCGGCGCTCTGCGGCGGTGTGACCTACCTCCACCTGACCGACCCGGCTGTGCGGTTGCACTATGTTGCCCTGTTCCAGACCGGGTGGTTTTTGGAGTCCATGTGGACGCAGGTGCTCATCCTGCACTTTTTACGCACCCACCGCATCCCCTTTGTGCAGAGCCGCCCCTCTGCCCCGGTGATGGTCACCACCCTTGCGGGTATCATGGTCTTTACCGGACTTACTTTTACCAAAGGCGGCGGGCTTTTCGGTCTGACGCAGCTCCCCCTCTGGTACTTCGGCTTTTTGCTGGTGGTGGCGTTGACGTATATGCTGCTGACCACGGTGGTAAAGACCTTCTACCAGAAAAAGCACTATCCGTTGATTTGAAAGGAGGGGTCTGCCATGAAAAAGAAGATCGGATTTGTGCCCATGGACCCCGTCCTTGGTGCATGGCTGTTGGAAATGCTGGCAAAGCACCCGCCGGAAAGCGAAAACGTCGGGGAGCTGTGCTCCGGCATTCAAGACTTACTGCGAGGGGAAGTGACCTCTTTGCTGTTGAGCGCTGCCGGGGAGGGAGAAGCGCCCACCCCGGCAGAGAGCTTGCAGCTGGGGGAACTGGAGATCTTTCCCAAAAGCCGCCGGGTGCTCATGCAGGGCCGGGACGTGAGCCTGACCCCCAAGGAGTTCGATATCCTCTGGTTTCTGGCGCAGAACCGGGGCGAGGTATTCACCAAAGAGCAGATCTACCGGGCGGTGTGGTCGGATAATTACCTGCTGGACGACAGCAACATCATGGCGTTTATCCGCAAGCTGCGCAAGAAGATCGAGCCGGACCCGGACGCCCCCCATTACATTCTGACGATCTGGGGCATCGGGTATAAGTTCAACGACCTGTTGTAAAAAATCAAATCTTGCTCAATCGCAAGGAAATCGCAAGGCTTTGGCCATGGGATCTTCCTTGCGATTTTTGTATGCTAGGGGTGTTGGAAGGAGGTATGATCCATGAATAAGAAAAAAGAAAACCGCATGGCCGTCCGACAGGCGGCAGCAAAGGCGGTGCTCCGGGACGAGCAGAACCGCCGCATCCAGTTCGCCGCCACCAATCCGGAGGGCGAGGTGCTGAAGAATCTCCGCACCACCCTCCGGGGTCTGGATGAGGATGCCGTGACCGCCAGCCGTGCCAAATACGGCAGCAACAAGGTGACCCACGAGAAAAAGAAATCGCTGGCACAGCGTCTGGCGGGAGCCTTCGCCAACCCCTTTACCGCCATTCTGTTCTGTCTGGCGCTGGTGTCCACCATGACGGATATGGTGTTTCCGTATTTTTCCCTGCTGGGCAGTGTGCCGGAGGATTTTGATCCCCTGACGGTCGTTATCATCCTGACCATGGTGCTCATCTCCGGCACCCTGCGGTTCGTGCAGGAATCCCGCAGCGGCAACGCAGCGGAAAAGCTACTGGCCATGATCACCACCACCTGTATGGTCACCCGGCAGGAGCAGGAGAAGGTGGAGATCCCCATGGACGATCTGGTGGTGGGAGATATTGTGCATCTCTCGGCAGGCGATATGATCCCGGCGGACGTCCGCATTCTGGAAGCCAAGGATCTGTTCGTCAGTCAGGCCAGCCTGACTGGCGAGAGCGAACCCATTGAAAAGACTCCGCTGGTCTGTGTCCCGCAGGACAGCGTCACCGACTACACCGACATCGCTTTTATGGGCAGCAATGTGATCTCCGGCAGCGCCACCGCCGTGGCAGTCTGCGTGGGCGACCAGACTCTCTTCGGTTCCATGGCCTCTGCCGTGGCTGGGGAGGCGGTAGAGACCAGCTTCACCAAGGGGGTCAACGCCGTTTCGTGGGTGCTGATCCGCTTTATGATGGTCATGGTGCCGCTGGTGTTCTTCATCAACGGCATCACCAAGGGCGACTGGCTGGAAGCGTTTTTGTTCGGCATCTCCATCGCCGTGGGGCTTACCCCGGAAATGCTGCCCATGATCGTGACCACTTGCCTTGCCAAGGGCGCAATCTCCATGAGCAAAAAGCAGACCATCGTGAAAAATCTGAACTCCATCCAGAACTTTGGTGCCATCGACATCCTCTGCACTGACAAAACCGGCACCCTGACACAGGATAAGGTAGTGCTGGAATATCACCTGAACGTCAACGGCGAAAACGACACCCGGGTACTGCGCCACGCCTACCTGAACAGCTACTTCCAGACCGGCTATAAGAACCTGATGGACCTTGCCATCATCCACAAGACCGAGGAGGAAGAAGCGGCCGATTCCCGGCTGTTAGACCTGTCGGAAAACTATGTGAAGGTGGATGAGATTCCCTTTGACTTCACCCGCCGCCGTTTGACCACTGTGGTGCAGGACAAGGCAGGCAAGACCCAGATGGTGACGAAGGGTGCAGTAGAGGAAATGTTGTCCATCTGTGCCTATGCGGAGCAGGACGGTAGGGTAGAGCCTCTGACCGATGCCCTGCGCAGCAAAATTCTGCATACCGTGGATGAACTCAATGATAAGGGCTTCCGGGTGCTGGCCATTGCCCAGAAGAGCAACCCCTCCCCGGTGGATGCCTTTGGCGTAAAGGACGAGCGGGATATGGTACTGCTGGGATATCTTGCCTTCCTCGACCCGCCCAAGGAGTCAACCGCCGATGCCATCCGAGCACTGAAAGACCACGGTGTCACCACTAAAATCCTTACCGGCGACAACGACAAGGTCACCCGCACCATCTGCAAGCAGGTGGGGCTGAAGGTCCGCAATATGCTGCTGGGTTCCGACCTGGACCATATGTCCGATGCAGAGCTTGCCCGGGCAGCAGAGAGCACCGATGTGTTTGCGAAGCTGACCCCGGACCAGAAGGCACGGGTGGTGTCCGTCCTGCGGGAAAATGGCCACACCGTGGGTTTTATGGGGGACGGTATCAACGACGCTGCCGCCATGAAAGCTGCTGACATCGGCATCTCGGTGGATACCGCCGTGGACGTAGCCAAGGAGTCGGCAGACATCATCCTGCTGGAAAAAGACCTGATGGTGCTGGAGCAGGGCATCATCGAGGGCCGCAAGACCTACGCCAATATGATCAAATACATCAAGATGACGGCCAGCTCCAATTTCGGCAATATGTTCTCGGTGCTGGCAGCCTCGGCGCTGCTGCCCTTCCTGCCCATGATGAGCGTCCACCTCATTTTCCTGAATCTCATCTACGACCTCTCCTGCACCGCCATCCCATGGGATAACGTGGACGAGGAATTCATTGCCAAACCCCGGAAATGGGATGCTTCCAGCGTGGGCAGCTTTATGATCTGGATCGGACCCACCAGCTGTATCTTCGACTTCACAACGTATATTTTCATGTACTTTGTGTTCTGCCCGCTGTTCGTGTCCGGCGGCGTGCTGTTCAATGATCTGGCGGCTCATTACAGTGGAGCCCAGCTTGCCCTGATGCAGGCACAGTACATCGGGATGTTCCAAGCCGGATGGTTCGTAGAGTCCATGTGGAGCCAGACGCTGGTCATCCACATGATCCGCACCCCAAAGCTGCCATTCATCCAGAGCCGGGCGTCCGCTCCGGTGACCATGCTGACCATGACCGGCATTGCGGTGCTGACCATCATCCCCTTTACCCCCTTTGGTGCAGTGCTGGGCTTTGTGGCACTGCCTGCGGCCTACTTTGCCTATCTGATCCCCTGCATCCTGCTGTATATGGTGCTTGCCACCAGCCTGAAAAAAGCCTACGTCCGCCACTATGGCGAGTTGCTGTAAAGGAGGAAAACCATGAACTGGAATGAACTTTGGATGACCGTATTCAGCACCACCCACTGGCTGGGTCTTGATCTGGGCTTCTGGGTGTCCTTGGCGGTGGTGGCCCTCATCGTGGTGGCCATGAACGCTGTGTTTTGGGGTATGAAGCCACAGAAGAAACCGACAGACCCGCCCAAGGCGGTGTAACAAACGATGCCATAGATAAAATATCCCGGTCATTCCCCTGCGCTCAGCAGAGAGAATGACCGGGATATTTTTAGTGTGCACAGAAGTGAAAATAACATCTTGCTTTTTCTCGCAAAATGTGGTATATCCATTATACGAAACATTGCTTTGAAAGAACGCTCCACCGTTCAATGATGTATAAATGGGAGATGCCCGCCATGACCGCCGTAATCTACGCCCGCTATTCCAGCGACAACCAGCGCGAAGAATCCATCGAAGGTCAGATTCGCGAGTGTACGGCCTACGCCGAAAAGAACGGCATCACTGTGGTCAAACACTACATTGACCGTGCCCTTTCCGCCAAAACCGATAACCGCCCGGACTTCCAACAGATGATCAAGGACAGCGAAAAACGGCTGTTTGACATCGTGCTGGTCTGGAAACTCGACCGTTTTGCCCGGAACCGCTATGATTCAGCGCACTATGAGTACCAGTTGGAACGAAATCATGTCAAGCTGGTGTCTGCCACGGAGCCCATCTCTGACAGCCCTGCGGGTATCATGGTCAAGAGTATGCTCACCGGCATGGCTGAATACTACTCGGCAGAACTTTCTGAAAAAGTTGTGCGCGGCATGACCGAGAATGTTCTGAAGGGCAAATATAATGGTGGAACGATTCCCATCGGCTATACAGTGGACGAGGAGAAGTTCTTTCAAATCGCCCTTTGAAAGCTCCCTTTGTGGTAGAAGCCTTTCAGCGGTATAACGATGGTACGACCATGAAGGAACTGATGAACTGGCTGAACGACAGTGGCGTGACCACCAACCGCAACCAGAAGTTCACCTATAACAGTGTTCAGAAGTTGCTGACGAACAAACGTTACATCGGAGAAAACCACTTCAAGGACATCGTAATGCCCGACAGCATCCCGGCCATCGTGGACAAGGACTTGTTTGAAGAAGTGCAGCAAAAAATCAAGAAGAACAGCCGCGCTCCTGCCCGTCACAAGGCCGAGGACGATTACTTGCTCACCACCAAGCTGTTCTGCGGAATGTGCGGCGCGATGATGTTCGGCGAGTGCGGTACGGGTAGAAACAAGGTCGTTCACCATTATTATAAGTGCGCCACCGCGAAGCGTTTCAAGACCTGTAAGAAAAAGACCGTTCGTAAGGAATGGCTGGAAGATTTGGTCGTGGCTGAAACCATGAAGCTGATTCAGGACGATGCCGTGATTGATGCCATCGTTGCAGAAGTGATGGAGTTGCAGGATCAGGAAAACACCACTCTCCCTTTGCTGGAAAAGCAGATGCGCGAGGTAGAGAACGGCATTGAAAATATGCTGAACGCCATTCAAGCAGGTGTGCTGACCAACTCCACCAAATTACGTTTGGAAAAGCTGGAAGCCCAGCAGAAAGAGCTTGAAGTTCGGATTGCCGAAGAAAAAATCGCTCGGCCACGGTTAAGCGAAAATCAGGTTCGTTTCTGGCTGACCCGGTTTCGCAAGCTCGACCCGAACGTGAAAAGCCACCGGGAAACGCTTATCAACACATTCGTGAATGCTGTTTATCTCTATGATGAAAAAGTTTTGATTGCATTCAACTACAAAGACGGCACAAAAACCATCACTTTCGATGAAATTGCCGCCAAGAATGCCCCAGGGGGCAATGGTTCGGATTTGGGTTGCTTCGCTCCACCAAAAAGACCAGCGTAGAAAATACGCTGGTCTTTTTCTTTTACAAAAACCCAAGTTCACACCCTCGCGGGGGGATTCGAACAGCTGCGGCCCGGCGCTTGCGTTCCGCCGGGCAAAAAAGCCCCGGTGGGGCTTTTTTAGCAGCGCGGCTCGCCGAGACACCCGTACCCACCAAAAATCCGCGACACCGCCTGTGCCGGACCCTCTTCGTCATTTCGCAAGCGAAATGCCACCTCTCCCGAAGGGCGAGGCTTTGGCAGTACGGAAAGGTCTCCTTGCCTTTATAAAGATCTCCCCACACAGCAGCCACACCACTGCCAAGGTTACAGCTGTTTGTTATATGAAGAAAACCACCCGCAAAACGGGTGGTTTTCTTTATACAACAAAGCAGAGACGGTGCAAGACCGTCTCTGCCAAATGTTTTATACAGCGAAGCCTGGGGCGATGCCAGAAAAGGCTCAGCCCTCGATCAGGCTCTTGCCGGTCATCTCAGCGGGGACAGGCAGGCCCACATAGGGCAGCATGGTGGGGGCGATATCCGCCAGGCAGCCGCCCTCACGCAGCTTGACATCCCCGCAGCCAATGGCCACAAAGGGCACCACGTTGGTGGTGTGGGCGGTGAAGGGGGTGCCGTCCGGGTTTGCCATCTTCTCCGCATTGCCATGGTCAGCCGTGAGGAAAGCGCAGCCGCCTGCGGCCAGAACTGCCTCTACCACTTCCTTGACGGCGGCATCCACAGCCTCCACAGCCTTGACGGCGGCATCGTACACACCGGTGTGGCCCACCATATCGCAGTTGGCAAAGTTCAGGATGATCACATCATACTTGCCGCTCTCGATCCGGCGCTTGCACTCATCGGCCACCTCGGGGGCGCTCATCTGAGGCTTCAGGTCGTAGGTGGGCACGTCCTTCGGGCTGGGGATCACCACGCGGTCCTCGCCGGGATAGGGTGCCTCCACGCCGCCATTGAAGAAGAAGGTGACGTGTGCATACTTCTCGGTCTCTGCAATGCGCAGCTGGGTCTTGCCGTTCTTGGACAGGTACTCGCCCAGCACGTTGGTCAGCTCCACCGGCGGGTAAGCAACTTCGCAGTTGGGCATGGTGGCGTCGTACTCTGCCATGCAGACGTAATGCACCTGCTTGCGGCCGCTCCGGCGCTCAAAGCCGGTAAAGGCATCGTCGCAGAAGATGCGGGTCATCTGACGGGCACGGTCAGGGCGGAAGTTCATGAAGATGACGGTATCGCCATCCTCCACACGGCCGCCCTCGCAGGTGACGCAGGGCACTACGAACTCATCGGTCACATCCGCTGCGTAGGAAGCCTCAATGGCCTGCTGTGCATCGGCATAGCGGGGGCCTTCGCCGTAGACAAAGGCAGCGTAGGCTTTCTCCTCGCGGTCCCAGTTGTTGTCGCGGTCCATGGCGTAATAACGGCCCATGACAGAGGCCACCTTACCGACGCCCAGTTCCTTCATTTTTCCTTCCAGCGCCTCCACAAACTCCCGGCCAGAGGAGGGAGGCGTATCCCTTCCATCCAGGAAGCAGTGGACAAACACCTTATCCAGTCCGTTTCTTCTGGCCAGCTCCAGAAGCCCGAAGATATGGGTCATGTGGCTGTGTACGCCTCCGTCGGATACCAGTCCCATCAGATGAAGGGCAGAGCCGTTCTTTTTACAATTCTCCACTGCCTTTAAAAACTCGCTGTTTTCAAAGAAATCCCCATCCTCGATGGCCTTTGTGATCTTCGTCAGCTCCTGGTATACGATGCGGCCTGCGCCCATGTTCAGATGGCCCACCTCAGAGTTGCCCATCTGCCCGTCTGGAAGCCCCACGGCCAGCCCGCTGGCATTTCCCTCCACAAAGGGGCATTCCTTCATCAGCCGGTCCATCACCGGGGTATTGGCCTCCAGGACCGCATTTCCCCGCTTTTCCTTATTTAATCCATATCCGTCCAGGATCATCAGTACAACTGGTTTTCTGCTCATATATTTCTTCCACTCCTTTATTGGTCTGTATCCTTTAGAAACGCTTCTATTGTATATCATTTAACAAATTCCCGCAACTGTTTCATGGAAGTATCTGTTATTTTTATAACAGGGTACCTCTGGTATTTTTTAATTTTTCTTTTTTCT
>OHRG01001524.1_pt1 | contig 10731 bp, 10 predicted proteins | sample 1578351 | NCBI WGS metagenome assembly OHRG01 (sample SAMEA3879599, study PRJEB24766) | human gut metagenome | biome: human-associated habitat; feature: feces | place: USA | collected 1985/1987
ACACTCAATAAAATCTTTTGTCGTACCTGCACGAGGCGGATCAAGAATAATCGCATCATAATGATTGTGATATTTTCTTGCCTGGCGCATAAATTCTGTTGAATCCATCGCAACAAATTCAATATTTTTAATTTTATTTTGTTTCGCATTATATTTTGCGTTTTCAATCGCATCCGGATTGACTTCCACACCCATGACTTTCTTACAAGAATCTGTCATCGTTAAACCAATTGTACCAACACCACAATATGTATCTAGTACTGTATCCGTTTCCTTTAAATCTAACATTTTCTTAGCTAAGCCATACAATACTTCGCATTGTTCAGAATGAATCTGATAGAACGAATTGTGTGAAAACGCGATGTTTAAACCACATAACTCATCATGAATCATACCATCCCCATATAAAACAATAGCTTCATCCTGCAAAACAATACTTGTCTTTCTAGGATTGATATTTTGTACAATTGTTTTAATTTGTGGAAATTCACTCGTTAATACACGTACCATATTTTTTCTTGAAGGAAAAATTTTCTGACTTGTGACAAATACAACCATCACTTCATCTGTCTTATGTCCCCAACGAATCAATACATGACGCAATAAACCAGTCCCTGTTCTTTCGTTGTACAATTCTAATTTCATAGAGCCAACAAGTTCTGTTATCTTGTTGATAATTTCATTGACAAGTTTTGGCTGCATAATACAATTTTCAGTCTTCACAACACGATGCGAATGAGGCGCATATAAACCTGAATATACTTTTCCTTTATCTTTCGCAAAACCAACAATGACTTTATTACGATAATGCGTATCGTTTTTAGCCATATGCACATCGCCAACACGAACCTTTAAATGTGCTTTTTCAACCAATTCTTCCACATCTTTTTTCTTTTTATCTGCCTGCATACTCGGCTTCAGTTTTAAAAGTGAGCATCCACCGCATATTTTTTCTACTTTACACTTCACTAATTTTCTCCTTTATTAAGTCAATAACCTTACTTGAATCTTTAACTTCAATTGTTTCAAATCCCAAATTACTTGCTGCAACTACATTGTCTTTTCGATCATCTAAAAATAAGCATTCAGATGCCTTAAGATCATATTTTTTTAATAATATATGAAATATTTCTGGATCCGGTTTAATTTTCTTATATTCATAAGAAAAAACACCGCCATCTATATTATCAAACACACCACAACTTCTCAAATACTTTGTGTCATCTTCTGGAATATTTGAAAGAATATATACTTTGTATCCGAATCGTTTTAAATCTTTGATATACGCAACATTATCTTTTAATGGAATCACAAATTCTGTCCAATGATACATCAATTCTTTAATATTTAACTCTAACTCAGGAAATTGTTTTACTCCCTTTTCAATCATTTCTTCCACTGAATAGAGTCCTTGATCATACTCATCCCATAAAGAATCAAAATAGAATGATTTCACTTCCTCTTGTCTTTCATTAAAGAAGCTATAAATCAAATTTAACCAATACATTTCCTAAATCAAATACTATATTTTTCAGCATATGCCAATTATACTTGAAAAAAACATCTAAAACAAATATGATTTTTGAAGAAAAGAGGTATGTTATGATTAAACCAATAATGAAAGATGAAGCTTTCTTAGCTATTAAGTCAGTTCCAGCTACAAAAATGGATACACAAGTGGCTCAAGATTTAAAAGATACATTACAAGCTTATAGTGATCAATGTGTAGGCATGGCTGCCAATATGATTGGTGTTTCTAAAAATATTATTATCTTTGCGATTGGGCCTGCACAAATTGTGATGTATAATCCAAAAATCACGAAGAAGTCTAGACCTTACAAAGTCAAAGAAGGGTGTTTATCACTAGAGGGTGAAAGAAATACAACTCGTTATGAAAATATTACTGTTGAATATCAAGATGAATCTTTTAAAAAGTGTAAACAAGCCTATTCTGGTTTTGTTGCTCAAATCATTCAACATGAAATTGATCACTGCAACGGTATCATCATTTAATAAAGCCAGGAAAAACCTGGCTTTTTATAGAATTTGAATAATTTGATCTTTTAGATCCTCTAAATATAAAGGTTTACTGATATGCCCATTCATACCAGCCTTGTAACATTTCTGTATATCTTGCATATACGCATTGGCACTCATCGCAAGGATTGGAATCTTTTTATCTTTTTTTCGAATTTGTATAGTCGCCTCATACCCATCCATAATAGGCATCATAAGATCCATTAAAATCAAATCTAAATTCTTGATTTGATCAAACTGTTCTACAGCCTCTTTACCATTTTTAGCCTTATACACAATAGCCCCTTCACTTTGAAGCATAAACTCAATCACTTCCATATTGATCTCATTATCTTCCACGACAAGTATAGATAGATTTTCAATGGACATTGTTTGATTTTTTAAAGATTTATTCTCAACAGGATTCAAATCAATCTCTAAAGGAAGTTGAACAATAAATTGAGTACCTTCATCAATTTTACTTTCCACCTTGATTGTGCCATCCATCTTCTTTACAAGCTCTTGCACAATACTCATACCTAAACCGGCACCATCTATACGTGTATTTTTTTGAACAAAAGGTTTGAACAATTTGTTTTGAATGAATTCTTCACTCATTCCTATTCCTGTATCTTCTACAACAAATTCAAAACAATCCGCTTTTTCTTTAACAGACAAATACACTTTACCATTTGGCTTATTGTATTTGATCGCATTGCTTAAAAGATTCAACAAGACCTTCTCAATATGTGTAGGACTACCCATCAAATGATCATGTTCTATTTGAGTCTTCATAAACAATTCAATCTTATAATTCGATGCCTGTAGATCAATAATAGTTTGAACCCTACCTAATAATTGACTTAATTCAAACGATTTATTTTCCAACACAACCGAATCCGTTTCTAATGTTCGTATATCTAAAATGTCATTTACTAAAGACAACAAGTGCGTACTTGATATCCACATCTTATCATAGGCATCTTTGATGCGTTGTTTATCATCACCACATCTTTGAATCACTTGAAGCATTCCGATAATCCCATTGATTGGTGTACGAATATCATGGCTCATACTTGCCAAGAAACGCATCTTAACTTGATTAGCCTTTGTTTCATTTTCTAAGGCGAGTTGAAGCTTTCTATTCATATCAAAATAACGCTCTGTATCATGACAACGACGAACTTGTTCCTCCTCAAAAATCCTCTCATAATATGCATTCTTTTTCTCTAATGCCAAAATTATGACATCCAAATCACAAATAACTTTGCCATATTTATATCGAGAAGATTCAACCATCAAACCTAAACGAATCTCATCCGGATGTTTAGCCATATATGAATCCATATATCGTAAGATGGCTTTGACTTGAGCAAACATCTTCTGCTCTAAATAATAATCAAATAAAGCAATGCAAGCATCGATATATTCTACTGCATACATAGTCTCAATACGTTTTTCAAGTTCATCGGCACATCTTTTTAATTCAAAATCCATACCGGATTTACTAAATAATTCAACACCACAATTCAAATAATCTTCTAAAATAATATGTTTACCATCATGCTCATCTAACCCCATATAAAAAGCTTCTAGAGCCTTATCCACTTGATTTAGACTGTTGTAAATCAAAGCTAAATTCAAATAGACATAGGCACCCATATCTTCAACACAACATGGCACGTATTCTTTAGCTTTTAAAATACTATCTAAAGCCTCTTCATACTTTTCCTGCTTTACATACGTAATTGAAATATTGTTGTATTCATAACAATAATGTCCAACATCCTCATGTTCCATCGCAATCTGTAAAGCTTTTTCGTAATAATAACGACTTGAAACATTTGCCCCATCATAATAGAGCATGACACCCATTAAATTGAATGCAGAAATAAGTTCTCTTACAAATGGCATACTTTGATACTGCAAAATGATAGGTTCAATAATCTCTTTTGCCTTATTAAAATTTCCTTCATAATAATAAGCCATACCCAAATAAAAGGTGGCTGCAACCATAACTTCTAAATCATTTGAACTTTCATTTAATACATCACGATAAAAGTTTTCCTGCTCACTTAACTTTAGTTTTCCAACACCTTCTACTTCTTTCATTAATTCTTGATACTTCATAATCTTCACCTAGATTAAATGTATCATGAATGAAAAAAAAGCACAAACTCGAAAGTTTGTGCCTAGAATTATTTCACTAACAATTCACAGATCTTCTTTGAATATGCGATTGGATCTTTGATTGCGAAGCCTTCAATTAAACAAGCCTGATCATATAATACTTCAGCAACTTCTTTAACTTTATCTTTATCAGAAGCGTATAAAGTCTTCAATGTTTCAAAGATTGGATGATTTGGATTGATTTCCAAAATACGCGTTGCCTTCATAGGCATTGGACTTTGGTTAGGCATATTTGCGAAGACCTTTTCCATCTCAAAAGAAATACCTTCGCCAGCCGTTAAGCATACCGGATCCTCTGTTAATTTATTTGACAATTTCACTTCAGCAACCTCATCGCCTAAAGCTTCTTTCATAAATGTCAATAAATCTTTATTTTCTTCTTTTGATTTATTTAAAGCTTCCTTTTCTTCCTCAGAATCTAAATCTAAATCTCCTTGAGCTGCATTTCTGAACGTCTTTTCTTTGTAGTTCATCAATGTCTGCATTACAAATTCATCCACTTCATCTGTTAAATAAAGAACTTCAAACTCTTTATTCTTCAATGTTTGAACAACTGGCATCTTATCAATCAATTCAACATCTTTACCAGATACAAAGTAAATATCTTTTTGATCTTCTTTCATACGAGAAACATATTCACTTAAAGTAACATATTTCTTTTCTCTTGAAGAGTAGAACAACAATAAATCTTGGAATTTTTCTTTATCCATACCATAGTTGTTGTAGACACCAAACTTCAAGTTTACACCAAATTCTTCAAAGAATTTTTCATATGCTTCACGATCTTTGGCAAGCATATTTCCAAGTTCATTCAATACTTTCTTTTCAATACGACCCGCAATCAATTTTAATTGATGATCATGTTGAAGCATTTCACGAGAAATATTTAAAGATAAATCTTGAGAATCCACTAGACCTTTCACAAAACGCAATGAATCAGGCAACAATTCTTCGGCATGATCCATAATGAATACGCCTCTACAATATAATTGAAGACCTTTCTTATAGTCTTGTGAATAGAATCCTTGAGGTAAGTGTGATGGAATATAAAGTAAGGCTGTAAAGCTAGTATTTCCCTCAACACTAAAGTGAATCACTTTTTGAGGATCTTGATAATCATAGAAATGATCCTTGTAGAATTGATTGTATTCTTCATCTGTAATCTTCGATTTTTGACGTTTCCACAAAGGTACCATTGAGTTTAAAGTCTGATCTTCAACCACTGTTTCATATTCAGGCTTTTCACTTTCCTCCGTACCCTCTTTCATCTTTTGAGTCTCTACACTCATCTTGATTGGATAACGAATATAGTCTGAATATTTTTTAATTAATTCTTTTAATTCATAAGTTTCCAAATATTTAGAATAGTTTTCTTCATCTGTATCATCTTTTAAAGTTAAAATGATTGTTGTACCATTTGTTTCCTTTGTACAAGGTGTGATTTCATAACCATCTTCACCAGCACTTACCCATTCATAAGCTTCATCACTACCTGCTTTTTTCGTAATAACACGAACATCTTTTGCGACCATAAATGCAGAATAGAATCCAACACCAAATTGACCAATGATATCGACATCTTCATTGTTGTTTTCTTCTTTTTTCTTCATTTCCTCTTTAAAAGCCAAAGAACCACTCTTCGCAATTGTACCCAAGTTTTCCTCTAACTCTTCCTTTGACATACCAATACCAGTGTCCGAAATTGTTAAAGTACGAGCTTCCTTATTTGGCTCAATACGAATCTCAAATTGACTTGCATCCGCATGACCTTGACTTTCATAATAATATTTATCAATCGCATCACTCGCATTTGATACAAGCTCACGTAAGAAGATTTCCTTGTGTGTATAAATGGAATTGATCATCAAATCCAATAAACGTTTTGACTCCGCTTTAAACTGTTTTTTCTTAGCCATAATACCACTCCTTCATTAGCACTCTAATATTTTGCCTGCTAATACTATACAACACCTTTTTAGCAGTGTCAACACCTGTGTGCTAAACACAGAAAAAGAATTCGACTAAACGAATTCTTAGCTTCTTTACCCACTTTTCAAATAATACTGTTAACTATTTTTTAATTACTTTTGATGCATACAATGGATTGGCTTCTCTTGTTTCACTTCCAAAAACCAACTTCAATTCTTCAAAAGCTATCATAACATTTTCAGGTATATCCACATGTGCAATATAATTCTTTCCATTCGGACCATAGCCATTCGCATCATCTGAAAGTCTAGGAATTTCTCCCATCAACAAGTTGACATATCTATTAATTGACCACATGCCATGTATATTATCTTCAAAAACCAAATCTTCATCCTGATTCAATACTTTAGCACAATAAGTAGCATAATTAATGATTGTTACATCCTCCTTGACATATTTTTTTAATCCTGCCGCCATACGCCTTTGCATAGAAGCATCCTGACTTAGAATGATACTTTTAAACGAAATATTGTTTTCTTTCAATAAATCCAAAAGATACGTAATATTATTGCCACAATTTGTAGACTTTGTTTCAAGATAATCCGCCATGCATCCATATACATGTTTAATATACTTTTGAAATATTTCTGCCTCTGATAAATCCGTTGTCTCAATATCCGGATATTCTAAATGAACAACCTGACGCAGTGTATCTGTTGTATGTCCTGCTCCACCAACAATAATATATTTTTTCGCAACGAAGTTTTTAATTCCACTAGCTAAAACATCGCCACCCTCAAGAATACTTCCACCAAATAGAACCATAACATCCACCTGATGAATTCCATATCGATTAAATAATTCTTCTTGATTCAACGCATCAATATCTCTTGTTCCCAAGAAATTTGCGAGTATATTTATATTTTCTGCAACATTACTATCCATATAAACTCTTCCTTTCAAAACTATCTACAATGGCAAACTGGAAGTTATCGAAGATAAATCTCACAATTGAATCACAAAAAATGCAGCGAACTTTTGTTGTTCTACTACACTTTTTACAACGAACTTTGCGAATTTGTCCTTTAAAATATATCAGCCATAAGTATGCAAACAGGAATTTACATTTACAACATGATCCAATATCTTTGTATTAGCTTACCCTCTTTTAAAACTTCGTTTTCTAATACTCCGCCATTATTGATAATTGATTTGACAGAACCAATGTTGTCTTTATCACAAACCAATAAAACTTTATCCATACCAAGTTTCTTGCATTCTTCTAAAGCCAAGCTGATCATTTTGGTTGCGTAACCTTTTCTTCTTTCGCTTGGTCTTATACCATCTCCAATATGACCACCATATTTCAATAAATATTCGTTTAAGTAATGTCTGATATTAACAGCACCAACCATGGTATCCCGGTCTTCATCTAAGCAAAAGAAAGTAGAATCAGGAACAAACCCATCATCCGCAGTTGATATTTCTAAATTATTTAGATAATATTCAAAATCATCATAATCATTTTTAAATATAGCCCATGGCGAAGTATTTGCGTTATGGGTATCGTTATACGATTTCCATTCTTTAATCATTTCTATAATTTGATTTTTGTATTGCAAACTGCCTTTCATTAATTTTAATGCCATGAATTTATTCCCTCCAAATTCTGATTTATCTATTGCATTACGTTGATTACTTTACAGTGAAATGTGTCCATTCTATGTGATTATATTCCATCACATCATTTGCTTTTTTCATTCCTAATTTTTCGTAAAATGCAATGGCATTTTCATTCGCAACCAAATATACCGCAATATCATTTTTACCACCTGCTAAAGAATGTGCTGTCTTAATCAATTCCCCAATTTCTTGATGTAAATAGTCTCTGTCTACACCTAAATCTGTTATATAAAGCCAATAGGCATAGTCGGTCAATCCAAATAAGACGCCGACAATTTGATTATCCTTGTTTCTTGCAACAAGACTGATTGATACATGATCAACCAGCTTTGCTATTCTTTCTTCGAATCGTTCCTTCGGATACTGTGATCCTAGATCCGTACGCTTTAAAAATTCAATATATTCAATTGTAGAAATTCTCTCCTCTTTAATCTGAATATTTTTGCACATAACAATTTTCTCCATAAATCCCTAATTCTATTTCTGTTGCCATTCCATTACATATTCTTTTTCTTTGGTAGCTTCATCAAAGCCGCTATGCTGAATCTCAAATCCTTCTCTTTGATAAAAGGATATTGCCCGTAGATTCTTTTGATATACATTCAAAAATAATTTATTCCGTTTATTCTTTGCATAATTTAGAAGAGCTTTTCCTATGCCATGCGACTGCATTTCATTTGAAACAAAAATACCCTCAATATATTCATCATTTAGCCCTATAAACCCCTGTATTTCTTGATTCTGCTCATAAACATAAACAGTTGCCTGCAAGAGCAATTCCTTCACTAATTCAAAATTATTTTGCCAATATTGCGAAGAAATAAAAGAATGTGCTGTCACATTCGTATCCAACCATATATCTGTAACTTTATTTATATCTGCTTTTTGTAATTCTCTAATCATAATGATTGATCTCCTACAAATTCAAATTATACAACAAGGACTGATTCCTCAGCCCTTGTTTATCAATGAATATGCATACTTTAATACTTTAGTCCCATCCATACGACCATAATCTTCCATTGGTATGACACCAACAGGAATGTGTTTTACTGCCATTTTTTCTTTGATTCTTTTTTCCATGTAGCGGATCTGAGGACCAATTAAAATGACATCAATAGACTCTTCATTTACTTTTTGATCTACTTTCGATACAGGAATCGCAAAAATTTTATCTTTTTTTGATACTTCCTGCATTTTCGTTACTAAAAGACTTGTACTCATGCCTGCAGCACAAGCTAACAGAATTACTTTTTGTTCCATATTAACGATTAATTGAACGAGCCATCATAGATACGGTATGACGCACCCCTCTTACAGCTTTACTAATTGCCATAATATTTTCAACAGGTGCCACTCCACCATATCCTGCATCTCCAATATGCTGAATATCAACACCACAAATCTTATTCATAATCGCAATATCCTTAATTGTATCTGTATCAGATCCTTCTTGACTCGTTCCAATCGCAGAAAGAACTAAACCACCACAAGAATGCACTTCTTTACATACTGCCTTTAAATCATCCATATCAAATCCTGGAACGGTTCCAACAGCAGGAACTAAGATAACATCTGCCCCTGCCTTCACAAAGCGTTTTGCGATTTCAAGATCTGCCACTGGCTCATCCGATCCAGCACCATGCATTTTTCCTGCAATGATCAATCCGGAGAAATTTTCTTTTGTGAATGAGATTGCCTTTTCAATCTGTTCATTTGTTACGCCCGTACCTGGATTTCCAGTAAGACATACAAAATCAAAACCAACTTCATCTAATCTTTTGACTGTTTCCAAATTTAATTGACGACCCTTCGCAATATCCAAACGATCCTCTAACATTTCAGCTTCTAAATCAACCGGTTCTAAGTTCACCCCAATTGGGCGTCCTACTAAACGATGTAGTTCATCTACAAAGTTATCTTTATTATGTTCTAAGCCAAAAATATATGGATTTAATACATCTAAACAATTCAACAAAATCATATCCGCCCCAAAAGCTCTGGCAATCTCTGCATTTGTGATATCCCCAATAAAGCTTTCTCTAGGCGCTACATTTTCAGACAAGATGACACGCCCCTCACTTGCCTTAATACTCTGTTTCAATTCTTGCGCATTCATCCTTAAAATTTCGGATGCATTTGCGCTAATTAATCTTTTCATGATTTACTCCTCAAAATTTCTGTGACATTTTGCCACGCATTCTTACTCTTTTGTTCTGTACAACCCTTATAAGCCCCTAAATACGGTGTAAAACCAAGTCTTGAATATAACTTGATAGCTCCATAACTTTGCGATTGGGTTGCCAAATACAATGGATACTTACCTGGAATTGTATCGTACATCATACAAAGTTTTGTAAGCATGGCCTGCGCAATCTTTTTATGTTGAGCTGATAAACTTACCGCCACATAATGTACGCGAAGTCTATTTTCTTCAAAATCATTTCCAAACCAAAGTCCTGCACTGCCAACGAGTTCATTATTTTCATTTGCGACAAACAAGAAATGCTTCGAAAAGAAATCCTTATCTCTTGTAAGCATACTATCCCATTTCTTCCTTGCCTCTTCTAGATTTTCAAATAAACAAACCTCTGTCTGTAATTTACACCAAGCTTCTTTTAATGATTCATCAAATTCAACATAATGAAATTCTTGATTTAATTCGATTTCTTTACGAATGGTCTTACGCGCCATGACCATCAATACTTTTTCATAAGGTATACTTGTATCTAATACTGTCATATCATTCTCCATTTCTAAGATAAGTATATCATAATGCAGTACATTTGAAATGATATAACAATTTCTTTTTAAATGTTATAACATTTGCTTGACTTCTCTTTTTTTTCGTTCTAGAATGAAACCGTAAAAGAGAGCTAACTATATAAAATTCAAGTATTTTTTATGAAAAAG
>OHRG01001525.1_pt1 | contig 10727 bp, 8 predicted proteins | sample 1578351 | NCBI WGS metagenome assembly OHRG01 (sample SAMEA3879599, study PRJEB24766) | human gut metagenome | biome: human-associated habitat; feature: feces | place: USA | collected 1985/1987
CGCTCTCTCCGATTCCCGCCCCGTCGTCCAGAACGGAGATTTGAATATGCCGATTCTCCTCTGTCACAACTACTGCGACAGAGGTTTTTGCATAGCGGACGGCATTGCTTACCAGGTTGTCCAGCACCTTCCCCAGCAGTTCCTCATCCCCCAGGACAGCCAGAGTTTCGTCTACGACCGGAGCAGCGAGAACAACGCCCTTTTGCAGAGCCAGCCCATGAAAGCGGTCTAAACAGTCTCCAATCGCATCTCTCAAAGATACCGAAGTCAGCACCGGGGAAGTTTGTCCGCTCTCCATCCGGGAGAGGGTGAGCAGGCTGTTCACCAGCTCGGTCAGCCGGACGCTCTCCTCCAGGATGGTATGGGCGGCCTCTTTTGGCGCGGGGAACACCCCCTGCTCAATGCCCTGAGCGTAGCCGCTGATGGACATAAGGGGGTTGCGCAGCTCATGGGAGACATTCTGAAAGAAGTCCTTCTGTACCTGGTCGCTGCGTTGGAGCTGGCGGGACATTTCGTTCATGGATACCCGCAGTTGTTCCAATTCCCTGAGAGAAAAGGTGGGCGAGATCTCAGAAAAATCCCCCGTGCCGATCCTATCCGCCTCCCAGCACAGCCGGTTTAGGGGGCGGCTGACGCTCCGGGCCGTCACCCACAGGACGCTGATGGCCACCAGGACGAACAGACCGGAGATCACCAACACAAGCAGGCTGGTTCGGTCCACCCAGGCGCTGATGGTGGAGACAGAGCAGTAGGTAACCAGATACCACAGGCGCACGGATTGGGTGGGGACTTCATAGATCCGCACCAGCCAGGTCTCCCCGGAGGCATCTGCCCACTCCACCGCCTCCGTGCCTGGGGACAGTTCTCCGGCCTTGATAGCCTGGGCCCATGCTTCTGCCAGGGGAGCGGCGTCCTCCCGTTCCCCCTCGTCTCGGGGATAGACCATCCGAAAGTCAGGCCCCAATATCATCAGGCTGGCCCGCCCGCCCATGCGGTGGACCAGAGGGCCCGCCTGACGGAGAAAGTCCCCCACCTGTTCTGAGGCCGCCTCCGGCGTGTCTGCCTGCCCCGCAAAGCTGTTCTCCATCAGGGGCAGGATATTCTGCTGCAAGTCCTTCAAATCACCAGCCGCCTCGCCATAGGCATACCGCGCCGCCGCCCGCTGAAAAATCAAACAACTCAAAGGCGGCAGCAAAAGCAATACTACCAGTACCGGCAGAAGCAGACGGGAGAGAAGCGTTTGTCGTTTCATGTCTCTGCGCCCTCCAATTCCAACCGGAAACCATAGCCCCAAACCGTCTTGATCCGCACTTGACTGCCTCGCTCCCGCAGTTTGCGCCGCAGCCGCTTCACCAAGTCGTCCGCCGCCTGGGTGTCCGCCTGCCAATCCACCTGCCACAAGGCCTGGAGCAGTTCCTCACGGCTCACCGCCCGGTCACGGTTTTGGAGCAGATAAGCGAGAAAATCAAACTCTGTGGGTGTCAAAGTAAGAGGTTCCCCCCATAGGGCGGCAGTACGCAGCCCCGGAGACAATACCAGAGGACCATACTCCAGTGGTTGGCTCGGCTCGGGAAGGTGCTGCTCGATCCCGGTTCGACGCAACAATGCTTTCACCCGGGCTACCAACTCTAAAGGGAGGAAGGGTTTGATGAGGTAGTCGTCGCTGCCCAGGGTGAGGCCGGTGACACGGTCATAGGGACTGTCCTTGGCGGAGACGATGATAATGGGCAGCCGGGGGCTGCCTTTTCTTAGCATGGAGCAAACGCTCAATCCATCGGTTCCAGGCATCATAATGTCCAGCACCACCAAGTCGGGCAGGGCATCCTCACAGGCGGCGAGCAGAGCGTCCCCACGGGAGAAGGTCCGTACCTGAAAGCCCTCCTGGGTGAGAAAGGCGGCGATCAGCTCCCGAATATTCTTTTCATCATCGGCCACATAGATGACCTGCGGCATAGGACCACCTCCAGCATCATTTATTTGTATCATACCATCTGACTGTGCTTTGGTAAAGGGCTGCCGCAGTTTTGCCGCAGTTCGTCCTCATCTCCTCAGACATAAAAAGCGGGACCAGAGGTTTCTCCGGCCCCGTAAATATTACACGGAAAAGATTTCGCAAAAGCGTGTGAGGATCGCTGCGGCTTGTGCCCGGGTGGCAGGGGCGTCTGGAGATAAGAGGGTTCCGTTCCCAGAGATGATCCCCTCCGCATTTGCCCATTGGAGGGCGGGGAGCGCATAGGTACTGATCTGCGGGGCATCGGTGTAACCGGAGAGATCGGCGCTTGCCGTGGTATCCCAGCCCTTGGCTTGGACAAAACGGTACATCATGGCGGCCATCTGTTCCCGGGTGATAGGGTCATTGGGGGCAAACCGGCCGTCCTCATAGCCGCCCACGATGCGGTTCGCCGCCGCCCACATTGCCGCATCGGAGTAGTATTGCCCATCCGCCACATCGCTGAAGCTGGATGCGCCGGTTTGAGCGGGAGAGCCGTCCATCCGCCAGAGAATGGTCACGATCATCCCCCGGCTGGTAACGGCATCGGGACTAAAGGAAGTTTCACTTGTTCCGCTCATGAGTCCCTTTTCCTTCACATACCGCACCGCGTCGGCGTACCAGGTGTCCTGAGCCACATCGGTAAACTGCACGGGATATTCAGCGCCGTCAGTCAGGGTAACGGCGGTAACGGAGTATTCAGCGGATACATTGTCCCCAGTGGAAGTATAGGAGAGAGGCTGGACGATATAGCTGTATGCGGTGCCCGCTGCTAAGCCCGTCACGGTGTAGGAGGTATTGCTGGCGCGGTCCAACCTACGGACCAGACCGGTCTCCTGATCGTATTCAAAGATCTGATACTCCACGGCGCCCTCCACGCTCTGCCAGGAGAGCCGGATGGAATTGGAGGACAAGGCGGACGCCGTCACGATGGGGGCAGACAATGTGATCATATCCACTTCTTGCTCCGGCTCTCTGCCGCCCAGCACCTGGATCACACGGAACCCCACATCTTCATATCCTCGAGAAGCGTCCCGTCCCTCGTCCCGGTATTCGGTACGGCAGTCCGTCCGAACAGAGGCCCAAGAGCCACCCTTGACGCCCAGCGTGGTAACTCCGCTCTCCTCAGAACGGACAGTGGAGGTCCATTCCCATACATTGCCCCAAAAATCCACAGCTCCGTGGGCACCCCGGGTCACATCGGAATATTCATCCACCGGCGTTCTGCCGTCGTTGACGCCGCAGTTGAAGTCGGCGTCCTTGGGCATATGTCCTGCTGCCAGCTCCCACTCGCTCTCGCTGGGCAGGCGGTAGGTATTGGTCCCGTCCCGCTCGGTGAGCCACACGCAATAGCCCAGGGCATCCTCGTAGGAGACAAAGTTCACTGGGAAGTCTCGCTCCCCCGCAGGATAGGTCCCGTTTTTCCAGTTGGAGGGGGCCGCAGCACCGGTGTCCTCTATATACTGAGCATATTCCCCGTTGGTGACCGGGGTGCGTTTGACATAGATGGTCTCTCCCGCGCCCATGACAGGGATATATTCATATCTGGCTGCGCTGGCGACCCGCCACTTTAAGAGCCGGGGATCGCTGAACCGAAGCATACTGCTGTTGATACGGTCCCAGTAGGTAATATAAATATCCTGCACCAGATCCTGCATTTCTGCAACGATCTCATCGCCACCCGGTTTTCCCGCAGTTTCTGCTTTCAGTTCGTGGAGTTTTTCTTCTTTTCGTTCAACAACTGCGTTGTAGTCCTCGATCACCTTCTCCCGGAGATTGAAATAATTTTCCTCCGAAGGGTTCTGCTGGTAGAGGGAGATCAGCTCTTTCGTCTCCGCACTCAGCTCTGGCTGCTCCTTTTCGATGAAGTCGCTGTTCTCGTACATATTCATTCCATCGCTGGTATCCTTCACAAGTGCCAATGACATTGTGCGGACAGGTATGCCCGATTTCTCTGTGTTCAATTCATCGCGGCTGACTGCGGCTCCCAATGCACATGTTGAAACCATGCACAACGACATACACGCCGCCGTAATCAGCATCATTCTTTTTTTCATCGTCGGCTTCCTCCTGCTATGATGTGGATTTGCTTCTGGACCCGGGGTTACGTCAATCTGTTTTTCCCCTGCCTGATCCGTGGTTCATCCGCATCATAGCATCAACCGATGGATGAGTAAAGAGCTGCCACAGGATTGCCGCAGTTTGACCCTCGAAGCGCCGCAGGGTGTCATGCTACAATGCAAATCATCCACAGAAAAGGAGGTCTTTGCTTTGACCAAACAGATTTTCAGCTTTATGACAGTGTTGGCGTTGGCGGCAGTCATGCTGCTGCCCTGTGCAGGTGCGGAGGATACAGGAACAACCTTTGACGACATCTCCGGCCTGCCCTGCGAGGCATCAGTGAATAAATTGTATGAGGCGGGTGTTGTAGCAGGGACTACCACCCACACCTTCGACCCGGAGGCGGCGCTGACCCGGGCGCAGATGGCCACCATCCTGGTCCGGGCCTACGGTCAGGAGGAAACAGGTAAAGGGAAAACCTTTGCAGATGTGCCGGAGAGCCATTGGGCCTACTCCTTTATCTCCTCCGCTTCCGCCCTGGGCCTCATCTACGGCGTCAGCGACACCCTCTTTGAACCGGACATCCCCGTGACCTTGGAGCAATGTGTGACCATGCTGGTCCGTGCCCGGGGCTACGGCACAGAGGCCGAAAACCTGGGCGGTTTTCCCCAAGGCTATCTGGAGATCGGAACCAGTCTTGGCCTCTTGGAGCAGGTGTCGGAACAACAGGGAGATATATCCCTCACTAGGGGCGACATGGCCATCATGGTCTGTAACAGCCTGGGCATTGAAGATACGGAACAGGCACGGCTTCTCTACCAGGGGCAGGGCAGCATCCGTATCGTCTCCCCCGAGGGCAAGGTGATCTACATCGACCCCTATGCCGGGACAGGGTATGACCTGCCCGCCGATCTGATCCTGGTGACCCACGACGACCCCGACCACAATAAGATTGCGAAAGTCGCCCTCCGCAACGAGGGCTGCCAGATCATTACCCAGGACGAGGCGCTGGCGGGCGGGGTACATCAGACCTTCGACTTGGGCTATGCCACTGTACAGGCGGTGGAGGCCGGTTACAACGATAACCATGATGTGACGGAGTGCGTGGGTTATGTCATTACCCTCAGTGACGGTGTCTCCGTCTATGTCAGCGGAGATACCTCCACCACAGAGCAGATGCCCGAGATGGCGTCATGGGGCATCGACTACGCTTTCTTCTGCTGCGATGGGGCCTTCAATATGGACACAGTGGAGGCTTCCCAATGTGCGGCGCTGGTGGGGGCGGCACACAGCATCCCATACCACACAAAGACATCCCCCGCAGACCCCGCTTTTGATTTGGAAAAGGCGATGGAGTTCCAGGCGGAGGGCCGTCTGCTGGTGGATATGGGCCAGGAGATCATGCTGGTGGGGGACGATGCCGCTCCTGCCGCAACGCTGACCAAGAACACCTTCCAGGCATCGGACGGTAACACCCTGTCCTACTGGCTCTATACGCCGGAAAACGCTGTCCCGGGGATGCCCATGCTCCTCTATGGCGGAACCGGACGGGGGGACGATTTGGAGCAGGTGATGTGCGGCGGTTTCCCGAATTACCTTCGGGACGGCCTGCTGGGAGAGGTCCCTGCCTATATCGTCATGCCCCAGCTCTCCGGGAGGACCTGGAAGGAGCGGACGGATGCCGTCCGGGATCTGGTGACCGCGCTGGAGATGCAGTTTCAGATTGACCCCGCCCGAATCAGTCTGACCGGGCACAGCCTGGGCGGTTCCGGCGCTTGGGAACTGGCTGCCGCATTTCCGGGTATGTTCTCTCGTGTCGCCCCCCTTAGTGGGTCGGTATTTTCCACAGAGGAAAGCCTTGCGGCGCTGTCACAGACAGAGGTATGGACCTTTGTAGGCTCAGCGGACACCATTGTCGAACCGGAGAATAGTTTGGAGTTTGCCCAGCAGCTGGAGACGGTCAATGGAAATGTCGCCGTGACGGTCCTGGACGGTGCCGATCACTTCGCTGTGCCGGGGTTGGCATACTTGGTCAAAGGCACGAATCTCATTAGTTGGTTGATTGGGGAAAATCAAATGTGAATTGAGTAACATGGGAAAAAGCAGTGCGGCATCAGGATTTGTCTGGTGCCGCACTGCTTATTCTGTTGCCTGCTCCAACTCGTCGCTGAAAATCTCATGGACATGGATCAGCGAAATGACTTCACATAGAACCCGCTCCGTCAGATCCTTTTCATCCAACCATGTGGTCTGCGGCGGTACATAATAGCCAGGATCAGCCTCGATCTCTGCTCTGGCCTTGCGAATGGCTTTCTGGACGGAGAGCCACTGACCGTAAGCACCGCCATTCAACTGCTTTCTCAGTTTCCGGATTGCGCTCTTATACGCTTTTTCCGCACCGCTGGGGCCGTTGTAGTTGAGCCGGATGGCCAGCTCCTGAAAGGTCATGCCCTGTTCGTTGGGCTGGCCGATCCCCAGATAACAGCGCACCAAATTCAGCTCTCTGGGCTTGAGCACCTCCTCCATGCGCTGGAGGAGCAGCGCCCGGCGCATGAAACGGTCATAGGCCTTGGCGGGATCACCGCCAAAACTAATATCAAAGACACGCTCACCCAGGGACTCGATCTGGAACACGGTGCGGTATTCCCCCAGCAGACGCTTGGCTACTTTGGCGGAGACCGCTAGTTTCTCTTGAATGGTGGTCAGAAGATCTGCTTCAGCGTCCTGCTCGTGTGTAGCACAGAGGAAAGCCACCTGGCGTAGCTGGTAGTAGCGATCCAGCGGGAGGGACAGAGAAAAAGAACTTTGGGCGGAGCAGTCCCGCATGGCTGTTTCAATGGCAGGAGTGGCGTAGGTCAGCAGCCTGGTTCCCATGGATGGCTCAAACCGCTGTGCCGCGTCCAGCAGTGCCAGCGCACCCTCTTGCTTAAGATCGTCCACCAGAAAATCCTGAGAAAATTGTTCGCAGTAGCTTGCGGCCAGCATAGTCAGGTATCCCTCATTCTGGGAAAGCAGAAGTGAAGCGGCCTCTGAATCGCCTTCCTGTATGCGCTGGGCAAGTTCCTCATTGCTGGGGCACGGAGCGTCACAGAGGTATATGCTCATGGCTTGTCCTCCCGGGCAAGCCGCGCTCTCGCCTGAGCATAAAGCGTCTCCTGCTCCATGTCGTGGACATAGTCTCCGGCAGCGTAGTCGTTGTCCATAAGCGCCCGGTCCCGATAGGTCTCCGCGAGATACAGCGCCTCCCGGCGCAGCTCATCCGAGATTTTTCCTCTCTGGTGATGCTTGCGGATGGTGTTGGTGCGGGTACTGAACAGGCGGTAGACAGGATGCTGCTTGTTCTGCTCCTTCTGGTGCATCATTGCGCCGTACTGGCGGCAGGTCAGGCGGCTGTCCTGGGGCGCCATGCCGCCGCAGTATTTGGGTCTGTGTCCATTGCAGGTGAGAAAATAGTGTTCGCAGTTCTGGCACACACAGGGGGCGTGACCATGGTGAAGGCCGTTCATCAGGTCAAAGCAGTAAAGCTGCATGATGCTGTGAAAGCGGACACGCTGGACGAACACCATTTTCTCCTTCTGATTAGGGTTTCTGGCGAATACATATGAGGACTCCATGACAGGAGATACGGTGAATTTTTCGATCTCCGGCATTGGCAGCGCCTCCATCACATGCCAGAAATCATCGCTGGAAAAACAGTCATGGGCGGCGATGGCAAAGAAGGTCTCGTTCCGTTCCTTGAGACGGCAAAGATAACCTCGCTCAAAATAGTCCGCCGCTACAACAAAATGATAGATGCCAAGGGGAATGGCAAATGCGGCGGTCAGGTAACGGACGAAAAAGTCCCAATAGGGTGCCTCTGTATCCATCAGAGCGTCCACCATGCTCTCACAGAAAACTTTGTCCAGCACCTCCTGCTCTCCGGCCCGATTCAGAAAGCAATAGGGCGGGTAGGTCCACAGCACATCCAGTAGGGCGGAGACATCCGACCGCACCTGTGGAAGCAGCTTGGCAAAGGTGTCCCGATCCGCTTTCATGAGCGCCTCCGCTTCATAGCTGATAGCGCCGCCGTAATGGATCAGGGAATAAAACGTCTCCTGCTTTTGATTCAGGATGTTCGCCGCAAAATATCCGGCGGGGTAGGATTTCTCATTCAGAAAGACCTGGTCCTTCCATATATCCAGCGTGATGTGCTGCAGGTTATTGTTCTGCCTGATCCCCAGCGGCATGTGTCCCCCTCCTGTCCTATATCCGTTTCGGGCCTGTCTCGCGATACTCTCATTTTATCAAAAATGAAAGAATAATCAAGTGAAAGGACACAAGCCGCTGGGGCTAAAAGCGGCCTGTGCCCTTATCTTTTGATTTGGAGGATGAGATGAAATGACGCAGCAAAATAGGCTGCACACCATTGATGGCCGGACGCTGATGGACCGTCCGCTGGAGCCGCCCAACTTCGTGGTGGACACGCTGCTGTCCCAGGGGCTGCACATCCTGGTGGGCTCGCCAAAGGTGGGCAAGTCCTGGCTGGCCCTGTGGCTGGCGGTGACGGTGGCCAAGGGCGAACCGGTCTGGGGGATGAGCGTGAAGCGGGGCACCACCCTCTACCTCTGCTTGGAGGACTCCGTCCTTCGCATCCAGAACCGGCTGTTTGAGATCACCGAGGACGCGCCGGACAGCGTCCACTTCTGTACGGAGTGCGCGCCCATCGGCCAGGGGCTGGAGGAGCAGGTGGAAATATTCCTCGCCGCCCATCCAGATACGGTGCTGGTCATCATCGACACGCTGCAGATGGTCCGTCCGGTCCACGACGCCACCTACGCCAACGACTACCGGGACCTGTCTGTGCTGAAGCGGCTGGCGGACAAGCACGGCATCGCGATTCTGCTCATCCACCATCTGCGGAAAGAAAAAGCAGATGATGTGTTCCACCGGATCTCCGGCACCACCGCCATCAGCGGCGCGGTGGATTCCAGCTTCACGCTGGTGGAGGAGCGGCGGGGCAGCGCAAAACTCTCCTGCGTGGGACGGGACATCGAATACCGGGAGCTGGAGCTCCAGCGCGGCAGCGAAAATGTGTGGGAGCTGGTGTCGGACAGCGGGACGCAGGCTGGGCAGCCGGGAGAGCAGATCGTTACGCTCCTCTCTGCCCTCCTGACTGGCCGGGAGAATTTTATCGGCACTCCCACGGAGCTGTCTGAGGAGATCGACCCTGACCGGAGCCGGAACATCACGCCCAAGAAGGTGGCGCGGATGATCCTGCAAAGCGTTGACGCTCTAAGTAAGGCCGGGATTACTGCCATGGTGCGCCGCAGCAACGGAAAGCGGCTCGTTGAGCTGCACCGTGCCGATAGTGTCGATTTGGAGGGTGCCGGAGAAATCGTCCCTATCGACCCTGTGGCCGACCAAGTGCTGACAAACCAGAGTGCGAACAGGGCCGAGGATGCGGATTCCTCCCTTTTGGGAGGGCAAGCATCGCGTCCGGCTATACGCCGGCTGCAGTTCCGGGCAGAAGCCCGGACCCACTTTTAGCTACGATTGGAGAAAAACATGAAAAAAGATACTAAATTCAGCACGCGCATGGCGTCCGCTGACCGTGAGAGGATCAAGGCATTGGCGGCAAAGGCTCACATGTCTATGAGCGACTACGTCACCGTATGCTGTCTCGGCAAACGGATCATCGTCATTGACGAGCAGAAGGAGCTGCTCCGCCAGCTCAAGGGCATCGGCAGCAACATCAACCGCCTCACCGTCCTCGCCAACATGGGCAAGGTGCAGGTCATCGGACTCGACAAGGCCGCGCAGGAGCTGTCCGAAGTCAGCGCCGCGTTGCGGGCAGTCATGGAAGGGCGGTGAGCCGTATGGCCATCGTACATTTCGTGAACTACAAAAAGGGCACACAGTCCCGCGCCGCCATGCGCGGCGTGATGCTCTACGTCATGCAGGAAAAGAAAACCGCATGGGAGGACGGGCCGCTCGTCAGCGGCATCAACTGCCAGCCGCAGAGCGTCTATGACGATTTCCTGAACACGAAGCTGCTCTACCACAAGGACGGCGGCGTGATGTTCTATCACATGGTGCAGAGTTTTCCGAAGGGTGCAGCAGTCGATCCCCGACAGGCCCACGAAGCTGCGCGGCGGCTGGCAGAATACTTCGGCGGCTGCGAGGTGCTGGTCTGCACCCATGTTGACCGGGAACACATCCACTCCCACTGCGTCATCAACTCCGTCAACTTCGAGACTGGCAAGAAACTGCACATGGCGAAGGAACAGCTACAAGAGTTGGTATCAAGATGGACGGAGACAAAAAAGTACGTTACGCTAAATCAACAGGCGAAGTGATTGATTAATTTGAGGAAGGAGGTCCAAAGCTTTGAGTAGACTGAAAGAACAGTACCAGAACGAGATCATTGATGCAATGATCAAAAAGTTCGGTTATAAAAATATTATGGAAGTACCAAAACTCGATAAAGTTGTTATCAACATGGGTGTTGGTGAAGCAAAAGATAACGCAAAACTTTTAGATGCTGCAATCGCTGACATGGAGAAAATCACAGGTCAGAAGGCTGTAGTTTGTAAAGCTAAGAAGTCCGTTGCTAACTTTAAGATCAGAGAGGGTATGCCGATTGGATGTAAAGTTACATTAAGAGGAGAAAAGATGTATGAATTCGTTGACCGTCTGG
>OHRG01001528.1_pt1 | contig 10704 bp, 10 predicted proteins | sample 1578351 | NCBI WGS metagenome assembly OHRG01 (sample SAMEA3879599, study PRJEB24766) | human gut metagenome | biome: human-associated habitat; feature: feces | place: USA | collected 1985/1987
ATTTCTTTTAAAACTGTTACTCCACCTATTCCTGAATCAAATATCCCTATACTACCTTGATTTTCCATTTCATTTTTCTCCATATAATAGATAATATTACCATCCCTATAGAATCCTTTAACCATAACAGCACAATAATGTATACCATTATACCTACACATATCATAGTAATCAATGTATAAATATTACTTAATCCTAGTAATGAAATAAAATACAGGAATCCTCCCATCACAATACCTCCTCCTATATAATGAAAGTGCTGTTTCTTAAAAAACTGAATAGGAATATACCTTCTCCCAACAATGAACATGGAAACAGTAACAGCTACTTCCGCCAACATATAAGCCACTGCCGTACCATTATGTCCATAAACAGGAATCAGTAATACATTCAACACCACGTTCACCACCGCACCTATGAATGTGCAAAGAATAACAATATTTATTCTACCCATCGGATAAAGCACCTGAAGCCCCATTACACCCGAAATGCCTACCATTAAAATATTCAAAGCTACTATTTGTGAAGTTAATATAGCTGGGGCAAAACTTTCACCACTTAACAATAGAATAACACTAGGACTAGTAAATATCAATCCCACAGTCAAGGGCGTTGCCAAAGCTAAAATAAAATCGTATGATTTCTGAATCAAGACCTTAAATTCATCCATCTTATTTTCAGCTATCAAATTGGAAGTGCGTGGCATAATTACCGCTCCCAAAGAACTAGAAAGACTCATAGTTATGACTAGAATTTTAGTTGCAGCCGTAAAATATCCCACAGCCTCAGCATCTTTCATAAAACCCAATAATACATTGTTTAATTGAAGATAAATACTAACAATGACATTAAAAGCAAAAATATGTATAGCCGGTTTTAAATGACTGAAAGGATGCAACGCCCTAAATTCAATCATATCCTTATGCAGATATTTTCTTAAACGGACAAAATTAAAAATATTTCCTCCCAGTACGCCTAAAACAGAATAAGCTCCATACCATAAAATATCCTCTTTTGACTTTACCAGCAGAAACAGTAATATAACGGAGATGGTCTTTACTACCATCCCACGAATAGCAACATATTTAAAATCTTCTATTCCTTGATAAAACCATTCGCAACCTATCGCCGTAAAAAAAATGGTGGCACTGAGCAGAAGAAACAAAGGTATATCGGTTTGCACCTTAGTTACCGTCAAGCAAATGACAGCAACAGCCATATAACCCAAAAGAGTAAGAAAGGCATGTAACAATAATATTTCAACTGTAATCCGTGTCATTTTTTCCGGATTATCCCGTACTTTAGCTACCTCACGTATAGCATACATCGGAATACCCAAACAAGTGAACAAGCTGATATAGGAAATAATGGATTGAAAAAAGTTCACTTGTCCTATACCATCCGCCATCATTATACGAGAAGCGTAAGGAAAAGTAATGAGTGGAAATAAGAGTTGGGAAGCGGAATTTATCAGATTAAATAGATAATTCGCTTTTATTGATTTCGCCATTATAAATATATAACTGTTATTTTGGCACTGAATGCACTAGAATAAGGTCAAGAAAGCAAAAGGGAAGCAAATGCTTTGATGATTTTCATTGTTGTATTTCCCTATTCGAAGTCCTTGCACCACGTATATCCTCAATAACCTCATCTGCCGTACGATCATCTTCCCATTGTCCTGCAAATTCTGAAGTCCAATCGAGAAGAGTATCTGGCACATCATCATCAGCTAGTAAAGAAGCAGACACTTGTTTTATTGATCTTAACTTAATATCAGAACCTAAGCCTTTCAACGTATTCATTGAACAGTTTTTTAACAAAATATATGAAATCAGACAATTAGTATCCAGTACTATATTAATCATTATAAGGTGTTCTCAAATGTTCTTTTAATATAGCCTCATTCTTATCCTGATCCCACAAACCTTCATCCCACAACTTATCCATATCCTCCTCTACTCTTTGAGCAAAGTAGGCTGTCAAAGATTTACGTATTTCTTCCAAGGCACGCTCGTCTTTAGCATAAGAAAACATCTTTAACAAGTGTAACTGGACTGGGTTAAAAGGTTCTGATTTCATATTCTCTAGTTTTTATTGCAAACAAAAGAACAAATTATATTTCACTTATCCTAGCGATTCAACTTGTTTTTAATAACACTGCTCTTACTCCCCCTCATATCATCTACAAAGCCATTTCAATGCCTCAACCACCGATCATAATCAGCCAACCGGCTGATCAGCTGCTGCTTACTCTTTTTCGGCTTTTCCTCTTTCTTCCACGGATCAACCGCCTCGTGCGCCAAATGATAATAGATACTGCTATCCGTACAACCATAAAGTGTAACCACAGCAAGTGCACGCGACTGCTCCGCCTTGACGAGAGGAAGCATAGTCTGCATAACGCCAACCAGCTTTGCCGCCTCTTCTTCCATACCCAATATAGTATAAGCCGGCAGCAAAATGGCATAAAGCTTGCAACGCATCACATCCGTATCCATCCGGAGATTGCCATATTCTTTCAACGCCCTGGCAGCCAGGGAACGATCTTCCTCATTCACCCCCTCCGCACTGTGATAACGCTGAAGAGCACTGTGCAAACCATTCAACATACAGTCATTGTCCAGACGGGTATATACATGCTTGTCCTCATCATTCAGGGCAATTACCTCGTACTCACCCGGCATCACACGCAGCAGCGGAACCCACATCCAGTTCTCCACACATACCATCACATCCTTTCGACCGGCTCCCGGCTGAATGACAACAGTCGCCTCCACCCCCTTAAACCGTCCCTCGGTAATGCGTATCCGGTCGCCCTTGCGCAAACCATCCGGCTGGGGTATATAAACAGGAAGTGTATTGGAATAAGAACGGGCCACCCACTGCAAATTCTCCATTGCGGCATCGGAAAGGTAAGGAAAATACTCCCGCTTCCGTTCCCTCACCCGAGGCAGGAAACTGAGTACAGGAAAACGTTGCATCAGTTGGAAAACATCACGCTCGGAGGCACGGACAAATACATAGTTGAAGAGTAAGGGACGCTGGGTATTGACGAATTTGCCGTCTATACGCCTCACTTCCTGATAGGAAGGAGCAAAAAAGCCGAATGAGGGCTCGCCTGCCTGTATGCGCCGGTCCTGTTCCCGTTGCAAACCGCGCACTCCTCCCCGATGACAGTCGGGAAGCGACAACACATACCAACGCACGGCATTGTTATTCCGCAAAGCCTCCAACGCTTCGGGAGATGCCACAGAACGCTTCGGTTTATCAAACTGATGGGATAGCTTTTTCATGAGGTTTATCGTCAGGAATCCACGCTGACCGATACTGGAAGACCATATCAGCGCAGTGTTTATAACTGGCTGATAAATAGTATTTTACACAGATTTCATTTTGTATTTCTGAAATCTTTTATTTGTTGTTTCTTTCGTCCGAAGACGTCTTTTCTGTCTGCTTTTTATAGACATGTTTATACCCTCAAAAAAGGTTCTTTACCCTTTATATAAAAGGAATTTAGAAACTTTTTGAGGGCACAAAGATACACTATAATTGTGTATTACACAATAAAAGCGCTTAAAAAATAGGAAAACTTACTTTTGATAAGAAAATATCAGAAGATATTTTTAATTATCTTTTTCAGCCTTCTCTGACCTATACGCTTTTAACAATTCTTTTACAGCCTGCATTCTATGTTTCAATTCCAACTCTGCATGACGAGAACTTTCACGTGCAGACATCGCAACCTGCTCCATCAGCGCATGAAGTTGAGCATCCGTAGGTTCTTCTAATGAATTAAGCCGATAAGTATTCAATTCCATCATTAAATATCTTTATATTGAGATAGGAACAAAGATAAACTTTTTATTTGAACGATACAAGTTCTTACCTCGGTTTCTTCATTTCACACTCCATCGGAGAGCTCTCCTTGCATCAGAACGTCATCATCACCATAAACCGAACGCCCCATTTATACGAAGACTATCATTACTGCACGCAAAAGCCTTTTCTTGCCTAATATCACGACAAGTCTTTTCTTAAAGTCTTTAATAATAGAATATCTTTTTTTATTTCGGATATTTCGTCATACTCTTCAAAAGCCAAAACGGGTTTAAGAATGTTTTGCTCAAAATCGACAGCCGTATCCTCGCATAATTTTGAACCCATAGACACCAAAGAATTATACAAACAATGTCCTCGGACATACAGATAGGCATTCTCTTTTTTCATTCCTAGAGTGGCATAATAAGCAGATTCCTTATTGAAATCAAACCCACAATTGTCTATTATGTCTTTTGTTTTTTCTAAAAGTTGAAAGGACAAACGCTCTAAAAATTGCTTGCCATTACTTTGCTCATCCTCTTTTCTATATTGCAGTGATATGCATTGTCTGAATCTGTCCCGATTAAAAGATGTAAGTCCATTTCTTTCTTGATAGAGCATCAATAAAAAAGGTTCATACACGATAGCAGAATATTGTTCCAAAAATAAGGTGAAGTCAAATCCGTTTTGTTTATGATCAGTAAAAGAACGCTGTAGTTTGGCGGCAAAAGCACAATGATTCTCCCATGAATAGGTATAGGTCTGCAAAATTCCATCGACAGCCGATATATCCTCTCCAGCCAGACGGCGCAAGTCACTGTCAATACAAATAAAAAACTTCTGAGAAAGAAATCCTTTATATTTTAAACATTGAGCACACCCTGCCGTACGGTTTCCCTTCTCATTCATCGTAGCAGGCTTGAATTTATAACGTCCGGGACGATATTTAAGCAAAAGTTGTTCCCAAAACCATATATCGTCTTTATCCTCTACATGAACAACCGAATCCACCTTGTATAATAAGGTAGATGCCGCCAATCGTTTGGCCACATCCTTAAAAAACACATGCTTGTCCACCGCCATCACCGGTCCTCCAAATCTTCTATGAAGATAATTTTATCCTCCCAGCCATTGACGAAAATATTGGGAGAATGAGTGGTCAAAATCAACTGGCATTGAGGGTTCAACAGACGTAATTTTTCTATCAGTTTGTCCTGCCAGCCAATATGCAGGGAGATTTCCGGTTCATCCATCAGTAGAACATTAGGCTTCTCTTCTTGCAGAAAAACCGTAGTCAGAATTAATAAGATTTGTTTTTCACCGGAAGACAATTGTTCCAATTGTATTTTATCCTCCGTTATGACTTGCATTCCTTCTAATCTTTTAATCAAGAACACAAGACTATTACTTTGGGGATCAATGGAAATTTCCTTGTTCGTCTCTCCTAAAAAAGAATTCACGACCTGAAAGTATGTTTCAATCCGTTTCCTTATCTTATCTGCCTCCTGCGGAAAATTCAGCATTTTCATACGATAATCAAAGAAAGAAGTGCCCTCTCCGTTCTGGTTGATAATGTTTTTCAAATCTTGAAGCAAGATACTTTCGGTCTTTTTTTTCGCGTTGGCGGGAATGTCGAAAGAACGGATATAGGTAACCGGACTGGATATTGCATTTCCGCTCAACGATTCGGCTATTTCCTTTTTAGTCTTTTGACCGGTATAATAATCGTGTATCAAATTCAGCAAGGTCGTTTTACCACTGCCATTGATGCCGACAAGGATATTCACATCATTGTTCAAGTCTGCCCAGTGAAGATTTATTCTTCCCCACATCCTGACCACTTGAAACCGTTGAATATATTTATATGCAATTTCCATAAAAATGTTTTTTTATACACAAAGCTACTATTTTTTCAGCTAACAGGCAATTAATTATTTAGGAAACATTCACCGATTCCCCGAAAAGAGCATCTCTCCTTGCATCAGAACGTCATCATCACCATAAACCGCACGCCCCATTTGTTCGCATCGGGATGATCCAGATAATTCAGACGGCGGACATAGTCTATGTGCAATATCTTGAAAATATTGTGAATACCCACAGAGCATTCCATGTACGGGGTCTTCGGGTCCATCACAAAGCTGGTAGGACGTCCGTCACGGGTCGGGAACAGGAAGAGCTCGCTGTCACCCGGATGCTTCATCGGATTGTTCTTGTCGGTTAAATGACCATACAGCATCTTGAAGCCGATAGCCTCACGCCACTTCAGTTTTTTCAGCAAAGGAATACGGTTGAAAATCTTACCGTTCAAATCCCACGATACATCCAGAGAGGCGTAACGGTCGTTCAGGAACTCCATATTATTAATCAAGTTGAAAGTCTCGCGCTGCAGGATATAGGACAAGTTGGCCGCCGGCATGATCAGCAGCGGGAACGGAACTTTGTTCCACTGCGCACCGCCTTTCACGAACATGTCGATCTTACCCCATGACGAGAACCAGAAACGCTTGTACAGCCCGATCTCTGTCAAGTTATAGTTATACTCTCCGCCCAGCACGCCCTTGAAACCGGCCGTGTGCGACAGCGTAAATACCGGAGCGTCAAAAGAAACCGGAATACGGCGTTGCTTGGTATTGACAAATGTCTCACCCGGAGCGTAACGGAAGGCCAGGGAGGCTTCCATGGTCTGAATCTCAGGAACCAACGTTTTCTGGTCATCATTGGTTATATAGGCCAGACCGCCGGTAGGCTCGTCTGTGCTGTGTTTCACTTCCACCGTGGTCTTCAGGCCAAACTGTGTCTCGTTCTCGTACTTCAAGGCGATATTCCGCACGTAGGACATCTGGTCTACCGTAGAAGTCTTGAAAGATACGAACACGTTGTCTTTATCTGTCTTCAGGAACTTATCCGTGGGAGACATCACATCATACTGATAGCTGAACGTGATGGAGTTCTTCGGGAACTCGCGCGGCAGGTATTCCTTCTTGTTGAAAGAGTATTCCACCTCACCCATATACTTGGAACGATGGTCCTTGAACCCGTAAGCGTAATATCCCTTGAAGAACAGATGCGGATTCAGGTTGGCCGTGGTCTGCGCGCTCATACGCAGACGCAATCCGTCGATATAGTTATTGGAGATCATGGTGTTTACCGGACCGATATCTACCTTGCTGGGATGCTCCTTGGTCCCGGTTTCCACAAAGTTCTCGATAAACGCCTTCAATACAAAAATCACATATTTGAATCCCGGCATCTGCTCCAGACGCTTTACCAGCATATCCATAGAACTCTCGGTCTGCGTAAGCGGAACCGGCCGGTATTGATTCCAGAAATCGTCTCCGCGCATCATGGCGTCCGCCTCTTTGATCTCGGCTCCCTTACGCTTGAAAAGTTGCTGCGGAAGCTCATCGAAGGCATAATCAGAGTAACGGGTAGTCCTTCGTATCTGGAATCCTTGCATGATCTTCATCAAGGTCATCTCCACAATCATGTCATCGGTTTTCAACACCCACTCCCCATTGGGCAATTGCTCGAACTCCTGAATAATATCCATATTGTCTACAAAGTTCACCCCCGATTTCTTGGGCAGGTTCATTGTACATTTCTTCACCGTATAAGACGAGTCGGCCAATACGTAAAGATGCCCCGTAAAACCGAAGTCCTGCGAGTTATTGGGAACGAAGGTGAGATGGAAGCACTTGTCTTTGTCCACGAATGTGGTGTCCATAATGTAAAACTTATAAAAAGAGATGGCATCACTGGACGAAATAGGGCTGATGAAAGGATATTGCAACAGACGGATATCATTGTCGTAAATATTCACATCCGTAAATACATCCTTCAGCACCGTGCTCAGCATATCTCCCGTTGCAAACAGCTCGTTCACCCCCGTAGAGCTCATTCCTTTGATAATGGTCTTCTCACTCTTGGGATGTTTACGGTAAATTTTCTGCGAAGCGGTCTCGTCCACCGAAATAGGAAGGATGAATTTATTGGTTTCCTCGCAAAGTTCGATCTGGTCTTTCAGGAAAGGCATCTTTTTATACATGCCTTTTTCCAGCATCTCGGGAGTCACATCATTCAGTGACATCGTGATCTTCTGATACTTATTGTACTGATAGTAATCGTTCTCGCTCAGCTTATTATTCTTTTTATGAGCGATCACCTTCTTCATCAGTTCCACTGCCGGATTATTCTTACGGGAGTATTTCTCTCGTTTGGGCTTCACCACCACTTCGTCCAGCATGATATCATCCGGTCTCATCCTCACATTCAGGTTCTTGGTGACGCCGGGAATTATATTCACCACTTTTGTTACATATCCCACCGCCGAAAAGGTGAGTTTATTCCAGCCTTTACGGGTTTCGACCTTATAATTTCCATCATTATCGGTAATACTTCCTACGCCTTTTCCTTCATAAAAGACTGACAAGTAGGGTATGGGTTCATTCGTCAATGAGTCTGTTACAACGCCTTGTATATTTTGGGCTGACACCGAAATGCAGCATCCTAATAACAAAAATAGTAGAAACGACTTGATATATTTTGTCTTCATTCTTTTCACCGCTATTTTTATGAGGGAACAAAGTTAAGCATTAACTTAAAAGAAAGTTGCTAATATAAGCTAATAAATACAGAAATCTTACATATTGACCAATAAATAGGTGAAATTTAACACCGGAAGAACCATTATGCAGCAAATAAAAAAGGGGTCTTTTCACAAAGCCCCCTTTTTAAGTTTTCAATAGGTATTAGTTTTTTTTCTTAAGGTAAAAAGATTGTTTTCAGGATAACGGCACAAAGATGCGGCGTTTTTTTCAGGTAACCAAATAAAAAAACATGTCATAAAACACATTCTGCGTTTTTTTTCATTTTCTTTCATTTGCCATTATTAACAACATGCATCCTTGCGCTCTTACAAAGATAAGCAAAATTAAGTAAAACGCATCCATTTGCAGAAATATTTTCCCCATTTATTCACACGGTGATTATTTTTACTATTTTTGCAACCATAAAAGAAAAAATAAAAAGTTTCCGTATGACAGAGATAAATACGACTGAAAATTCAGAAAAGAAGAGTCTGAATTTCATTGAACAAATTGTAGAGAAAGACTTACAGGAAGGTAAAAACGGCGGAAGAATACAGACCCGTTTTCCGCCTGAGCCCAACGGATACCTGCACATCGGACATGCAAAAGCCATCTGCCTGGACTTCGGAATAGCCCAGCGCTACGGCGGCGTGTGCAACCTGCGTTTTGATGACACCAACCCGACCAAGGAGCGAGTTGAGTTTGTAGAGTCCATCAAGGCGGATATCAAATGGCTGGGTGCTGACTGGGAAGACAGACTGTTTTTCGCATCCAATTACTTTGACCAGATGTATGAAGCAGCAGTGAAGCTGATCAAAAAAGGCAAAGCCTATGTCTGTGACCTGACACCGGAGCAGATTCGCGAGTACAGAGGGACACTGACAGAACCTGGAAAAGAAAGCCCGTACCGTAACCGCAGCATCGAAGAAAATCTGGAGCTGTTTGAAGCAATGAAGGATGGCAAATATGCAGACGGAGAAAAGGTACTGCGTGCAAAGATTGATATGGCATCTCCGAATATCAATATGCGTGATCCGATCATTTACCGTGTGGCACATATGACACACCATAATACCGGAGATAAATGGTGCATCTATCCGATGTATGATTTTGCACATCCGATCGAAGATGCAATCGAAGGCGTGACACATTCTATCTGTACCCTGGAGTTTGAGGATCACCGTCCGCTCTATGACTGGGTCGTACGTGAACTGGAGTATCCGCATCCACCAAAACAGATCGAGTTTGCAAAACTGTATCTGACCAACGTTGTTACCGGTAAACGTTACATCAAAAAACTAGTAGAAGAAGGTATCGTGGACGGCTGGGATGATCCGCGTCTGGTATCGATCGCAGCCCTTCGAAGAAGAGGATTCACACCAGAATCCATCAAGATGTTCGTTGACCTGTGCGGTGTCAGTAAAGCTCAGAGCTCCGTTGACTATGCAATGCTGGAGTACTGCATCCGCGAAGACCTCAAACTGAAACGTCCGCGTATGATGGCAGTCCTTGATCCGGTCAAACTGATCATCGACAATTATCCGGAAGATCAGATCGAGTACCTGGAAGCAGACAACAATCTGGAGAACGAGTCTCTTGGAAAACGTCAGGTTCCGTTCGGACGTGAACTTTACATTGACCGTGAAGATTTCATGGAGAATCCGCCGAAGAAATATTTCCGTCTCTTCCCTGGAAACGAAGTGCGTCTGATGAATGCATATTTCGTGAAATGCACAGGTTTTGAAAAAGATGAAAACGGAAATGTGACAGAAATCCACTGTACTTACGATCCGGAGACAAAATGCGGAACCGGATTTACCGGACGTAAAGTCAAAGGAACCATCCACTGGGTAGCAGCGAAGACTGCCAAAAAAGTGACCGTACGTCTCTATGAGAACATTATCGATGAATCCAAAGGCGTATACAATGAAGACGGAAGTCTGAATCTGAATCCGAACTCACTGACTGTAAAAGAATGTTTCGTAGAGCCTGCACTTGCAGAAGCAAAACCATATGAAAGCTTCCAGTTTGTACGTCAGGGTTATTTCTGTGCAGATGCCAGAGATTCCAAAGAAGGGGCACCGGTATTTAACCGTATCGTGGCACTGAAAAGTTCCTTTAGACTGCCGAAACAGCAGTAAGGAAAAAGAATATAGAAATAATCATAATGTGTAAAAAGGAATATCCGATCAATGAAAAATCGGATATTCCTTTTTTGTATATCAGATGTGGGATGACGCATACCTCTGTAGATAAGAACATTCAAGTCGAACGCACGTGAGACTTGGTGCGT
>OHRG01001535.1_pt1 | contig 10679 bp, 8 predicted proteins | sample 1578351 | NCBI WGS metagenome assembly OHRG01 (sample SAMEA3879599, study PRJEB24766) | human gut metagenome | biome: human-associated habitat; feature: feces | place: USA | collected 1985/1987
TTATTGTTAACTATCTCATTTAGAGTTTGTTCATCAATATCTTCATAACCAAGATGCCTTAAAACCCCTTTCGACCAAGTTTTGTTCGCTATATGAATATGTCTGTCAAAGCATATATGAGCCCCCATAATCGTCTCCTTTCCTCGTATCTACAGAACGTAAAATTCAAGTTTGTATGTCTCTATTCTACCATAATGACACTATTATAAAAAAGGAAAAAAGAGCTCACGGTTTATAAATTTTATAAGCTATCCCTTAATCGACTTCGCCAGACTCGTCAGCAAAGCTGCCATCTCCGGATTTTCAAGCACCTTCATAAGCATATCCGCATCTACCCCCTCCGGAACGCTTATCATATTATTGTTATTATTATTCTGTGTACCTGATGCCCCATGAATATCAGGATTTAAGTTTTCCTTATTATAAAAAGCATTTTCCATAAGCTGGGCATTCTTTTTGCGGTCCTCGTCCAGAATATGTCCATATACCTCTGTTACCATATCTGCCTGCGCATGACCGGAATCGCCCTGGACCGCCTTTATATCACCGCCACTCAGTTTCAGCTTGTATGTCACCGACGTATGACGCAGGCTGTGAAATACCACATCCGGCAATCCTTCCTTTTTAATAATCTGCTTCATCTTGGTACGAACATGGCTTGCTCCAATTGGCATACCAAAAGTCGTGGCAAGCACCAGGTTATAATCCTTATATTCATTTCCAAGGATTTCCTTTGTATGATCCTGCTCTGCTTTCAGCTCCTTCAGACATTTTCCCACATGACTTGGAATATACACTTTTCTGTTACTTGTTTCTGTTTTCGGAGTCTTCATCACGACAACTGTGGTGTTATTCCTCTTCTGCGTAGGAAAAATCGTGATAATATCTTTCCTGTCCATGAAATCCAATGCCTCAACACTTACACGCTCAATAATCTTGTTGATGACAATATAACAACTGTTTGTCTCTATTGCCTGCATTAGCATCTCTGCTGTCCATATTTCACGTTTTTTCTTATTACGTTTCGGAAGAGTTGCATCTATCGCCGGATTTTTTTCCATGATTCCCCATTTCACTGCTTGACGAAAACAGCTTCTGAGAATCTTATGTATTTCAAAGATTGTGTTTGGAGAAACATTTCCCTTGCTTTTTTTGTTGTTTGCGCCATCAACCGCTGGCATATTGCTCAACGTTCTATAGAATTTCTCCACAAAATGATTGTTCACGGAACTTACGTCTGTTTTTCCGATAACCGGTAAAATGTAATTATTAATGAGTCCCATGTTAGCGCTGTATGTTGTAACTGCCCACTTTTCTTTTCCGTAAAGCTTAACGTATTCATTAAGCAAATCCTCAACGGTAACGCACTTAGCCACTTTAAAGATTCTGTTGTCTATCTGATACTCCACTTCATGCTGGCGGCGCTCTGCATCCTTTCTCTTCGCAAAGGTTTCTGATTTCTGATGAACCTTGCCTTTCTCATCCTTGATTTTATAAACTACATGAAATTTGCCACCGCGCTCTCTGATAAATGCCATTGCTCACTCTCTCCCTTCTCTATTTTTGAGCCATTTGAGAAACGGTTCCTTTTCAATTCTCATCACATGTCCTGCCGCCTCGCACGGAAAGAAACCATTTAATGCCCATTTTGTAATTGTGCTTTTAGAGACTTTGGCTATTTGTGCAGCCTCTTTCTTTGATATATAGCGCTTTATGCATAAGGGAATACGGACACAGCGAAAAATCGCCCAAAAGCAGCTTGCCATGGACACCGGATATCCGCGCACTATCCGCCGCGTTGAGCTGGGCGAATGCTGTCCGTCCGCAGAATTCATGTTTGAGATGTCCGACTATTTTGGAGTCCCGATTGAAGAAATATTTGCACTTGATAAATCTACAAAATCAGTATAGAGAGGAAAATAAAAATGAGCGATGCAGAGGTCAAAGATTTAAACCAGATAAGTAAGAAGGATATCTACTACACTCCATCCGGCAAATATATCCAGTTCATCCATGATCATTCGGAAAAAACATTTGATGCGTGGGAACTCCTACCGGACGGAAGTCATTGGCTGCTCGAGAGCCAGAGCACTACTATTGAGACATTTGATGAATTTAAAGAAAAAATTTTAGGTAAAAACTAACATTAATCGTTATTCTTTGCTTATTCTAAATAAACGTTTTTGCATTCCCACAATCAATATAAGATGGGGACACGGTAGACACAACGTAATCTGTTCGTACAATACACTTTAATGACCAAAATATGCCTCGTGGCTCTGCCGTATAAACAAAGAAACAGAGCAAATCGTTTTTTTCGATTTGCTCTGTTTCTTTAACTATCTCTGATTTTTTTGCATTTCTTCCATTTTCTCACAAAATTCATCCTGAGATATTTGATCCATCACATATTGTTGAAATAATATGCCGGTCTTAGAGATATCCTTCATTGGATTGGAAGAAAACGAACGTTCCTTCAATTCAACATGATTCACATAATCCTGAAAGACCTGAAATCCTGGGATATCCAATTTTTCTTCACGAATCACATCAAGTCTGGCCGGAAGACATTTCATGCATTCTGCATAGGCAATATTTCCTTCTCTGCTTGCGGCATATTTCAGGAATTTTATTGCCGCTTTCTCATGCTCAGATGCCTTGTTTAACACATACTGCCATGTAGCGATGTTGGTAGCATTCTTTCGAAATCCCGGTAATGGCGCCACCTGGATTTTTTCCATTCTGTAAGCTCCGGCACATTCAAAAGTGTTTATGGCTCCGCTATACATAAAAATACTGCCGTATTTTCCATCCAAAAATTTCTGTTCCATTTGTTCATACCGGTCTGTGATCTGTGAAATCGGAACTTCTCCGTTTGCTGTCAGATCGTGAAGAAAGCTGAGTGCTTCTCTCGTGTTTTTATTCTCCCAGTCGTAATAGTCTCCTCCGAAGAGATTTACAAATTCCGAAAGTTCATTGTACACATAAGACTGATCCCATGCTCCTCCATATCCGTAGACATCGTTGCCCAGTTTTTCTTTCAAAAAGGCAGCAAAATCTTCCTGCGTCCGGATCTCCCAGTCTCCTGTGACTTCCCGGTTTACCCAGAATACCATAATATCCATAAGGTAGGGGACAGAATAAACTTTACCATCTTTCATCGGTACATTCTGCATATAACTTTCCGGATAACTGGATAACAGTTCTTTCGTCATCACCGTATCGTTCAATGGTTTCAGATAATCTTTGTATTTAAATTCACTGATCATCTCATCATTGACAGAGAAGATATCGATTGAAGAATCTCCGGCTTCCAGAATCGTGGAGATTTTAGCCTGCCGCACATCTGCATCTGCAGGGCAGGCTATCGTCTCTATCTCAAGATTCAGTTCTTTTTCTGCATTTTCTATAAATTTTCTGAATCCGGGAGATTCTGCATCTACGTGCATGATGGTTAATTTTTCTTTCTGCAAATCCGTATCCTCTGTATGGACTCCATCCTGTCGATCCCTGCATCCGGACATCAGCAACAAAAATCCAATAAAAGCACCTAATACATACTTCTTCAAGTTCTGCTCCTATCTAGGCCAGCGTTCTTCTTTTCCAGGAAGTTCCGGGAAGCTGTTATGTGGTTCTGCCTGATACCAGTATGCCACACTTGCCACATCATCCTGTCTCTCAAATAATCCTCTGTAGCCCACACCGATCTGCTGGATCGTCACTTTCAGATCCTCGTCAAAACAGATCGGATCCTGGATATGCCAGCGGTAAAAACCTCTCATCGGCATAACATCGTCATTGTGATAGAAATTGTGAATCAACTCATCGTGAGAAGAATAATATGGATATCCCAGATAAGGTGTACAATAATTCTGTTCCACGGTCTTACCATCTACCTGCTTAGCAAAGCTCCATGAACCACCGAAATAATCTTCTGTTCCTGTTCCGCAGATGGTAGGATATTCTTCATCTCCGTCGATATAGAACTTAACCTCACCTTCACCCCACCAGTAACGCTCCAGAGTTGTCAGTGCCATATAAGTACCTACATAGTGACCTTTTCCTTTGACATTATCAAGGATTACATAATCTTTCTGCAACTGAGTGATCTTTTCTCTTCTCCACTGTGCATGGAAGTAAGCGATATCCTCCGGCAGTCCCTCATCATACAGGCAATAATCCACCTGGTAGAAGAATGCTGGAATTGAATTGACATGCTGGTTTTCCAGAGTGATTCTTGCTTTTTTTCTGAAAGGCATCTGGAAATAACAGTTCAATCCTCTGCTTGGCACTACTGCGATCGGCATAGAATTTATATTGCATTCTCTACCAAACCCACAGCAGAAAAAGTCTCCCAGCGGACTTTCTACAGACGGTTCGTCTTCATCATCCCAGTACATACGAAGAACCAGATCTCTCAGTACAAAGCAATCTGCGTCTGTGGTTTTCGCATCCACTGTGATCCAGATATGATTGATTGCGCCAGGTCCCTCGATTTCTGCCAGTGTCACTGTCTGACCACTTGCGATGTCATTAAGACACGGGCTTCCCTTTCTGGATGGTCCAAGATCACTGGCTGCCATACCTCCCTTTCCTTTTTCTCCTCTTGGATTTTCTGCATTGATTGCACGGCTTTTTCTATGTTTTGCTAATGCTAGATTACTTAAAGTTCCACCAAATTCGTTATACATTGTTACATCCTCCTTCTGGTTGGCAAATTATATCAGGTTTTGTATTACTGTTCACTTCATTCACAAGAACTCGTTTCACAGGTTAATACTCCTATGAACAATTACCAATTAAGCTTTTACTCCTCCTGCCATTATACCATCCATAATCTGTTTTTCAAAGACTGCTACGAAAATAATAATCGGTAACAGGATGATCCAACCCATGGCACTTACCAGATCCCACGGAACACCATACATGTTATCTCTCAGTGGCAGCTGTACAATTGCAACAGACAGCACCTGGATATTATTTGAGTAATACAATGGAGTAAAGAAGTTATTCAAACAGGTGATAAAGTTAATGATACAAACTGTAGCGATTGCAGGTTTCATCAGCGGTAAGACCACTTTGAATAATCTCTGGACAAAATTCGCTCCGTCGATGGTTGCTGCTTCTTCCAGGGAAATCGGAATCTCTGATGCAAAGTTCTTTAAGATCAATACAGTAAATGGAATGACTGCACTGATATAAAGAATGATCAGACCCGGATAAGTGTCATACAGTCCTACTGCTCTCATGAAATCATACAACGGTCTTGCTGTTACAACTTCCGGAATCAACATTGTTGCAATAATGAACGCGAAGGCAATGCTGATCCCCTTTGTTCTGAATCTTGAAAATCCATATGCCGCCATGGCACAAATAACAGTACTTACCACAATTGTGACACCTACGATCAGAACTGTGTTTCCGATTTTTTCCAAAAGTCCTACGTTCTCTATCAGGAATTTGTAGCTTTCCAGTGTCGGGTGATCCGGAATATAGTCGATTGGCATCTTGAACAATTCACCTGGCGGTGTGATCGATGATACGAAAATCCACAGAACCGGAAATAAGATCAAAAAGGAAACGATTGCAAATAACAGCCATTTGCCTACTGCAGTAATGGCTTTATATACTTTATATTTATTAGTATCCTGCATGTCAATACCTCCTAATCTGCCAGTTTATTCATGAATTTGATGTTGATAAAGCTAAAGACCGCCATTACAATGAACAACATAACTGCCAGTGTAGATGCATACCCCACATTTAGATTGGTAAATGCTTCTGTGGTAATTCTATATGCGATCAGGGATGTATCCTCACCAGGACCACCGGAAGTCATAGCATATACCAAGTCGAAAGCTGTCAGTCTCCAAAGTGTAAACGGAATACATAAAGTGATAACATTTTTCAGGATCAACGGTAATGTGATACGGAAAAAGATCTGCACTCCGTTTGCCCCATCCACCTTTGCAGCTTCGTAGATATCACCGGAAATAAACTGAAGTCCTGACAATACCAGGATTGCAAAGAACGGAAGGTCTTTCCACAGGTCCATGGCGATAACCGCTGCTCTGGCGGAACCGGTGTGGATCATCCAGTCATACTGAAAATTTGGTACAAACCGTCTTATAAAATCGTTCACCAGACCGTAATCGTTGTTGAATCCCCATTTTGCTGCCATACCGATAACAACAGCCGGCATAGCCCACGGGATCAGTACGATGGTTCTTAAGAATCTTCTGCCCTTAAATTTCATATTCAGGATCAAAGCCAGGATCACACCTAAAACCACATGGAATACCATGGAAACAACCACAAATTCCACGGTAAAGGATATGGATGTCTGCACTTTGGGATCTTTAAACACATTAACGTAGTTTGCCAGTCCGACAAATTTGTTGACTCCTGATAAAACCTTTACGTCAAATAAACTATTTTTCAAAGTTACTATAATCGGATATAAAGTAGTAAAACCACGGATAATCACAACCGGAAGAATTAAAATCCATGGAATCCATTTCATCGATTTTTTACTGATTGTCACTCTTTTCTCCTCCTGTCATCTTAGGAAAACGCACCATAAATTGCTATGATGCGTTCCCTTTTACCAAGCAGATTTTTTCAATCCGCATTCATTGCCTATTGCCAACTGTTTTGTTATTCATCAGTTATTTCTATCATTGTTCAGCTATATTACTTGCTGTATTTTTCAACCAGGCCCTGAGCTTTCTCACAGAACTCATCTACAGAGATCTCATCTTTCATACATGACTGGAAAATAGTTCCCATATCTGTGATAAATTCCATTGTCTGAGGAAGCATCGGACGTCCGTTAACGTTGCACTCAGAAGCATAGCGGGAATATATTTCTTTTGCAGGATCTGTATCCGGAACAACTTTTTCTGCTATATCTGCTCTTGCAGGATATCTCTCGAATGCTTTGTAGGATGCTTCCATTCCGCCTTCTTCTGTCATGTACTTAAGGAATTTGATGGCTGCTTCTTTGTTCTTGGAAGCGGAATTCAGAACATAATTCCAGGAATCTGTAAAGATTGCTCTCTCTCCTTTACCGCTGAAGTCAGGAACCATAGCCATATGGATCTTGTCATCTCCCAGCATACCGGCTTTCTTGTAATCAGTTCCAAGTCCCCACATGAAAAAGCTTCCATATTTTCCATCATTGATCTTCGGGTTCATCTGCTCATATTTGTCTGCGATCTGATCGATCGGTGTCTGGTTATTATCCACCATATCTTTCATGAACTGAATGGCTTCTTTGTTTTCAGCCTTTGTCCAGTCAAAATAATCTCCACCGAACATATTTACAAACTGTGCAATCTCATTGTATGCATAGGTTTTTTCCCAGGATCCGCCGTATCCATATCTTCCGTCACCAGAAGCTGCTTCCATATATTTCATGAAGTCTTCTTTTGTATTGATCTCTGTAATTCCGACTTCATCCATGATTTTCTGATTTACCCAGAAAGCCAGGTATCCGGTATATCCCGGAACACCGACAATGTTACCGTCTTTATCTGTGATCATATTCTTCAGATAACCCTGTGCAAACTGACTACGGACATCTTCTGTCATAACTGTGTCGTTCAGACCTTCCAGCCAGCCTGAGTTTTTGAATGACGCACTCATCTCATCATTGATTTCGATAATATCAATAGAAGCATCTCCTGTAGATAAGACTGTCGTAACTTTCTGCTGACGGGTATCGGAATCTGTCGGAGCTGCGATTACATTGATGTTCAGTCCTGTGGCATCCTCTACATTTTTCAGCCATTCATCAAAGTCAGGATCTGTTGTCATGACGCTGTACAAAGTCAGATCATAATCTTTGGATTTTCCTGTACTTTCTCCTTTGGAGCTGCCACATCCTGCCAACATTCCCACTGTCATAACGCCTGCCAGTAACACGCTCACTAATTTCTTTTTCATTTAATTACCTCCTGTTTGTTTGTAGCCTTACACCTATTTCTTTGATGAGTTAAGGATATCAAAAAGTCTGTTTTCTCAAAATACAATATTTTTCGATTCGTTTATATTATTTTTATCCTTGTTAAAAGCATTTTTTTAATCTATAATAAGAATAGAAATTGATCATATATAATAGTGTTCTGGCATGAGCATGCCGAAATACAAACGATCACATGCAAGATTTCATTGACGAAAGCGTTTTTGATAGATTTTGCCCGGATACAATACAAGGAGATTTTATGAAACATTCAAAAAAAGGGTCCAGAGGTCCACGATTATACTTTTCCCATTTTCAAAACAGGATTTTATGTGCGTTTTTGCTGTGCACATTGATTCCTATTTTCATCATAGGCGGAATTTCCTATGCTGTTTCTTATAACATTGCTAAAGATAAGATTCTGAATGCATCTATTTCCGCTGATGCACAGCTGCATACACAGTTTGATAACCGCTTGCAGCAAGTGGAAAATATAGCCGATACGCTTCAATATAATATGTACAACCTGATGCAGGCAGATGCACCCATGGACACTCTGGCTATGTTTTCCGAGATTCGGAGCAATCTGTCCATGTTTAAGACATCCTTTGATCTGGCCTATATCAATATATTTCTTCCGAACGAGCATATGGCATCCAGCGAAAGCTTATACTTTTTCCCTGTGTCTAAGCTTTCTGACTTTCAGATTCCAAAAGAAGTTCTGGAAAATCCGGGAACATCCTCTGTCTGGTTTTATCAGGATCTGCTGTCTGTTCCGTTTCTTGTGAATAACAGCTACCATATTACGAATTCTGTTTCCTGTTGCAGAGTTTTAAAACATCCGGGTACAGACAGCATAAAGTATGCTTATATAATTTATCTGGACGCATCTGAATTTTCCTCCATTCTACAGGAAATTTTCCAGGATAATCAGATTACCAGCTATATCCTTACAGACAACGGAAAAATCGTTGCCAGCAACAATCCTTCTTTGCTTTCTGCGTCTCTTGACGAAGAAAAACTGGATTTCTTATACAACAAGGGAGATTCTCTAAAAAAGAGAGCTCACACTAATTATCACACTACTACTTTACGAAACGGCTGGCTACAGGTGACAGAGATACCGGATTCTTATATCATGCAAAACACGCATATACTGATCAAAAGTATCCTCCTGACAATCCTGATCTCTCTTCCGCTGACGATTCTGGTTGTGGTTCTGATCTCGAAGAATCTTACCAGACGAATCAAGACACTATCCAGGGCTATGGAAACACTACAATTAGATGCATCCGACACCAACATGAAGGCACTGGTACCACAGGATCGCGCACCTGAAACCTTCGATGAGATTGATAAACTGGGGATAACCTTTGAAAAAATGCAGCATTCCCTGAATGACAATCTGCAGTCTATTCTGGAACTGTCACTGACGGAAGAACGGCTAAAATACCAGCTTCTCCAATCCCAGATCAATCCACATTTTCTTTATAATATTCTGGGATCCATCCAGACCTGTCAGTCCCTTGGAAAGCTGGATATTGCCAATCAGATGCTGACGAATCTTACACGTTTTTACCGCATGACACTCAGAAAGTCGGAAGACCTGATCTCCATCCGGGACGAACTGACCATCGCACAGCTTTATCTGGAAATGGAAAAATTATGCCATAATGATAATCTTACCTGGGAGATCAATATGGAAGACGGCATTGACAACTTCCTGATCTGCAAATTCACACTGCAGCCATTTCTGGAAAACAGTATTTTGCATGGTCTCTCTCAGAAAACGCCGGAGGTTCATATCTCCATTGATCTTTCCTACGGAGATGATACGGTTATTATTGTGATCACAGATAACGGAATCGGAATGGCAAAAGAACAGCTTTTAGAATTGCAGAAAACATTGGATGAAAAAATTGTTAATTATGAAAAACACTTTGGTATTGGAAATGTAAACAAACGAATCTCCAATCCTTATTTTGGAAATGGTAGGATATCTGTAGAAAGTTGTCTGTATGAAGGCACTTCCATTACCATTGAATTTGATCAGATGGAGAAATATGATGAAGAATGTAATGATTGTAGATGACAACTGCCTCACCGCAGAAGGCATCGAAAAAAATATTGACTGGAGTGCTCTGGATGCCACTGTGATCGCCGTAGAATATAACAGTCTTTCCGCTCTGGACATCCTGAAAGACACCCATGTAGATCTGATCATCTCGGATATTGAGATGCCGGATCTAGATGGGATCTCCATGAGTCAGAAAGCTCTGGAGATCCAGCCTTTCATAAAAGTTATTCTTGTAAGTGCCTATGACAAGTTCGAATATGCCAAACGGGCGATCCGCCTTTGTGTATATGACTATATCGAGAAACCCTTGGATTATCATTATCTTACGGAAAAAATCAAAAATGCTTTTACGGATATCGACCGTACACAAAAAAATACGGAGTTGGTAAAAGCAAGCCGGCCTGTTATGACAGAAAAATTCTTTCATGATCTGCTCCATTATCCCGGTGTGGATCCGGCCACTCATCTGAGCCAGTATCTGAAATATCTGGATCTGAGATCAGATTATGACTTTTTTGACGTATTGATCCTGGAAACAGAACCAGATCCTGCCAAATCCGAACTGGACTTTACCCAATACCAGATCCAGCTTCTGAATATCCTGAATCTGGTAAAAGAAGAAATGGAGATTTTTGACAA
>OHRG01001538.1_pt1 | contig 10668 bp, 9 predicted proteins | sample 1578351 | NCBI WGS metagenome assembly OHRG01 (sample SAMEA3879599, study PRJEB24766) | human gut metagenome | biome: human-associated habitat; feature: feces | place: USA | collected 1985/1987
GAAGAGGACTTTTATCTGGGGAATCCTGCCTGCAATGGTTTTACAGCAGAACGAGTGACCGTCCGGGGAAAAGCAGCCCATGCAGCCATTGATCCCTGGAATGGCGTCAACGCGCTAAGTATTGCCTCAAGCGCCATTCAGATGATGGGACTGATGCGGGAAACCTTCCGGGAGGAGGATCATGTGCGGCTTCACAATGTAATCCGAAAAGCCGGAGATGTGGTAAACAGTGTGCCGGATGAGGCGGTTGTGGAAACAAAGATCAGAGCATCTTCTCTGGAACGGATTCAGGAAGTACAGGAGATGATCGACCGGGCCTATGACGGAGCTGCCTATGCTTTCGGCGGAAAAATTGAAAGAGAAAGGATTCCCGGCTACATGCCTGTCCGTCCAAGGGAGGCGGATTCGGCGCTGGTTCAGGCGGCAGAGGCGTTGGGAGTTTCTTTTCGTACTGTGAAGCCGGGAGACTTTAACAATGCATGTACGGATATGGGAGATCTTACCCAGCTGTTTCCGGTAGTAAATTTTACCTTCCGGGGCTTTGAAGGCCGGCTTCACGGAGAAGATTTCCGGATCACAGATGAAGAAAAGGCATATATTCTTTCGGCAAAGCTTATGGCGCTTACCATTTACCGGCTTTTGAGAAACGATGCCCGGAAGGCAAAAAAAATCGTGGATGATTTCACTCCGGTTTTTGGCAAAAAACAATATATAGAGTATATTGAAAAGCAAATGTAAATATATAGAGTTACTGATCACTCCGTTCACAGAAACCTGGTCAAAACGCATTCCAAATCGCTTTTGTTGATGGCATTTTGCCCCGTATGTCCCGGAACTTTGGAATATATATCAGAACACCTTCCGGGACAGTGAGGTGCAGACAGTAACGATATAAATAAAAGCATCCCGGACAGAAAATGTGTGCGGGACAGAAACAGTAAGGAGGCAGTATAAAAAACAGAGATGACAGAAAAGTGTTTGGAATTAAAAAATATCAGAAAAGGATTTTCAGATGAGGAGGAAGTTTTAAAGGGCATCAGTCTTGCTATTGAAAAAGGTGAGTTTATTACCCTTCTGGGATCTTCCGGATGTGGAAAGACAACAACGCTGCGTATTATTGCAGGACTTGAAATGCCGGATGCGGGACAGGTGTTTCTGGATGGAAAGGATGTAACTGCTCTGAATCCGGAGGACCGGGATGTAAACACGGTATTTCAGAACTATGCTCTTTTTCCTCATATGAATGTGGCAGATAATATCGGTTACGGTCTGAGGCTGAAAAAGGTTCCCAGGACTGAAATCCGCAGAAGAGTAAAGGAAATGCTGGAGCTGGTGCAGCTTCCCGGCTATGAAAAAAGAAAGCCCTCTGAGCTTTCAGGCGGTCAGAAGCAAAGAGTTGCCATTGCCAGAGCCCTTATTAATAATCCGAGGGTGCTTCTTCTTGACGAGCCTCTGGGAGCTCTTGACCTTCAGCTGAGACGGGCCATGCAGGTGGAATTAAAGCGGCTCCAGAAAAAGCTTGGCATTACGTTTATTTATATTACTCACGATCAGGAGGAGGCTATTAACATGTCCGACCGGATCGCGGTAATGAATCACGGAACCTTTGAACAGATCGGAACTCCGGATGAAATCTACAATCATCCCCGCACAAGCTATGTGGCAACCTTTGTGGGAAATGCGAATATCCTGAAAGGAGTGGCAGGAGCCACAGAAAACGGAAAGGTAGCTGTTAATATTTCAGGAGGCCATATTCAGGCGGATTCTTACAATGAGACAATCCGGCCCGGAGAAAAAGTGACTCTGGCAGTGCGGAGCGAAAACATAAGAATTGACGAGGAATGTTCCTGCGGCCTTTCGGCAGTGGTAACGGAAAAAACCTTTGCAGGAGGACTTCTTCGGGTTGTTCTGAAGCTTACAGACGGGACAGAGCTTGTGGCAAGCCGCTATGGCATAGACGCCAGAGTGCAGCAGGGGCAGACAGTCAGCGTGTGCTTTGCGCCGGAGGATGCGGTTCTTGTAGACCGGGATGCTGTCCGGGAAGGCGGGGAGGCCTGAGGATGAAAGGAACAAAAGCAAAAAAGAAAACCACCTCAGTGTGGATGATCCTGCCTCTGTATTTTTTTACGCTGGTGTTTGTGGCAGGACCTCTTATTTATATGGTGGCTCTTAGCTTCGCCCAGCCGGGAAGCGGAACCTCCGTGGAGTGGAACCTGACCCTGGAAAATTACAGAAAAATTCTGGACCCGGTTTATCTTCAGACCTTCCGGGAATCCTTTCAGCTTGCCCTGACCAGTAACATCAACTTCGAACTCAGCCTCGTCACCGAAGGTCATGTTAACAACATCGGTGATCATCTGTCTGGTGGGATATCCTTTCGGGTATTTTATGGCAAAAATGTCTGATACCTGGAAAAAAAGAGCCATGCTTCTTCTGATGCTGCCCTTCTGGATCAATTCCCTGATCCGTCTTTACGGATGGATCATCATCCTTCAGAACAAGGGTGTGCTGAATTATATTTTAAAGGGGCTGGGTATCATTGATAAGCCGCTGAAAATCCTGTACAGCTATCCGGCTATTGTAGTGGGTATGGTTTATGTACTTCTGCCCTTTATGATCCTTTCCGTATATTCCAGTGCGGAAAAGCTGGACTGGTCTCTTGTGGAGGCAGCCCGTGACCTTGGGGCGGGAAAAATAAAGGCATTCTGGACCGTTTCCTTTAAGCTGACCCTTCCGGGACTTCTGTCAGGAGTGATCCTTACCTTTATTCCGTCTATGGGACTGTTCTTTATAGCGGACATCCTGGGAGGAAATAAGATCGTTCTGGTAGGAAGTCTGATCCAGGAGCAGATGACAAGGGGAAATAACTGGCCCTTTGCGGCAGCTCTTGCAGTGGTGCTGATGATCCTTACCTCACTGATGATCGGTCTTTACCGTAAAATAACAAATGTAAAAGAATTGGAGGGAATCGGATGAAAAAAAATACGAAGCTCTCCGGGCTGTATCTTGGAATTGTGTTTTTTCTGATGTATCTGCCGGTGGCAGTGGTGATCATTTTTTCCTTTAACGAGTCCAGGCTTCCTGTGCGGTTTACGGGATTTTCCCTTAAATGGTATCAGGAGCTTTTAAATGACAGAGCCATGATCGAGGCTCTGGGAAACAGTCTGGTACTGGGCGCAGCAAGCTGTCTTGTTTCCGCGGTGATCGGAACTCTGGGAGCAGTGGGACTTTCCAGAATACACTGGAAAACAAAAGGGGCTCTGGAATATATATCCATTCTTCCGCTGATGATCCCGGAGATCATTCTGGGAATGGTACTGATGGCATTCTTTTATCTTCTGGATATGCCGTTCGGAATGCTGACTCTTCTTCTGGGCCACACGGTTTTCTGTGTTCCCTATATTCTGATGGAGGTAAAAGCAAGACTTGCAGGAATGGATCCGTCTCTGGAAGAGGCGGCCCGTGATCTTGGCGCAGGAAGCTTCCGGGCTTTCTGGGATATTACGCTGCCTCTTATTATGCCGGCAGTTATGTCAGGCTCTCTTCTGGCATTTGCCATGTCCATGGATGATGTGGTGATCAGTATTTTTGTAAACGGACCCCGGATCTCCACCCTGCCCGTAAAGGTTTACACACAGCTGAAAACAGGAGTGACGCCTGAGATCAATGCACTCTGTACCCTGATGCTTGCATTTACCCTGGCAGTGCTTCTGGTGTATACGCTAATCACCAGACTGGTAAAAGGGAAAAACAGACTCTTTTCAACAAAACAAAAATAGGTTATACTAAAATAGTACAGATTAAAATAACAGATAGAGGAGGACAACATGAAAAAATCATTTGTAATGGCGTTATGTGCAGCTCTGACAGTAACTGCGGCGGCGGTTCCGGTCAGCGCAGATTCTGATAAGGAGCTGGTACTGTTTACCTGGGAAAATATGTTCCCCCAGGAGGTACTGGACGGATTTGAAAAAGAAACAGGCGTAAAGATCATATATTCCAACTTTGACACAGACGAAACCATGCTGGAAAAGCTTTCCATGGCAAAGGGCGGAGATTATGACATTGTAATTGCGGACGATTACATTCTGGAAAATGTGATCCAGGAAGGCCTGGCAGAAAAGCTGGATAAATCAAAGCTGTCCGGCTTTGAAAATATCAACCCTCTTTATCAGGGCCAGTTTTATGACCCGGAGGATGCATATACGGTTCCTTATGGTGCAGGAATCCCCCTGATCGTGTACGATCCGGAAATGGTTGACATTGATATTAAGGGATATGCAGATCTCTGGGATCCGTCTCTGGAAGACAGCATTGCCCTGGTTGCCAACTACCGTGTGATCAATGGAATCACCAATCTGATGCTTGGAAAGAGCATGAATGAAGAAGATGTAGATTCCATCAAAGAAACCGGAGAAAAGCTTCTGGAGCTGGCTCCCAACGTGCGTCTGATCCAGGATGACAACACACAGAATGCGCTTCTGAACGGAGAGGCAAGTGTGGGCTTTCTTTATACTTCACAGGTAACGGCTGCTCTTGCAGAATATCCGGAGCTTGAAGTGGTTTATCCGGAAGAAGGTCTGGGATTCGGAATTATGGGAATGTTCATTCCAAGCGAGGCTCCAAATAAGGAGGCTGCATACCAGTTTATGGACTATATCCTTCAGCCGGAGATCGCAGCACAGTGTACAGATTTTATCGGCTACTACAGCACAAATAAAGCGGCAGACGAGCTGGTAAATCCGGATCTGGTAGTGCCGGATTCAGTGAAAAAAGGCGATATTGTACAGAATGTAAGTGCAGAGGCAGAAGAGCAGTACAGCAAAAACTGGACAGAATTCAAGGCAGCCTGCGACTGACGGAAATAAGGGGGTACAAGATGGAAATCTACAAAGGGACAGCGACCTTTTCCGGAATTGCCATCGGTAAAATACTGTATTACAGCAGAGGTGAATACCAGATACGGCAGTGTCTGGTAAGCAACATAAAAAAAGAAATCCAGGAATTTCATACAGCCAGACTGCAGGCTGTTAAAGAACTGGAAGAACTTTATGAAAAAAACAGAAGTTTGAATGAACAGGAGGCAAAGTTTTTTCTGGGACAGATCAGACTTCTGGAATCAGAAAGCTATCAGAAAGCAATTGAAAGCTGCATTTCGCTGGAGAAGGTAAACGCAGCATATGCGATCATGACAAACAGGGATGAGCTGACAGAAACCTTCCGGAATCTGGAGGAGCCTGTGGTGCGCCGGCGCATCCAGGATATTCAGGAAATTTCTGCGCGGCTGATCCGTATTCTGGGAGGCTCCTGCACCCGGATCAGCCTGGGTGACGAGCCGGTGATCGTGGTGGCAGAATCTCTTGCGCCTACAGAGATCATGGAAATGGACAAGCAAAAGCTTCTGGCAGTTGTCATGCATCACGGTTCAGCAGTATCTCATACTTCTATTATGACAAAGACTATGGAAATCCCTGCTCTTGTGGATATAGAAGCAGATGATGAGTGGGACGGCCAGACAGCCATTGTGGACGGTTATACAGGGACTCTGTATCTGAACCCGGATGCGGAGATCAAGAGAGAATACCGGATCCGTCTGGAGGCGGATAAAAAGGAAAAAGAAGAGCTTCTGAAGCTGAAAAACCAGACAGATGAAACAGCAGACGGAAAAAAGATCGGGCTTTATGCCAATATCGGAAATATGAGCGATCTGAACAATGTGCTCTTTTACGGTGCGGCAGGAATCGGGCTTCTCCGCAGTGAGTTTCAATATCTGGGAAGAGAAAATTATCCGAGAGAAAACGAGCTTTTCCGGGCATATAAACAGCTTGCAGAAACTATGGGAGACCGTCTTACAGTAATCCGTACCTCTGATCTGGGAGCGGACAAATAGGCCTCCTATCTGGACATTCCGGAAGAGACAAATCCCATTATGGGAAATCGGGGAATCCGCCTCTGTCTGGACCGGAAACGTATGTTTAAGGCGCAGCTTCGCGCCATCTACCGGGCCAGCGCCTACGGGAATCTTGCCATAATGTATCCCATGGTTTCCTCAGAGGCTGAAATGGATGAAATTGAGGAGATCATTGGTGAGGTAAAGGAAGGATTGAAAGAAAAAGAAATTCCCTTCCGCGATATTCAGACAAGCATAATGATCGAAACTCCGGCTGCAGTGATGATCAGCCGTGAGCTGGCAAAAAGAGTGGATTTTTTAAGTATTGGCACAAATGACCTTACTCAGTATACACTGGCTATGGACAGGCAGAATCCCCTTTTGAAAAATAAATATGACGATCATCATCCTGCCATTCTGCGAATGATCCGCATGGTGGTGGAGGCTGCGCACGCAGAAGGAAAAAAAGCAGGAATCTGCGGTGAAATTGCCGCTGATACAGAGCTGACAGAAACCTTTCTCCGAATGGGAGTGGATTTCCTGTCCGTAGTTCCTGCCTGTATCCTTCCGGTAAGAAAGGCTCTCAGAGACACCGATTTAAGCGTCGGTGAGGCTTTGGAGACAGAACGCAGCATTTAAGAAAGAAAGGCAGCTCATGAAAAATAAAAGTAAAGTAATTCTTCTTCCCTGTAATTCCTACAGGGAAGAACTTGTTTATGATAGTTTAAAAAAGGGATTAAAGCTTCTGGGCGGACTGGAAGCCCTTATCTCAAAAGACGAAAAAATTCTTTTAAAGCCCAACCTTCTGAAGCGGGCAGAGGTAGAAAAGGCAGTGATCACTCATCCTGCAGTGGTGGGAATGTTCGGGAAACTTTTAAAAGAAGAGGGATATGAAAGAGTGATTCTGGCAGATTCCTGCGGACATGGAAATACCACAAAAGTCATTGCCGGAACAGGAATGGACACGTATCTTCAGGAACTTGGCATCCCGGCCGTTGATTTTTCGGAAGGCATCCGGACTCCCTATGAGGAAGGCGTTCAGGCAAAAGAGTTTATTCTTGGCAAAGAGCTTCTGGAAATCAACTGCGTGATCTCTCTGTGCAAAATGAAAACCCATGCGCTGGAGCGGATCACAGGGGCGGTGAAGAACAGCTATGGATTTATTTACGGCCTTCATAAAGCAAAAGGACATACCCTTTTTCCAAGTGCAGACAGTTTTGCCAGAATGCTGATCGATCTGAACCAGTGCGTAAATCCCAGACTTTATATTATGGACGGTATTACAGCCATGGAGGGAAACGGCCCGGGCTCAGGAGATCCTGTTGATATGAAGGTTATGCTGATGTCTACAGATCCGGTGGCTCTGGACAGTGTATTCTGCCGTCTGGTGCATCTGAAGCCTCAGATGGTTCCCACCTGTTATCATGGAGAGAAGATGGGACTTGGAACCTGGAAAGAAGAGGAAATACAGCTTCTGACCCCGGAAGGAGAGCTCTCCATGGCAGAAGCTGTAAAAAAATACGGAAATCCGGAATTTAATGTAGACAGAAGAATAGTAAAATATGGAATCTGGGAAAAAATGGCAAAGGCTTTGAATCTTTTCCAGAAAAAGCCGTATATTGAGGAATCCAGATGCATCCGCTGCGGAATCTGTGTGAACAGCTGTCCGGTACCGGAAAAAGCAGTGGATTTTAAAAACGGAAAAGACCATCCTCCGGTTTATAATTATAAAAAATGTATCCGGTGTTTCTGCTGCCAGGAAATGTGCCCGGAAAAGGCAATAAAAGTAAAGTGAAAAAAATTATCCCAGAAGTTTTTTCATTTCCCGTATGAAATCCGGAGTGGTTCCGCAGCAGCCTCCGATGATCCCTGCGCCGTTTTCCACAAGAACCTGCATATGTTTTGCAAAGTCCGCCGGGTTCATGCTGTATACCGCATTTCCCTGATCGTCAATAACAGGCATTCCGGCGTTGGGCTTGGCAATAACCGGAATGGAAACGGCTTCCCGGATATTCCGGATGACAGATACAAGCTGATCCGGTCCTACAGAACAGTTGATCCCAACAGCCGCGGCTCCTGCGCTCTCAAAGGCAACAGCGGCTTCTACGGCATTTCCACCGCTGAAAATACTTCCGTCAGCTTCTACCGTAACCGTACACATAACGGGAAGATCGCAGACGGAATTGGCGGCATCCACAGCGGCCAGAGTTTCCTCAATATTGATCATGGTTTCTGCTGCGATCAGATCCACTCCTGCGTTTTTCAGAATTGTGATCTGTTCTTTATACATTTCAAAGGCATCTTCATAGGTATATTCGCCGTCAGCAGTAACAAACTGGCCGGAGGTGGTAATGTCTCCTGCCACAAAGGCTTTGTTTCCCGCAATTTCTCTGGAGTAGGAAACCAGAGTACTGTTGATCTCCTGAATTTTATTTTCCAGTCCGTGCTGCTTCAGGCTCAGCCGGTTCCCTCCGAAGGTGGGGGCATAAATGATCCGGCTTCCTGCTTCTATATAAGATTTCTGAAGCTTCTGGATCACATCCCTGTGCTCGATCACCCAACGTTCTGTGCAGATGCCCCGGGGCATTCCCTGGGCCATAAGATTGGAACCGGTGGCTCCGTCAAGAAAAAGAAGGTTTTCTGTTAATTTCTGAAATTCCTGTTTTGTCATAATAGCTGCCTCCTCTGTAAGCTTTATTTTATAAGTAGCCTGTGTGCAAGCTCCGCATATCCTGCGAAAAGGTGCTTATGTCTCTGATAACAAAATCGTTATCAGTTTCAGGTGTCATTATAGCATTTTCAGGAACAGATGACTACAAAAACATAGAAAAACGTTCTGTCCGGAAAAAATCAAAATACAATATAATAAAGCCTTTTTGCACAGAAAAATAAGGAGGCGGGAGAGTGCTATGAATTTATTTGATTTTACCTACTGCGGAAATTATAACCGACACATTCAGAATCTTTCCAGAATGGTTCCCGAAAAGTGGAGCTTTGGCGAGAATGAGGACAGAGGAATCCTGAAAGGCTATCTGGAGCATACCTTCCAGAGGGTGTATGAAGAGGGAAAGGTACTGGAAGAAGACAGCTATGCGATTTTTAATACAGGACTTTTTAATTATTATTATCAGCCTGTGTACGCGTTTTTTGTGAAAAATCTGGTTCCGGACCGGCAGAAGTGGTTTCTGGAAGGATTTTACACAGAGTATTATTTATTAAAATCAGGAATCGTCAGTCTTCCGGAGAGGGCGGAATATGTAAAAAATCCTGCGGATCTTGTGTTTGATTCCCGTTTGGAGATCATCCCTCAGTATGAGCATATTTTTGGAGATGAGGAAAATATTCAGAGACTTCCGGAAAATGTCAGGACAAGCAGGATGAAGGTACAGCTTTTTGACGGAGCCCTGCGCCAGACCAGACATATGCTGGAGGCTGATTACCGCACCGCAGTGCCCCAGTATTACAATCATGGGATCCAGCTTCTGATCCCTGTCTGTCTGCAGAATCCGGGAAAGGCAGATCTGGCTCTTGCCTGTGTAAAAACCTCAGACGGAAAAAAATATCTGGGCAGGACATGCCTGACCATTAAAATGGCTTATCACAATGCAAGACTTCTTGCCAGGCTTGACAGCAGCTGGCTGCATCCGTAAGGGATAAAAGCGCTGAATTTCTGTTAATTTTAAAAATCGTATAAAAGTTATTGAAATCCCCCTGATTTTGTGATATACAGGTAGAGTTGCCCTGTATAAAAACAGGGGGATTTTTTTAGGGAGGAATGGTCATGAGTAATAAACTGATTGATTTTATGAATATCTCAAAGGCGTATGGGATGCAGACCGTTCTGGATGATTTTAATCTTTACATAAGAGAAAATGAATTCCTGACACTTCTGGGACCCAGCGGCTGCGGAAAAACAACCACACTTCGTATTCTGGGAGGCTTTGAAACACCGGATGCCGGCCGTGTGATCTTTGACGGAAAGGATATTACGGATCTGCCGCCAAATAAAAGACAGCTGAACACGGTATTTCAGAAATATGCGCTTTTTACCCATATGACGATTGCGGATAACATTGCTTTTGGACTGAAGATCAAAAATAAAAGCAAACAGTATATTCACGATAAAATAAAATACGCATTAAAACTGGTAAATCTGGACGGCTTCGAAAACCGTATGCCGGATTCTTTAAGCGGCGGACAGCAGCAGAGGATCGCCATTGCCCGGGCAATCGTAAATGAGCCAAAAGTCCTTCTTCTGGACGAGCCTCTGGGAGCCCTTGATCTGAAGCTGCGCCAGGATATGCAGTATGAACTGATCCGCCTGAAAAATGAGCTGGGCATTACCTTTTTGTATGTAACTCACGATCAGGAAGAGGCTCTTACCATGTCTGATACCATTGTAGTTATGAATCAGGGATATATCCAGCAGATCGGAACGCCGGAAAAAATATACAATGAACCGGAAAATGCTTTTGTTGCGGATTTCATCGGAGAGAGCAACATCATTCCTGCCACCATGGTGGAAGACCGTCTGGTTAAGATCCTGGGTGTGAATTTTGCCTGTGTGGACGAGGGATTCGGACAGAATAAGCCGGTTGATGTGGTAATCCGGCCGGAGGATATTGATCTTCTCAAACCCGGACAGGGAAGCATGGACGGAGTTGTGACACATCTGATCTTTAAGGGTGTTCATTACGAGATGGAAGTCATGGCAAATAATTATGAATGGCTGGTTCACAGCACCGATATGTTTCCTGTGGGAACAGAGGTCAGCATTC
>OHRG01001539.1_pt1 | contig 10667 bp, 10 predicted proteins | sample 1578351 | NCBI WGS metagenome assembly OHRG01 (sample SAMEA3879599, study PRJEB24766) | human gut metagenome | biome: human-associated habitat; feature: feces | place: USA | collected 1985/1987
TGATGACTGTTTTACTTCCATACGCTTTCCCCTTTCGCCAGTGCGTGTTTCAGCACATCGTCCATTTCTTTTGCCAGAACAAATTCCAGCCCTTCTTTGATTTCATCGGAAATTTCCTGCAAATCTTTTTCGTTCTGTTTCGGCAGAATCACTGTTTTTACGCCGGCTTTTTTCGCCGCCAGCACTTTTTCCTGCAAACCGCCGATGGCAAGAACACGGCCGCGGATGGTCACTTCACCGGTCATTGCCACATCGTTCCGCACCTTCGCGCCTGTCAGAGCGGAAAGCATGGCGGTGGTCATGGTGATACCGGCAGAAGGGCCGTCCTTGGGTGTTGCCCCTTCGGGAATGTGGATATGCAGGTCTTGCTTTTTATAGAAATCCGGTTCCACTTTGAAACGGTCGCTCTGAGAGCGGATGTAGCTGATGGCCGCTTCCGCGGATTCCTTCATGACTTTCCCCAGATTACCTGTCAGACGGAATTTGCCGTCACCAGGCATGTTGTTTACTTCCACGGAAAGGGTGGTGCCGCCTACGGCTGTCCACGCCAGTCCACGAACGATACCCACCTGAGGTTCATCGTAAATACGGTCTTCTGTGAATCTGGGTTTGCCCAAAATTTCTTCCAGATTTTTCGCTGTCACGGTCATGGATTTCTTTTCGCCGCTGATGATGGCTTTGACAGCCTTGCGGCATACCTGACCGATGGTACGTTCCAGCTGACGAACGCCTGCTTCTCTAGTGTAGCCGTCAATAATCATTTCCACGGCTTCGGGGCGAATCTTCAGCTGACTGCCCTTGAGCCCATGGCGTTTCATCTGTTTTTTCACCAGATGTTCTGTGGCGATATGCTGTTTTTCTGTTGCTGTATAACTGCCCAGCTCAATGATTTCCATTCTGTCACGGAGAGGGCCTGGAATGGGTTCCAGACTATTTGCTGTACACATAAACAGTACCTTGGACAGGTCATAAGGCATTTCCACATAGTGGTCGCGGAATGTAAAATTCTGTTCCCCATCCAGCACTTCCAACAGTGCCGCCGCAGGGTCACCGTTATAGGATACCCCCAGCTTGTCCACTTCATCCAGCAGCATCAAAGGATTGATGGTGCCCACCTGTTTCATGGCATTCATGATACGGCCGGGCATGGCGCCGATGTATGTTCTGCGGTGGCCGCGGATTTCCGCTTCGTCTTTCACGCCGCCCAAAGACATACGCACATATTTCCGGTTCAATGCCTTTGCCACAGAACGGGCAATGGATGTTTTGCCGACACCGGGAGGGCCCACCAAACAAAGGATGGTGGCTTTTTCCTCTGGGGCGTTTTTCCGCACCGCCAGATATTCCAAAATACGTTCTTTTACTTTTTCCAAACCGTAATGATCTTCATCCAGAATTTCCGCTGCTTGTTTCAGATCGAAAGTTTCTTCGGTCATTTCATTCCAAGGCAGGTTCAACAATGTATCAATATAACTGCGGGACACGTTGGATTCAGGAGAAGTTACAGGAATCTTCATCATACGGTCGATTTCCTTCTCTACGGTTTTCCGCACTTCTTCGGGAGGGTTCTTTTCCTCCAGACGACGGCGGAATTCCGCAGCGTCAGCGCCGATGCCGTCTTTATCCCCCAGTTCTTCCTGAATGACCTTCAGTTCTTCTCTGAGGAAATATTCCCGCTGGTTTTTGTCGATGGCATCCTTTGTTTTCGCTTCGATTTCCCGTTTCACTCGCAGCACCTGCTGTTCGTAGCGCATGATTTCCATGACTGCCTGCAAACGGTCATAAGGATTCAGAATTTCCAGAATCCGCTGTTTCCGGTCAAAGGAAATTTCCAGTCCTGCCGCAATGACGTCTGCCAGTTTGCCGGGCTTTCCTGATGCCAGCACATTGGGCAGCAAATCCACTGCTGTGGTATTGGGCACGAACTTTGCGTACTCTTCATACAAATCCTGAGCAATACGCATTTCCGCCGCTGTATGTACCTCCGGCAGTTCCGGGAAATCCTGGGCAATGGTGGTGATTTCCGCATAATCACATTTGCGTTTATGCTGCACTGTTTCCAGTCTGCCGCGGATGACACCTTCTACAATGACATGGGTCATGTTGCCAGGGAGTTTCAAAATCTGTTTGATGGTAGCCACGGTACCGAATTCGTACAGGCCCATCTGTTCGGGACTTGCGTCTTCGGGGTCACGCTGCGCCACCAGGAAAATACGCTTGTCGCCTTCATCTGCCACTTCCAGCGCATCCAGAGATTTCTGTCTGCCTACGGGGAAGCTGATTGCCATATTGGGAAATACCGTCAGGCCTCTCAAGGCCATCATAGGTAATTGTATTCTCTCTTTTGTTTCTATCATCTATTTCACCTCTATCTCATAGGCTTTTACACACAGGCTTTTTGCCTAATCAAGTTATTATACAACAGAACTGGCTTTCGGTCAATTCCTACCAATACACAAGGTTATATTTTTTCTGGAAAATATGGCTTTTCTTTGACCGTTCATACATTGACAATCCCTTTTATTCCATCTAAAATAAAACCGATTCATTACAAAAGAAAAAATGCATTTTAAGGAAGAAATACAAATGATTGGATTAGGAACACTCATCAATGTCGGCGGCATATTATTGGGCGGCCTTCTGGGCGCCCTTTTCGGCAAAGCCATAAACGTCAGAATACAGGAAACCATCATGAAAGCCACTGGGCTTTGTGTCATTTTTCTGGGCATCGGCGGTGCCATTGAAAAAATGATGACGGTCACAGAATCAGGACTCACCAGCGGCGGCACCATGATGATTATTGGTTCTTTTGCCATTGGTTCCCTCATCGGGGAAATATTGAACATTGAGAAACATCTGGAACACTTCGGCGAATGGCTGAAGGAAAAGACCAAAAACGACCGTGATACAAAATTTGTAGACGGCTTTGTGAACACTTCCCTGACGGTATGTATCGGTGCCATGGCAGTGGTCGGCGCCATTCAGGACGGCATTGCCGGGGATTACTCCATACTGGCGGCAAAAGCAGTCTTAGACCTGATCATCGTCATCATCATGACCACATCCATGGGAAAGGGCTGTATCTTCTCTGCCATTCCTGTGGCAATCTTTCAGGGATGCATCACCATACTGTCCCGTTTCATCGAGCCTTGGATGACAGAACAGGCTTTGGCAAACCTGTCCCTTACTGGCTCCATGCTGATCTTCTGTGTAGGCGTCAATCTGATCTGGGAGAAAAAATTCAAAGTTGCCAATATGCTCCCCACCATCGTCATTGCAGTCATTTGGGCACTGCTTCCCTTCGGGGCATAACAGAATATACAAAACGCGTGAAATACCAAGATTTTACGCGTTTTTTTATTGGAAAAACAGCTTTTCTAATAAATTCTTACGTTTGGGACATCTGCCTTATCTTTCCTTTTTGCCCGTCTTAAAATGTTCTTATAAAGAAACATGCAAATTCCTGTGGGGAAACAAAAAGGGGGCATTTTTATGGAACTGCTGCGCGAGGAATTCAAAAAACTGTCAAAGTTCGCGGTGCTCTTAGTCATTCCATGGCTGATTCTTTTCAATCTGCTGCTATGCTGGCTGGATACGGCATTTGCAGCCACGCCGGCACCCATATATTTGCTGTTTTACGTCTTCATCATTGCTGTCTTATTTTCTCTTGGGTATCTCTGCGGCAAAAGGCGCTGTCCTGTTCTGGCACTGGTCGCTGGCTGTCTGCAATATCTCCTCTACAATCTGCTTTCTTTCCTGCCCGTTTCCTTGGGATTGGAACATTCCTGGCAATGGAGCGATGTCCTGCTACCTCTGTCATCCCTGATACTGCCTTTGGTTCTATTGATTTTTATGGGCATGGGGTATCTGAGCGGACGGTCTGCTGCTCCAAAAACAGATGATGTCAAAAAAAGCCTTTCCTCGCTTTTTCCGAAAGCATATCTGCTTTATCTGGTGCCATGGATGATGCCTCTGATTTATGAAGGAACAATGGCAGAAAACCTCCCCTTCTTTGTCATACCTCTTTTGCTCTGCGGCATCTTTGTGGCGCTGTTCCTCATTTCTCTGGGATGCAAAAAGAAAGCTCTGCTCTTTGGCATGGGATTACAACTCTGTTACCTGATTCTTGAGGGATTGCATCTGGATATCCCAGGCATATTTTTCTCTCTGTTTTTTCCTGCCCTGCATCTCTCCTTTTTTTTCGTCGTGCAAATCATGGGCTATCGTCTTGGAAAAACAACTAACTGACATAAAATCTTCATAAGAAAACAAAAGGAAGCCGAAATCCTGCTGATACAGAGGATTCCGGCTTAGGGGCAGCTTCATAAGAAAACAAAGAAAGCCAAAACCCTTATGATTACAAAGGATTTTGGCTTTTTTATTTTTTGAAGATTTCATTGTTATGTTTTCTTAAGGGGGATTTGCTTTCCTTATTTTTGCAGCCCTTCTGCTGTCAAAATGCCTCTTTGTGGCATACCTGCCTGTTTTTCTTCTTTCTTTGTAAAGACCATTTCCAGCAGTTCACTGATTTCCTCCACGGGAACCGCTTCCAATCCTAACCGCTCATACCTTCCCTGCCAATTTGCCTTAGGGATATAAGCACGAGTTACGCTGGCTTCTTCTGCCGCCTGCAATTTCTCCGTGACACCGCCCACAGGCAGTATTTTCCCTGTCAGGGAAATTTCTCCTGTCAGTGCCACATCTCCCGGCACTGCCGCTCCCGTAAAAGCGGAATAGGCCGCCAGAAACATGGCTGTGCCTGCCATCCACAGGCATACCTCCGGGGAAATTGATATGAACGGCATACCGGCTCCGGTCAAAGCCGTATCCTTCCAGCACCGTCAGCACATTTTCCGCGGAACTGCGGGCATTGCTTTTTCTTTTGCTGACACCATGGGGACTGCGGATTTCCTCTTCCTCCACAATGCCCGTTACCTGCAAATATGGTGCTGTACTTTTGAGCATCTTCACTTCCACCGTCAGCACGGCACCGCCCATACCGCCTGTGACAGCCAGACCGTTCACCACGCCCACACGGGGCACAGCCGTCACTTTCTGGCGGGGATAAGGCTGATAATGGCCTGCTTCTGCCACCCATTCCAAGTCGGCACTGCCTACCCAGTTGCGCCCCTTCATTTCCGCCAGAGAGGCTAAGGACTGCACCAGACGCACCGTATCCCTGCCGCCGCCGGCATAGAGGGCAATTTTTCCGCATAGACCATCTTCGTATTGCAGTCCCACTCGTTCCATACTGTCGGCGGCAATCTGCTCCACAGCTTCGGGACGCAGACCGTCAAAGAAAATCTCTGTACAACGGGAACGCAGTGCTGCCGGCAATTCCGAAGGATTTCTGGTGGTTGCTCCGATCAGGCGAAAATCCGCTGGCAGTCCTTTCTGGAAAATCTCGTGGATATAGGGAGGAATCCGCTTATTTTCTCGGCTGTAATAACTGCTCTGGAACTTCGCCACACGGTCTTCCAGCACCTTCAGCAGGCGGTTCATCTGAATCGGATGGAGCTCCCCGATTTCGTCAATGAACAGCACGCCCCCATTGGCTTCACTAACAGCGCCGGGCTGGGGACGTGGAATCCCCATCTGTCCGAAAGCCCCTGCCCCCTGATAAATGGGGTCATGGACAGAGCCCAAAAGAGGATCTGCAATGCTTCGCTCGTCAAACTGCAATGTGGTGGCGTCCACCTCCACAAATTTCGCGTTAGGAGAAAAAGGGGAATTCCGTCGTCCTTTGGCTTCCTCCAGCACCAGTCTTGCCGCCGCCGTTTTGCCTACACCGGGTGGGCCATAAATGATGATATGCTGGGGATTGGGGCCGCAAAGAGCCGCTCTGAGGGCACGAATGCCCCGCTCCTGCCCCACGATCTCGCCCAAGGACTTGGGACGAGTTTGTTCCGTCAACGGTTCTGTCAGTCCCACCTGCCGCATGGCATCCAGCTTTTCCATCTCCCGCTCGTTCTCCTCCATGGAAATGCCGTCCCGTCCGCCTTTCCGCCGAGAACCGCTCCGCAGGAAATACCACGCCCCAAGCAGGAAAAATAACATCTGTGCAAAAAATAAAAACCATCCGCTCACATCCACGCCTCCTTTTTATAGAGGTAGTATGTGCCGAATGGTTTTCTTTCATACGTTTGAAATGGTAATGCCGTACAGTTCCACATCTTCCGCAGGCGCGTTGCCTTCGGTGATGGAATACATGAAATCGTCTGTGCTGTCCGGCGTATATACATACTCATCATAGTATTCCCAGTCATTCATATAAGGATTGCCATAATGGTCATATCTGCGATACTGCTGATACTGCACCGCATTGGCGAAAATACCAACGAAAAACAGTACCGCACTGATGGACAGTACAATGCCGATGGCAATATAAACTAGGGCTGCCCGTGAGAAATTCCGGCGGTTCACATTGCCGTTTTTCCCAAATGCCCACAAAAGCAGCACCACCAGATTCACCACTGGAATACACATAATCAGAAACATAATCAGATAACCGCCCACAGTAATGGGTTCTGTATCCAGATGGGGTTCCTCTTTCTTTTGACTTTCCGCATGGGATGCTTTGGACTGTTCCGCTCCATCCCCTGCTGTGATGGGCTTGCCGCAGACAGTACAGAACCGATCTTCCTCGTCCACAGAAGCGCCGCAATGGTTACAGAATTTTGACATATTCTTTTCCCCCTTCCCTTTTCCTGGATTTTTTTATAGTATATCACATTTTACTGCCGCAATCTTTCATTTTTTCTTACAAAACTTTTTTTATTTTTGATTGTAAACCATTTTAATTCTAATTAGTTGACTTTCAAAAACAAAAAGCGTATCCTCCTTACAGAAAGAAAAGGAGGCCTCTGCCATGACCAAAACACGCACACTGACCATGACCGCGCTGATGACAGCCGTCATTTGCATATTCGCACCCATATCTATTCCCATCCCCATCAGTCCTGTCGCTTTGACGCTGGGTACATTCGCCATGTATCTGACAGCCTATGTGCTGCCGCTAAGACAAGCTCTGGCTGCCATTGGGCTGTATCTGCTTCTAGGCGCCGCTGGGCTGCCTGTTTTTTCCGGCTACACAGCAGGACTTTCCCGTTTTGCCGCTCCCGGCGGCGGGTATCTCATTGGATTTCTGTTCCTGACGGGTATCAGCAGTCTGTTTGTTTCCCGTTTTCCCAGGAACATTCCGGAACAAATGGGCGGTTTGTTTCTAGCAACCATCATCAATTATATTCTTGGCACCGCATGGATGGCATACCTGACAAACACCACGTTTTTACAATCCCTGCCCATGGGAGCGCTGGTGTTCCTGCCCTTGGATATTGTAAAAATCATCATCGCCTGCCTGCTGGGCAACCGCATCCGTGCTTATCTGCATATGTAAATAAAAAAAGAGAGAATTCCGAAACGAAAGGAGTTCTCTCTTTTTTACAATACAAGCCACTGTGCCACATTGAAGAAAATCACCAGCGCCACCGCGTCCACCACCGTGGTAATGAGGGGGCCGGCCATGATGGCAGGGTCTAATTTACAAACTTTTGCGCCAATGGGCAGGACGCAGCCCATGGCTTTTGCCACAACCACTACAAAGCCCATGCTGACAGAAACGGTCAGATCCACCATAATATCCGTGGAAGGGCTGAAAATGGTCTGTTTCACGAAGTTCAGTGCCGCCAGAAGGACACCGCAGATCATACCTACCTGGATTTCTTTCCCCATGACCCGCAAAATATCTCTGGGGCGGATGTCCCCCAAGGACATCCCACGAATGATGGTAGCAGAGGTCTGGGAACCGGCATTGCCGCCGGTACCTGTCAGAACAGGGATGAATGCCGCCAACTGAACCGCCTGGCTGAGGATGGCGTCATAGCCGGAAATGATAGCACTGCTGAGGGTACCAGAAATCATCAGTACACACAGCCACACAATACGGTTTCGTGCCAGTTTTGTCACAGGTGTTTTCAGATATTCCTCATCGGAAGGCAGCAACGCCGCCATTTTTTCCATATCTTCCGTGGTTTCTTCGTCGATAACGTCCACGATATCGTCTACGGTGATGATACCTACCAGACGGTTTTCCCCGTCTACAACAGGCAGGGAAATGAAGCTGTATTTTCGAAACAGATTTGCCGCTTCTTCCTGGTCGTCCAAAGTGGCAATGGAGATGACATCTTCCTCCATAAGTTCTTCTACCAATTTATCTTCATCGGCGAAAAGCAGTGTTCTGAGGGGCAATACCCCCACCAGATGCTTTTTGTCGTCAATAACATAACAGGTGTAAATGGTTTCCTTATCCAGACCGTTTTTGCGGATAATCTCCATGGCGCGCTTTGCTGTCATGGTTTTGGAAAGGTGCACAAACTCTACGGTCATCAAACTTCCGGCGGAGTTTTCGGGATAATGCAGGAAACGGTTGATGAGAGCACGGGTTTCCCTGTCTGTATTTCGCAGGACTTTGCTTACCAGATTGGCAGGGGCTTCCTCCAGAAAGTCGATGGTATCGTCCAGATACATATTATCTACGATGTTCCGTACTTCCGTATCCGTAATGGATGTGACCAGCATTTCCTGGGTGTCATTGTCCAGGAAAGAGAAGGCTTCTGCCGCCATATCCTTGGACAGCAGACGGAAGAGGAACAATTGCTTATCCGCCGGCAGTTCTTCCAGAAATTCCGCCACGTTGGCAGGGTTTTCTTCATTCAGTTCTTCTCGCAGCAGGATATACTGTCCTTTTTCAATAAGTTCCTGCCACTTTTCCACCGTTTTATTCCATTCTTCCATGTCACACCTCCTTCAGAATATCGTTTCTCATGCTCTTACAGCAACAACATGGTTGCGATGCTGAAATAAATAATCAATGCCACAGCGTCCACCAGTGTGGAAATCAAAGGGCCTGCCATCATGGCCGGGTCTACCTTCAAAATCTTTGCCAGAATAGGCAAAGTACAGCCGATGGTCTTAGACAGCACTACAACGGCCGCCATACTGATGGAAACGGTAAAGTCTACCAAAAAGCCCGTACTTGGGCTGAAAAATGTCATACGTACCATATTGACTGCCCCCAGGGCAATGCCGCAGAGCGCGCCAACCCGGACTTCTTTCCAGACAACCCGGAGTACATCTTTCACTTCAATTTCTCCCAGAGCCATACCACGAATGATCATGGTGGAAGCCTGAGAGCCTGCGTTCCCCCCGGTACCTGTGATGATGGTGATGAAGCTGGAAAGAGCCATAACCGTTGCCAATAAGGTTTCATAATGGCTGATAACCAGGGAGCTGAGGGTACCGGATACCATCAGTACGCACAGCCACACAATACGGTTTCGTGCCAGCTTCAGTACAGGGGTTTTCAGATATTCTTCGTCGGAAGGCAGCAATGCTGCCATTTTTTCCATATCTTCCGTGGTTTCCTGTTCGATAACGTCCACGATATCGTCCACGGTGATGATGCCTACCAAGCGGTTTTCCAAGTCCGTAACAGGCAGCGCCATCCAGTTATATTTCTTGAAGATCTGTGCAACTTCTTCCTGGTCGTCGGTGGTGTGTACAGATACCACGTCTTCTTCCATCAAGTCCTGCACCAGTTCTTCATCCTTGGCACAAATCAGCGTCCGCAAAGGGACAACGCCAATAAGCTTTCGCTGACCGTCGATAACGTAACAGGTATAGATGGTTTCCTTATCCATGCCTGTCCGTTTGATCTGCTTCATGGCCACATCTACGGTCATACCGCCTCTGAGTTTCACAAACTCGATGGTCATCAAGCTGCCGGCGGAATTTTCCGGGTAGTTCAAAAAGCGGTTGATGAGTGCCCGGGTTTCCGCGTCCGTATTCCGCAGCACCTTTTTTACCAGATTGGCAGGTGCTTCCTCCAGAAAGTCCACCGTATCGTCCAGGAACATTTCGTCTACGATGTTGCGCACTTCTTTATCTGTAATGGAATGAACGATATGTTCCTGGGTGTCACTGTCCATATAGGAAAATACTTCCGCCGCCATGTCCTTGGTCAGCAGTCGGAAAATGAAAAGCTGTTTTTCCGCAGACAGTTCTTCGAAGTATTCCGCCAAGTCGGCGGCGTTTTCCTCGTTCAATTCCTGTTTTAACTGTATATATGCCCCTTTGTCCATAAGTTCATTGAAATGGTCAAAGAGCGTCTGCATTTCCTCCACTGTTTTTCACCTCGTTTTTCAGACAATAAAAAAACACCATTGTCTTTGCAAAAGTGTCAGCAGAAAATGTCGTCATACAATTTTCCTAAAAACGCGCACAGGAAAGTAAGCCCCTATTTCACCATAGGAAAAAAGGAACCAAAAGGATACGACATCTCCGCTGTGATATTCAAATACCATCGCTCAGGCCCCAAAGGGATACTCTCGCTACTGCCGTCCATTCGGTTCACCTCCGTTAATGCTTTCTTGCCTGTCATTTTACTCCATATTTAGTATATGCTTTCCCAAAATCAACGTCAACCCCAACTTCTCCAATCCATAGAAAAAATTACAAAACAATGAGAAAACCCCGGAATGACTGGAAAATCTTTCCACACAAACCGGGGTTAATGCGTTCTTTTTTTAGAATTTTTTCAGGAAATTGCCAAATTTGGTATATTGTCCCATCCAGGTCAGGTCGACAGTACCTGTCGGGCCGTTACGCTG
>OHRG01001544.1_pt1 | contig 10638 bp, 6 predicted proteins | sample 1578351 | NCBI WGS metagenome assembly OHRG01 (sample SAMEA3879599, study PRJEB24766) | human gut metagenome | biome: human-associated habitat; feature: feces | place: USA | collected 1985/1987
CTATCAAGCATGTTTTAGGAGACGAATATAATATTGATGAACTGTGGCATGAATATCAAGTTGCGGTAGGAGATGTACAAGCACAATAAGAATAAATATGGCTAGTAGATTGGGTAAAAAGAGATTGTTTTTGGTTTGGTCGTGTCTGGTGAGTATTTTGCCGGGCATGGCTCAAACCGAGAAACTGATTGATTATGTGAATCCATTTGTGGGAACAGATGGTTATGGTAATGTGTATCCGGGTGCGCAGATTCCTTTCGGAGGAATTCAGATGAGTCCGGACACAGATAGTAAATACTATGATGCGGCTTCTGGTTATAAATATAATCATTCCACCTTGTTGGGATTCAGCCTGACTCATTTAAGCGGGACTGGTATACCTGATTTGGGAGACTTTCTGTTTATTCCCGGAACAGGAGAGATGAAACTGGATCCAGGGACACGTGAGGAGCCGGAAAAGGGATACCGTTCACGTTATTCTCATGAGAAGGAATGGGCATCACCTAATTATTATGCGGTGGAGCTGTCAGATTATGGAGTAAAGGCTGAAATGACGTCAGGAGTACGTAGTGGTATGTTTCGCTTCACCTATCCTCAATCGGATAAAGCTTTTATTATGATCGATATGAACCATACTTTATGGCAATCTTGTGAATGGGCGAATCTGCGCATGGAAAATGATTCCACCATCACCGGATATAAACTGGTAAAAGGCTGGGGACCGGAACGGCATATTTATTTCACGGCTACTTTCTCAAAGAAGTTGACCGGACTGCGCTTTGTACAAGACAAAAAGCCGGTTATTTATAACACTTCCCGATTCCGCAGCTCTTACGAAGCCTGGGGAAAGAATCTGATGGCTTGCATCTCTTTTGATACAAAAGCCGGAGAGGAAGTGATTGTAAAAACTGCTATTTCATCGGTCAGCACAAACGGGGCAAAGAACAATATGGCGGAACTTGCCGGACTCGCTTTCGATGAACTGAAAGCTAAAGGAGAAGCACTGTGGGAAAAAGAACTTGGAAAATATACCCTTACTGCCGACCGTAAAACGAAAAGAACATTCTATACGTCGGCTTATCATGCGGCTTTGCATCCGTTCATCTTTCAGGATGTAGACGGGCAGTTTCGAGGATTAGATAAAAATATAGAGAAAGCCGAAGGATTTACCAACTATACGGTATTCTCTCTTTGGGATACCTACCGGGCTTTGCATCCCTGGTTCAATCTGGTGCAGCAGGAAGTGAATGTCGATATTGCCAATTCCATGTTGGCTCATTATGATAAAAGTGTGGAGAAAATGCTGCCTGTCTGGTCGTTTTATGGAAATGAGACTTGGTGTATGATTGGTTATCATGCAGTTTCCGTATTGGCTGACATGATTGTGAAGGGAGTAAAAGGGTTCGATTACGAACGTGCGTATGAGGCTATGAAGACCACGGCGATGAATCCGAATTATGACTGTTTGCCGGAGTATCGTATGATGGGATATGTGCCTTTCGATAAAGAGGCGGAATCAGTATCTAAAACATTGGAATATGCGTATGATGATTATTGTATGGCACAGGCTGCCAAGGCTTTGGGTAAAGAGGATGATTATCGTTATTTCTTGAATCGTGCACTCTCTTATCAGACTTTGATTGATCCGGAAACGAAGTATATGCGTGGCAAGGACAGTCAGGGAAACTGGCGTACACCGTTTACTCCGGTAGCTTATCAGGGCCCCGGATCTGTAAATGGATGGGGGGATATTACGGAAGGCTTTACTGTACAATATACCTGGTACGTACCACAAGATGTACAAGGATATATCAACGAAGCTGGCGAAAACTGGTTCCGCAACCGGTTGGACGAACTGTTCACAGTAGAGTTGCCGGATGACATTCCGGGAGCACATGATATTCAAGGCCGTATCGGAGCCTATTGGCATGGAAATGAACCTTGCCATCATGTAGCGTATCTTTATAATTACTTGAAAGAACCTTGGAAATGTCAGAAGTGGGTACGGACGATTGCTGACCGTTTCTATGGCGATACTCCGGATGCATTAAGTGGCAATGACGATTGCGGACAGATGTCGGCTTGGTATATGTTCAATTGCATAGGCTTTTACCCGGTGGCTCCTTCAAGCAATATGTATAACATCGGTTCTCCTTGCGTTGAGGCAATAACTGTTCGGATGAGTAACGGAAAGGTGATTGAAATGGTAGCAGATAATTGGTCGCCGAAGAATGTGTATGTAAAGGAATTGTATGTGAACGGCAAGAAGTATGACAAGTCTTATTTGAAATATGAGGATATACGTGATGGCGTGAAACTACGTTTTGTCATGAGCAGTAAACCGAACTATAAGCGTGCGGTATCGGATGAAGCGGTAGCTCCTTCTTTGTCGTTGCCTGGAAAGACAATGAAATATCAGGTAAATTTAATGAAAACGGGTATATCAAACCAGTGAAAATGACTTTTGAAGGAGTATTACCCAGTCCGTTTGATAGTACGAAGTGATGTTTTTATTACATTTGCCAATGTAAAACGATTATTAATTAAATATCTAAATCATGAGAAGATATTTCCTGTTAGTTGTGTGTTTGTGCTTAGTTTCACTACTTCATGCGCAGAACCGGTTAGAGTTGGTTTCTCCCAATGGAGAGCTGAAAGTGTCCTTGAATCTCTCGGATAAAATCTATTATAGTATAGATTATAACGGAGATGTATTGTTGAAAGACAATTCTCTTTTGTTGGTTCTGAAAAATCAAGTGTTGGGACAGAACCCTAAGTTGCGTCGTCAGAAGCAATGGAGTGTCGACGAGCAATTAACTCCTATTGTTCCTTTGAAATATTCGAAAGTCAATAATCGTTATAATCAATTGCTACTGACCTTTAAAGATTATTCAGTAGAATTCCGTGCTTTTGACGATGGAGTTGCTTACCGGTTTATTACCTCACAAAAAGGTGATGTTGAAGTAATGAACGAAGAGTTTGCTATCAACTTCCCGTCGGATTATCTTCTTCACTTGCAACAACCGGGAGGATTCCATACAGCTTATGAGGAACCTTACACACATGTTCAAAGTAATGCGTGGAAGCCTGAAGAACGGATAGCTGTTTTGCCGGTATTGATTGACACACAAAAAGACTATAAAATATTAATCAGCGAGTCGGATTTGGCTGATTATCCATGTATGTTTCTCAAAGGAACGGGCACGAACGGAGCAATTTCTGTTTTTCCTAAAGCTCCGCTTGCGTTTGCCGAAAACAGTGATCGTAGCGTGAAGATTACTCAAGAAGCTGATTACATTGCTAAAACAAAAGGTACGAGAAATTATCCTTGGCGTTACTTTGTGATAAGTAAAAATGATAAGCAGTTGATTGAGAATACAATGACTTATAAACTGGCTGAAAAGAATCAACTGCAGGATGTTTCATGGATTAAGCCGGGACAGGTAAGCTGGGAATGGTGGAATGACGCTTCTCCTTACGGACCGGATGTGAATTTTGTTTCCGGTTATAACTTGGATACTTATAAGTATTACATTGATTTTGCTTCTAAATTTGGTATTCCATATATCATTATGGATGAAGGCTGGGCTAAAAGTACACGTGATCCTTATACGCCTAATCCCAAAGTAGACTTGCACGAGTTGATTCGTTATGGCAAAGAAAAAAATGTAGGGATTGTGCTTTGGTTGACATGGTTGACTGTAGAAAACAATTTTGATCTCTTTAAGACTTTCAATGAATGGGGAGTAAAAGGACTAAAGATTGATTTTATGGACAGAAGCGATCAGTGGATGGTCAACTATTACGAACGGGTAGCCCGGGAAGCAGCCAAACATCATTTGTTTGTCGATTTTCATGGCTCTTTCAAACCTGCCGGACTGGAATATAAATATCCGAATGTATTGTCTTACGAAGGAGTGCGTGGCATGGAACAAATGGGCGGTTGTTATCCGGATAATAGTTTGTATTTACCATTTATGCGTAATGCTGTCGGTCCGATGGATTATACTCCCGGAGCGATGATTAGTATGCAGCCTAATGTGTATCGGTCGGAACGTCCTAATGCTGCAAGTATCGGAACACGTGCTTATCAGTTGGCACTCTTTGTGGTTTTTGAGAGTGGTCTGCAGATGTTGGCGGATAATCCTACTCTTTATTATCGTAATGAAGATTGTACCCGTTTCATTACACAAGTTCCCGTAACATGGGACGAGACTGTGGCATTGGAAGCTAAAGCGGGTGAATATGTCATTGTAGCAAAACGGAAAGGCGATAAGTGGTTTATAGGAGGAATGACTAACAATGGTGAAAAGGAACGTGAGTTTACCATAAAGTTAGATTTCTTGAATAAAGATCGTTCTTATCAAATGACATCTTTTGAGGATGGTATCAACGCAGGACGTCAGGCGATGGATTATCGTTGCAAGTCATCCCAGGTGAAAGCCGGGGAGCAGCTAACTATAAAGATGGTTAGAAACGGTGGCTTTGCAGCTGTCATTGAATGATGGCACATATTCTAACTTTCCATACATAAAAATGGAAATCATCTTTCAATCTATCACCATCCTTCTGAAACACCTTGTTCATCGAGCTTTCAGGGCGGTGATAGATTGTTCTCCACCTATCACCTAATCATTCATCTATCACCGTCTGAAATGAACATGCCTGCATATAAACATAAACTGGTATGTAAATAGAAGTTTCAACAGGGGATACTTTTGGTTTCACGGCTTGAAACAAAGTGTTTTACCGCTTGAAACTGTTTGTTTCAAGCGTTGAAACCAATCGTTTCACGGTACGAAACACTTTGTTTTGCTATTTGTTCTAAGAAGGCAATGCTTCGGAATCAACGTTTTCTCTTAGAGAACCACTCTTTAAACTCTGCTACTCGGGCTTTACTGACAAGTATTTTTTCTTTGATTCCTGAATAATACAAGTTAATGGACAGGCGGCTGTTGAACCATAAATCAATATCTTTAATAGCTTCTCGCGAAATAAGATATTGGCGGTTAGCCCGAAAGAAAAGAGAAGGATTGAGACACTCCGTAAGTTCATCTAATGTTTGAGAAAAACAGTATTCGGTTTCATCGGTTAAGACTACTTTGACCTGACAGTCCTTAATATAAAACAATTGTATCATATCTACAGAAACGGGCAATAGTTTGTCTCCTTTGCTAGGAATAAGGAAATGACTTTTATAGTTTTCCTGCTTTTGGAGTGAATGTATCAGTTTCAGTAGCTCATTCTCCTGTTGTGGAAAAGGAAACTGGTGTTTGTCAGCAGCATCCTGTAAACTTTGCAGCTTATCGAAAGCGTGTTCTATGTCTTCCTTACCGATGGGTTTTAATAAGTAGTCGATGCTGTTTACTTTAAATGCACGTAACGCATATTCATCATAGGCAGTTGTAAAGATAATCGGACAAGTAATATTGATATGATTGAATATCTCGAAGGCGGAACCATCTGCCAGGTGAATATCCATGAATACCAGTTCCGGCATCGGATGAGAACTGAACCATTCGATAGTGGAACTGATACTATCCAGTATGGTCACGATTTCTCCATTCGGTTTTATCTCATTAAGCAGTGAAGTCAGGTTTCGTACTGCTGCTTTTTCGTCTTCTATAATGACAATCTTCATGGTGATTATTGTTCTAGTTGTGATTTTTCAATCAAAGGAATACAAACAGTAAACTCTTTGTCCTCCGTTATTTGTATATCCCGTTTAAACAAGAGCCTGTATCGCTTGGCAAGGTTGGCAAGTCCGATACCGGTTCCGGAAGTTGCAGTCCATTTGGGCTGAATGTCGTTGCTGATAGACAAATTGCCGTTATCGTCCGTCGTGATATGAATGGTCAACGGCTTCCGGTTGCTGATTTCGTTGTGCTTTACTGCATTCTCAATCAACACTTGCACCGCCATTGGAGGGAGGAGATATTCTTCGTAGGCATTGCTTATCTGTATGTCGAATTGTAGATTGTTCTCAAAACGCATCTTTAATAGAAATATATAAGCGGAAACAAATTCCATTTCTTCCCGGAGACTGACACATTGTGACTCATTACTTTGCAAAGTATACCTTAGTACCCGGGAGAGTTCCTGAATGTAATCCTGCGCTTTATCCTGATTTTCGCGTACCAGCGAACGCAGGGTATTCAGCGAGTTGAACAGCATGTGTGGGTTCAGCTGATTCTTCAGTACTTCATACTGATTGCGGAGATTCTCTGCCTGAAGCTGTTCGTTCTCAATAAGTACCAGTTGCTGCTTGAATATAAGATGAATGATGCAGCAACTACTGGTGACGAGACATGCCACAATGAAATCCCGCAATGGATGCAAATAATGATGTACCATGGCATCGATGGCCGGAATATCAAACGTTCTGTGAAGGAAAACAAAAAACTGTCCTGACAAGTTACTCAATATCCATGTCACGATAAAGGAAAGCAAAATCTTTGTCCCTGTAATTTTAATGGAAGCCTGGTTGAAATGAAACAAACGGGTATTGATGGCAAAAAGTAACAATAGCGACAGAAAGGTAAACAGTATTTCGTTTGCCACATCTATAAACTTCATCCCTGGGAATAAGGAATGACTTTCGAAACGGTCGAAAAGAGATACTGATTCAGGAAAATGAATCAGTACAGCAACCGCAAAGGAGATGATGACTGTGGAAAGTATATATTTATCTTTTTTTATTGCTTTGGCTATCATACAACAAAGATAGTGGTAAATTATGAGTTACCGGTTATAAAATGTCAATGCTGTTGTCACAGTTGGTCAATTATTATTTCTGAATGTGTGCCGTGACATACATACCGGGGCGGAATTGTACATTTTCCTCCTTGATGGAAGCATACACTTCGAGCGAACGATTGGTTTCGTCTACTTTTTGTCCGATGGAAATCACGATACCGTGAAAGGTTTGTGTCCCCATTCCGTTTACACGAAACTGTACCGGGCTGCCGACTTGTATGTCTGCAAGATCTTTCTCGTAAGTAGTCAGGCAAAGCATCGGGCTGCTTTTATCGATAAGTTCGCAAAGTGCTTCTCCCGGATTGATATATTTGCCGATATTTATCGCTACATTAGCGGCATAACCACTAATGGGGGCTTTGACTTCCAGTAGCGGTTGTATTCCGTTCTTAAGTAATGCCTCCGTTTGAACGCCTAAAAGAGAAAGTTGTGCAGCAGCGGCGTCCTGGCGACTCTTCATGGAGAGAAAGTCCGCTTTACTTTGCTGGAATTTCTTTTGAGAAGCTGCTTGTTCGGCAGACAGATTTTTTTGCCGTTCGTATTCAGCTAAGAGATATTCGGTCTGTGCGTGACTGTCCAGATAAGTTTGTTGCAGGGTGATGAACTCCGGATTCTCTAACGTGGCGATTACACTGTTTGCAGTCACCCATTGCCCTGGAAGCAGAGAAGCCTTTTTTTATGCCTCCCATGGTTAAAGCAATGGTTGCCTGACGTTGAGGAGGAAGAACGATTCGTCCGTTGAACGAAACCTGATTAGGCTTTGAGGTAGCTGAAGTAATGGCATCCACTTCGGGTTGTGCGATGGTATCTGCTATCGTTTCGGCAACGGGAATTGCGGCGAATTCGTTATTTGTAGTTTGCTGGTTTCCTTTGCAAGCCGTTAGAACTAGTAAAAGGATGGGATAAACTATCTTTTTCATATCTTATGTTTTATAATAATTATTCTGGGTGATGTATGTCATTCAATGTCTCGATTTTCCACCTACTTGAAAAGTTCATATTCCAGTGCAGCAATATTGTATTGGTAGACTGTTTCAATATAGCCTCTGCGGATCTCTCTGGCGGTGGTAATCGACTGTATATATTCGGCAATGCCTGTTTCGCTCTGCTGCAATTGCAGGTTGGCTGCCTTTGTCAGTTCGTCCGCTTCTTTCAGGGCAGAAGAGGTATAATATCGTAAACTCTCATTATTTCTGCGGAGGGATGCTTCCAGTTCGAGTGTTTTATTTCTTAACTCCCGGATGTTGGCATCTGCCTGTATTTGCGCTGAAGTGGCAGTTAGCCGTGCCTGCTTCACTTTGCTCTTTTGTGGCAGGAAGTAGATGGGGAAAGAAACCCCGATCATCCAGGCATTCAGATTCTTAAGTGGGAGAATGTCCTGACGTGTATACCCCACACTGATTTCAGGAAAGAAATGGCTCTGCTCTACACGGAGCATTGCTTTCGCTTCATCTGCCTGGCTTTGAAAGTAGGCAGTATGTGCTCCCGACAGGTTTCCATCCAAAATGCCGGTATAGAATAAGGATAAAGTGGAATCCGCCGGAACAATGGGATCGTTGGAGTAGCAACTCCATTGGAAACCTGCCAATGCCATTTTCTCTTCTTCTTTTGCTTGGAACCAGCGGTTATGCAGATCGGCAGCTATGGTGGTCATCATATTTTTCTCTAGCAAGGTAATCTCTCCTTGTTGGTATCGTAATTCTCCGATGCGCTGCAGTTCTTCTGCCATTTTATCCTGATCCCGATACATTGAACAGAGATTAGTGGCATATTGGTAGTAGGCCCACGCCCTTTTCACTTCTGCTGTGATTTCTTTCTCTACCATCTGCCGATAATAGGTGTTCGTTTTTACCTGACGGTTGACTAACGCATTCTTGTAGAATGGCGTTAGAAGAGAGCCCAGGCTTTGCTCGAAAGCCAGTTCCTTGTCTTTTTTGTTTTCTCCGTTAAGTTGACCCCAGGAATAGCTGAACGAGGTAGGCGTTGCTTCTATCACTTCTCCGCGAGTGGCTTTGGCTTGTTGAATAGCATTATTGGCTATTTTCAGGCGAGGATGATTTTGTTTGGCTATTTCTATCGCCTGTTCGAGACTGACTGTTTGTGTCTGTTGAGCGGAAACGAACGCGGGAAGAAACAAGAACAGGAGACACAATCCCCCGAAAGGCCAGCGTAGTTTGATTCCCGGACGTCTCCAAGTAGCAAATGAATTTACAATTTTGTAAAACACCGGAATGATGAGTAAAGTCAGTACGGTAGAAATAATCAAGCCACCGATGACCACTGTTGCCAACGGACGTTGTACTTCTGCGCCGGCTGAAGTGGCTATTGCCATCGGGACGAATCCCAGAGATGCAACCAGTCCTGTCAGGAATACAGGACGGAGCAAGTGTGGAGTCCCTCTTTTGATAATCTGGTTTGTAGTCATGGAATAGGTATTTTGTTTACGAAGTTCGTTGAAGTGATTTACCATCAGGATACCATTCAATACTGCTACCCCGAACAAAGCGATGAATCCTACTCCGGCCGATATGCTAAACGGAAGTCCGCGTAGCCAAAGTGCGGCGATACCACCGATGAGCGATAGGGGGACGGTTGAGAATACCATCAGGGTATAGGTGATGTTCTTGAATGCGAAGAACAGAATCAATAGAATGAGCATTAATGCCACGGGGATGACTACCAGTAAGGTATTGATGGCATTTTGCAAGTTCTCGAACTGGCCGCCGTATTCGAAGTAATATCCCGGCTTCAGTTTGATGTTCTTGTTCAGTGTCTCTTGAATATTGGCGACAACTTGCTGGATATCTGCGTCACGCACATTGACACCGATGACGATGCGCCGTTTGGTTGCATCCCGGTTGATTTGCAGTGGCCCACTGACAAGGTCGATGCTTGCTACCTCTCCAACAGGGATTTGAATTCCTTCCGAAGTGCGTACAAACAACTTATCAAGATTCAAGTCGGCCACTTTCTCTTGGTCAAGCCGGACCACGAGATCGAATCTCCGTTCGTTTTCAAAGATTACACCTGTTGACTCTCCGGCATAGGCAGTTCGGATAATGGTGTTAAGCTCTTGTATGTTGATGCCGTAACGGGCTATTTTGCCACGGTTGTATTTCACTACCAATTGAGGTAATCCCATCGTCTGCTCAACGATGACATCTGCTGCTCCCGGCACTTTTTCTACAAAAGTAGCTGCTTCTTTGGCTCTTTCATATAATTCGTGCGTGTCTTCTCCATATAATTTGATGGCAATATCTGCTTTCGCTCCCGTCATCAGCTCGTTGAAGCGAAGCTGTATCGGTTGCGAGAAGTTGAATTCGGCACGTTCGGAGAGCGGAGCAAGTGCATCTTTCATTTTATCCACCATTTCTGCACGGCTTCCGGCACTTGTCCATTCTTTGAATGGTTTCATGATAATCATCACATCGGCGTCTTCCACCGCCATCGGGTCAGTGGGAACTTCCGCCGTTCCTATTTTGGCTACAACATGTTTGATTTCAGGGAATTTATCCATTAATGCTTTCTCTGCCAAGCGGGATACTTCGATACTTTCGGTCAGCGAACTTCCTGCGGGTAGTGTCATTTGCATGGCAAAATCACCTTCGTCCAAAGTGGGAATGAACTCTGCTCCCAGGCGGGTAAAGAGAAAAAGTGAACCGATCAGCGCGGAGAAGGCTATGATGACGGTACGCCATTTGTAACGAAGACAGGCGCGCAGGGTGTGCTGGTAGATCTTGTTCAGTTTCTCGAAGAAGCGGTCGGCAAGGGTGGGTTTCACAACAATGGTATGCTTCAGAAAGAGGGAGGCCATCATAGGAACATAAGTCAGTGAAAGAATTAAGGCTCCGATAATGCAGAACACAAGTGTTTTGGCCATGG
>OHRG01001554.1_pt1 | contig 10536 bp, 8 predicted proteins | sample 1578351 | NCBI WGS metagenome assembly OHRG01 (sample SAMEA3879599, study PRJEB24766) | human gut metagenome | biome: human-associated habitat; feature: feces | place: USA | collected 1985/1987
GTGATATAATATGGAAGAACAGCACGCCATTGAAGTAACTGACCTTGTGATCAGTTATCAGAATCTGAAAAAAACATCTATCAAAAAAAGTCTGCTTCATTTTAAACGCCGTACCATAGATCGTTTTGTTGCAGTAAAAGGAATTTCCTTTTATGTCCGTCAGGGCGAGATTCTGGGAATTATCGGCAAAAACGGAAGCGGCAAGTCCACTACTCTGAACGCTCTGGCAGGCATTTTCTCCCCTGACAGTGGTACCATTGACCTGAAAGGCCACAGTATTTCTCTTCTTTCTATCGGAGTTGGTTTTCAGGGCGAAATGACAGGCCGGGAAAACATTATTCTTTCCGGTATGCTTCTGGGATTTTCAGAAGAACAGGTTCATGCCAAAGAGCAGGATATTATAGACTTTGCAGAGCTTGGAGATTTTATTGACAAACCCGTAAGAACCTACTCCAGCGGTATGTATTCCAAACTGGCCTTTTCCATTACAGCTATTCTGGAAACAGATATCATGCTTATTGACGAGGTTCTCAGTGTAGGCGATCAGAAGTTTAAAAAGAAAAGCTACAATAAAATGAAAAGCCTGATCTCCAACAAAGACAGAACTGTTGTGATCGTTTCTCATAGTATTGATACTTTAAAGCAGCTTTGTGACACAGTGATGTGGATGCATGAAGGACAGATTAAAAAAATCGGTGAACCAGGGCCTGTACTTGACGAATACGTTAAATTTATGGAAAAAAGCTGAAAAGCCAAAAATCCGGAGCCTGCTTTGCAGCCTCCGGATTTTCTTTTACTCTGTTCTTTTCTTGATTTCCAAAAGTACCTGTTTGCAAATATCTGCAGAACAGGGTCTCCTTATCTCATTAAATTTCTTACTGACCTGCTCACGTTTCTGTTTCCAGGAATCCTCTCCATGGCAAAATGCCCTGAGCTCTTCTGTGAATTCTTTCATGGTTTTCGGCTTCGGTCCCGGAGTTACCTCCTCATAATCAAAGTTCATTCCCCTTCCGTCCAGATAACGTTCTTTATCATAAGGAAGGAATATCATAGGCTTATCCGTCAGAAGATAATCAATATAAATACTGGAATAGTCTGTGATCAAAAGGTCAAACATCCCAAGCATTCCAGTCACATCCCCAACCTCCTTGCTGCCAAAGCACCGGATGCGGGAATTCACAAAATCTTCTGCCGCCGTAGCCTCCTTAATGTGAAGCCGAAGAAGGAGAAGAATCTGCTCCTTCTCCAAAAAATCCTGAAACGCTTTTTTGTCAAAATCTTCAAAGGGAAAAAGTCTGGTATTTCCATAATCACGAAAGGTAGGTGCATAAAGAATCACCTTCTGATAGTTGGGTAACGCTGGATAAATTTCCCCGAGAATTTTTTTTCTGTCCGGAGGAAAAAAAATAAGATCATTACGAGGCTGCCCCCATACACGGATTTGTTCCTCACAAACCTGAAAACTTTTTGCCATAACAGGGATAAGCTCCCTGGCAGTTGTCAGTATCCAGGTATAATTCTCAGAAAAGATTTTTTTAAAATAGATGCGGGACATTTTTTTGAGATTAGGATCCATAAGTGCAATCTTTTTCAGCGGAACTCCATGCCACAGATTTATAATCAGACGATTCCTTCCAAGCCTCGGTCCATATACCGGGAGTCCTGCTGAGGTAAACCATACACCGGCCTCCAGTACTCGTCGAATTCCCTCTTTTGATTCCGTTTCAATAAAATACTGTTCACCGTACTTCTTCGATAATTCCCGGCGCAATCCTTCCTCATTAATCACAAAAATAGGAGTAATCTGCGGAAGATGCTCTTTTACATACTCAAACAAATACCTGGAATTATAATTATAATAACAGTTGTCCACAGAAGAAAATATCCAGGTATACATATCAGGCTCTTTTATTTTTTTCATTCTGACAAGCTGTGTCATACACAAATTTCTAATCTTACCCATAACTACTCCTGTCCATCAGCGATATTTCCACAAGCCATGAATCGCATAGGAAATAAAAAGTACTGTACTTTTCAGTATGTTAAATCCCATATAACGGTAAACCCGGTATGTCATAATAGCAGATTTCCATTTGTTTCTGGATTTTCCGCCTTCACTGAGCCGATACTTTAAAAGTGGCTCGTTAATTCCGACCGCACACTGGTATTCTCTGAGTATCTTCAGCCAGGTAATATAATCTTCATGGCTGTCGTCATGCTCCATAGGAAAACGACTGATCACGTCTCGCCGTACCAGCACGGAAGAACAATTAATACTATTATGCTTTAACAATTCCCGGTAAGTAATCCTTTGCTTTACGGGAATATATTTTCCTGCTGATGTTCCATCTGGATGCATCAGCTCTCTTCCTGTGGAACAGATTACGGATCCTGTTTTTTCAAGAAGAATAAGTTGTTTTTTTAGCTTGTCCTTTTCCCACCAGTCATCTGCGTCCAAAAAAGCCACATAGATCCCCTTGGCTTCCCGGACTCCCCTGTTTCTTGAACCGGAAACTCCAATATTCGTTTTATTTCTGAAATAGCGTACTTCCCCACGGCTTTTGTATTCAGCCATAACCTTTTCCGTACCATCCACAGAACAGTCATCAATCACAATCAACTCCAGAGATACCTTTTGTTCAAAAACAGAATCTACAGCTCTCTGAATATATTTCTCTCCGTTATATACAGGCATCACCACGGATACCAGCGGCTTTTCCATAAACCTTCTCCTACTTCTGATTTTTCAAAGCATTTTTCTGATTTTCATCAACACCTTCAGAAACCTCTTTCTGACAGAAAATCTTCACTGTCATAAGAAGAAGCTTCAGATCAAGCAGAAACGAATAATTTTCAATATAAAAAAGGTCAAGTTTCAGCTTGTCATAAGGGGTAGTGTTATATTTCCCGTAAACCTGCGCATATCCGGTAAGCCCGGCTTTTACTTTCAGGCGGTAATAAAATTCCGGCAGTTCTTTCTGGTAGTCATGCATAATGCTTTTTCGTTCCGGGCGTGGACCTACCAGAGACATATCTCCCATAAATACATTAAAAAGCTGCGGCAGCTCATCCAGATGAAGATTTCTCAGAACACGGCCTACCGGGGTAATACGGCTGTCGTTTTTTGATGCAAGGCGGGCGCCGTTTTTCTCAGAATCCACACACATACTGCGAAATTTACAGATACGGAATTCCTTTCCTCCCAGAGTCAGACGATCCTGACGGTAAAGCACAGGGCCGCCGTCATACAGCTTTACAAAAAGCGCAATGATCAGCATGATCGGAGAGGAAACTACAATACCGATTCCCGATACCACAATATCAAGAACCCGTTTCATTGCTCTCTGCTCTATGGAAAGTCCCATATTCTTCGATACAAGCAGCGGCGTGTCAAACAGATGGATCCGCTCGCTTCCCATAAGAATCACATCAGAAATCTTCGGACTCATATAACAGCGAATAGAATGGGCAAAACAGTACTTCAAATAACGGTTTCGGATATTTGACGGAAGATCCCAGATGATTACTCCCTCATAGTCTCTCATCATCTGATGAATAGCCTTTTCCCCCTTATCTACATGAACTTTTCCGCTGACATTATACTTGTCACTGCGTGAATTCATTTTCTGGATCAAATCTCCCGGATCTCTGTCCCCATAGATCACAAGAAGCTTACGGGCGCCATAAAGTCTGGAATAAATAAACCGGGATCCCCATACCCAGACGATGATGATAACAATCTGAACAAGAGTCATTTCCACCATAGGCCATGGATCCAGAAACCATCTATTGATCAGAGTGATCTGAAGGTAGGTTATGATATTTGTACAGATCGTAGCAAGAGTCATAGAGTAAAATACATCTATCTTTTTCAGGTATCCTACTCTCAGTCCCCCGTAGAACTTGGAGAACATAAAGCTGATCAGTCCATAAATAGCGATCAGAACCCAGTTTCCCTTTCTCCAGAAGGGTTCAAAAATCAGCCCTCTGTAAAAATCATACCAGATATAGGCAAATACTGCTGTCTGAGCGATTACGACAATACTTGCCAGGCAATACACAATAAATCTCTTAAAATCATCTCTTTTTTTCACAAAAGATCCCTCTTATCTCTGTTGATTCAGGAATATATCATATCCCTGCTTCTGTCTTTATTGTTTCCTTTTAACCCTGTTATTATAACGTAAATCTCCGGTCCCGTCCAGTAATTCACAGATTCTCCGATCCCCTGTATTTTCAATACGCTTTATTCATATGTACTTTTACTGCACCTTTTTGTCGAACCATGTTTTTTCTTGTCATATATCACATATTTATTTTTATTTGTTTCATTCTTTAATACAGTTTTAACAAATTTTGAGCATTTTTCTTGCATTTTTTAACATAAACCAGTAGAATTTTTCAGCTAAAAAATGTATAATAAAAAAGTACAAGCATATAAAAGGAAAGTGAGGGTTCACTATGAAACAAAACAACATGTTAGCGATGATTTTAGCTGGCGGACGTGGCAGCAGACTCCATGAGCTTACAAACAAAGTAGCCAAACCCGCAGTTTCATACGGCGGAAAATACCGCATTGTTGATTTCCCTTTAAGTAACTGCGCAAACAGTGGAATTGATATTGTAGGCGTTCTTACTCAGTATGAATCTGTTCTGCTTAACAGCTATGTCGCTGCTGGTGGACGCTGGGGACTCGATGCAAGAGAAAGCGGCGTATTTGTACTTCCTCCCCGCGAGAAGGCTGACGCGGATCTGGATGTATACCGTGGAACTGCAGATGCGATTTCACAGAATATTGATTTTATTGATAACTATGCTCCGGAGTATGTTCTGATCCTTTCCGGAGACCATATTTACAAAATGAACTATGCAAAAATGTTGGCTTACCACAAAGAAATGAATGCAGATGCTACCATCGCCGTTATCGAGGTTCCCATGAAAGAAGCAAGCCGCTTCGGTATCATGAACACAGAAGAAGACGACAAGATCTATGAATTCGAAGAAAAACCCAAAAATCCAAAGAGCAATCTGGCATCCATGGGGATTTATATCTTCACATGGAGCAGACTGCGTGAAGCGCTCATTGAGGACAATGCCATCCATGCCGACAGCGATTTCGGGAAACACATCATTCCTAAAATGCTGGAAGAAGGCCAGACCCTCTACGCTTATCGCTTCCGTGGATACTGGAAGGATGTAGGCACCATCGAATCTTATTGGGAATCCAATATGGAACTGATCAAAGCACTGCCTGAATTCAATCTGTATGAAGATTTCTGGAAGATCTATACCAACAGCGACCACCAGCCGCCTCAGTATACGGCTCCCGGCGCAAAGGTAAAAGAATCTCTGATTTCTGACGGCAGTGAAATTTACGGTGAAGTAAACCATTCCGTTCTGGGGCCTGAAGTAGTTGTCAAAGCCGGCGCTGTGGTAAAAGATTCCATTATCATGGGCGGCACAGTCATTGAAGAAGGCTGTGTCATCGACCGCTGCATCATTGACGAAAACTGCAAGGTTGCGAAGAACGTACAGATGGGTATGGGCGAAAACATCCCCAACGAAATAAAACCCAATATCTACAACACAGGTATCACTGTTCTGGGCGCAAACACCAGCGTACCGGAAGGTGTTGTGATTGGGAAAAACTGCGTGCTTTACGGCAAAACCGCAGCGGAGGACTATCCCGGCGGTGCCCTGGAAAGCGGCAAATCTGTTATTCGGGAGGGGATCTAAATGAAAGCAATTGGGATTATTCTGGCAGGCGGTAACAACGACGGCCGTCTGGGCGTACTGACAGAACAGCGTGCTTCTGCGGCTCTGCCCATCGGCAGCTGCTATCGTGCCATCGACTTTACACTGAGCAACATGTCTAACAGCGGTATCGGGAAAGTAGCCGTACTGACACAGTACAACTCCCGTTCTCTCCGTGACCACCTGACATCTTCCAAATGGTGGGATTTCGGCAGAAAACAGGGGGGCTTGTTCGTATTTACACCCTATACCAGCAGCACAGGCAATGACTGGTTCCGCGGCACAGCGGACTCCATTTATCAGAATATGACATATCTGCACCGCAGCAATGAAGAATATGTCATCATCGCTTCCGGCGATTCTGTATATAAAATGGATTATCGTGATGTTCTGCAGTATCATATTGATAAAGGCGCGGACATTACAGTGGTTTACCAGAACATGGAAGGCAAAGACCTGACCCATTTCGGCATCATGCAGATGGATGAAAACAAACGTCTGCTGGGCTTTGAAGAAAAACCCGAACAGGCACAGACCACATCCGCATCTCTGGGGATCTATGTTATCTCCAGAAAACTGCTGATTTCTCTGCTTCAGGAAGTAGTGCCTCAGGGCGGCTACGGTCTGGTAAAAGACATCATCATTCCTTACAGCAAGAAACTCAACATCTTTGGTTATGAATTCAAAGGTTACTGGAGCAGCATCGGTACAGGCATCCATGGTTACTTTGAAACCAACATGGACTTCCTGAAAAAAGAAGTGCGTGATGTTTTCGTAAATCAGTATCCTTATATTGAAACAAAACCTAAGGATGAACCTCCCGCAAAATATAACGCAGGGGCAGACGTTACCGACAGTATCGTAGGCAGCGGCGCTATTTTCAATGGTACCGTGGAACACTGTGTGGTATTCCGTAAGGTTTATATTGACGAAGGGGCAGTGGTACGCAATTCCATTTTGATGGAAGGCGTTCGCATCGGCAAAAACTGCGTGGTGGAAAATGCCATCTTGGATAAAGAAGTTTCCATTTCCGAAGGCCAGCAAGTCATTGGCAAATCTTCTGAAGAACCCATCATTCTGAAAAAAGGAACGAAACTTTGATCCTGACATAAAATAAAAAAGGCGGTCGCTTTCAGAAGTGCGCGGAAAAAATTCCGGCACAGGATGAGGGCGGCTGCCGTTTTTTTCGGAAAAACCACAAAGTGACCCTTCACGGAAATACAAATGTATTTTGTATACGTTTTTTTGTGAAAAAGGTATATTGCTTTTTGTGGCGAAAAATGAGAAAATAATGAATAGTAATAAAAAGGGGGAGTACCCCCTTTTTCAATGGGAATTTATAAGATGCGAAAATGGGGCATGTTGCGAGAGGAGAAGATTATGGAAAATCTGAAAGCAATCATTTTGGCAGCGGGCGAAGGTACCCGTATGAAATCCAAGAAACCAAAAGTACTCCATGAAATCATGAACAAATCCATGGTGGAGTATGTCATTGACACAGCAAAAGACAGCGGCGCGGAAGCCGTATGCGTTGTGGTTGGTCATCTGGCAGAACAGGTGCAGGCAGCCATCCAGCGGGAAGATGTGTCTTTTGCCCTTCAGACAGAACGCAAAGGCACTGGCCATGCGGTAAAAATGGCTGGCGATTTCATCGAAGACGATAAGGATATGCTGATCCTGTACGGGGATACACCGCTGATTACAGGGGAAACACTGAAAGGCGTTATTGCGGAGCATCGCGCAAAAGAAAACGCTGTAACTGTTGTATCTGCTATGGTAGACGATCCCACAGGCTATGGCCGTATCATCCGTGATGAAGCAGGCAATTTTGTAAAGAGCGTGGAACACAAGGACGCTTCCGAAGCGGAACGGGCAGTCAAAGAAATCAATACAGGTATTTATGTATTCCGCGGCGCAGATCTGAAAAACGCTTTGGGCAGACTGAACAACAACAACGCCCAGGGAGAATATTATCTGCCTGACTGTCTGGAAATCCTGCTGGGCGACGGCAAAAACGTTGGCGCATACACAGCAGCAGACGAAAGCGAATTTTTCGGCGTAAACTCCCGTGTGCAGCTGGCAGAAGCGGCTGCTATCCTGAAACGCCGCATCAACCGCAAACATATGGAAAACGGTGTTACCATCGTTGATCCTGAACAGACATATATCGGCAGCGATGTGCAGATTGGCAGAGATACTGTGATTCTGCCCGGATGTGTCATCGAAGGCAAAACCATCATTGGCGAAGACTGTGAAATCGGGCCTAATTCCCGTCTGACTGACATGGAACTGGCAGACGGCGTGAAATTCCAGACTTCCACAGGACTGGAATCTTCCATCGGCAGCGGCACCACAGTTGGGCCGTTTGCATATATCCGTCCCAACTGCCACATTGGCGACAATGTAAAAGTGGGCGACTTCGTAGAAGTGAAAAATTCCAATATCGGCAATGGCACCAAGATTCCGCACCTGTCCTATGTGGGCGATACAGATGCAGGCGAAAAGATCAACTTCGGCTGCGGCAGCATCATGGTCAACTACGATGGGGAAAAGAAACACAGAACTACCATCCACGACCATGTATTCGTTGGCTGCAATGTAAACCTGGTGGCACCTGTTACCATCGAAAAAGATTCTTACATTGCTGCTGGCTCCACCATCACCAGAGATGTGCCTGAAGACGTCCTGGCAGTTGCCAGAGCAAGACAGACCATCATCAAGGGATGGAAGGCAAAACGGGTGCAAAAGAAATCATAAAATCTGTCGATTTGTGTTGAAATTGGCAGAAGATAGGTGTAACATTATAATATAGCGACGTATGCTATTGCAAAGGCGAGAAAAACGTTCAAGAGTAAAAGTAGGGGGATACCAAACATGATTTATTCAACCGGCAGTAATATCAAAGTATTTGCCTGTAATTCCAACCGTGATCTGGCAGAATCCATCGCTAAGAAGCTGGGTCTGAAGTTGGGCGATGCAGAAGTGGAAAAATTCAGCGACGGCGAAATTTCCGTTAAAATCAACGAAACCATCCGTGGCGCTGACGTATTCATCATCCAGTCCACTTCTTATCCTGTAAACGACAACCTGATGGAACTGCTGATCATGATCGATGCGATGAAACGTGCATCCGCAGGCAGAATCACAGCTGTTATGCCTTATTACGGCTACGCTAGACAGGATAGAAAAGCAAGAGCAAGAGATCCCATCAGTGCAAAACTGGTTGCAAACATCCTGACAAGCGCTGGCGCAAACCGTGTGCTGACAATGGACCTGCACTGTGCACAGATTCAGGGCTTCTTCGATATTCCCGTAGACAACCTGGTAGGCAGCCCTCTGCTGACTGGTTTCTATGAAAAGAAATACGGCGAAGATCTGAAAAACTTTGTTGCAGTTTCTCCCGACCTGGGCAGCGTTACCAGAACAAGAACATTCGCAGAAAGACTGAACATTCCTCTGGCAATCATCGACAAACGCAGACCTAAAGCAAATGTCAGCGAAATCATGAACATCATCGGTGATGTCAAAGGCAAAAAAGTTATTCTGGTTGACGACATGATCGACACAGCTGGTACTATCACAAACGCAGCAAACGCTCTGAAAGAAAGAGGCGCTGTGGAAGTAGACGCTTGCTGTACACATGCTGTACTGAGCGGCCCTGCTATCCAGAGAATTCAGGATTCCGCTATCACAGAACTGCTGGTTCTGGATACCATCGAACTGCCTGAAGACAAGAAGATCGACAAGATCACATCCGTATCTGTTGACGATCTGTTTGCAAACGCTATCAAATGCATCCACGAAGGCGTTTCCATTTCTCAGCTGTTCGACTAAAAAACAGTTTTTTGTCAAAATCTGTAAAATCAGCTTACAAAACCACTTTTGCGGTTATACCGCAAAGGTGGTTTTTTTTATAAAAAACGACAGAATCGAAATATTTTTCTAAAAACCAACTATTGGAAAAAGTGGTAGAAAAATCTGGAAAAACTTCTGCTTTTTCACAAAAAAGCAGGTCTTTTTGAGCCGAAGAAATAAGAGGGGAATTATGTCCAAAAAACGGAAAAAGGCTCTGATGGAAACTATATGTTTTTTTGTATACACAAAGAAAAAGGCACTGGCAAAACTTACAATTTTTCGGAAAGTCGGTTGACAAAATAAGTAAAATAGATTATATTGTTAAAAACAAGACAAACAGGTGTGGCAAATATTGATATCCTAACGGATTCATACATCCTGTTTGCTATCCATTTTCTACTATTACATCAAAATTTTAGGAGGAATTTAGAAATGAAAATCGCATTTTTTGACACAAAATCCTACTGGAAAGATTCTTTCGGTCCCATGGCTGAAAAATACGGTTATGAAATCACATTCTTCAACGAAAGACTGACACCCGCTACTGCTCATCTGGCAGCTGGTCATGACGCTACATGCTCTTTCGTTAACGACGAAGTTCCCGCAGAAGTTATCCGTGAACTGAAAGATCTGGGTATCAAAGTTCTGCTGCTGCGTTGCGCAGGTTTCGACAGCGTTGATCTGGCAGTTGCGAAAGAATGCGGTCTGCCCGTTCTGAGAGTACCCGCTTACTCTCCTCAGTCCGTAGCAGAACAGGGCGCAGCTCTGCTGATGGCTATCAACAGAAAATGCCACCTGTCCTATCAGAGAACAACAAAATTCAACTTCGATATCGCTGGCCTGACAGGTATCGCTCTGTACGGCAAAACAGCTGGTATCATCGGTACAGGTAAAATCGGTCAGTGCATGATCGACATCCTGAAAGGT
>OHRG01001559.1_pt1 | contig 10514 bp, 7 predicted proteins | sample 1578351 | NCBI WGS metagenome assembly OHRG01 (sample SAMEA3879599, study PRJEB24766) | human gut metagenome | biome: human-associated habitat; feature: feces | place: USA | collected 1985/1987
ATTTCCTGTCATTTGCGCTCCTTTTCCAAACGCACCGGACACCCTCTTTCTGGCAGCTTCTTCGGCAGCCTTACGTTCACGTTCCGCTTTTTCTTCTGCCAGCCGTTTCGCTTCCGCAGCTTTTTCGGCTTCCGTTTTTTCGGGCTTCTTCACCGGTTCTTTCGGCTTGACCACCTCTTTAGGTTTCACCGTCTCTTTTTTCGGTTCTTCCGTCTTAGGCTTCAAAGTGACCGTTTCCTCTTCAGTCTGTGTCAGTAAATCCTGTTCAGAAGGGAGTTGCGGTTCTGTTTCCGCAGGCGGTGCTGCCGCATCTTCATCCATAATATCCACATCTACCAGAGAAGGATCATCAAAGCCACTCGCTGTATCCACATTCCCCAGCATCACAGGCACTCCGCCTGCATCTTCATCCGGTTGGGGGACAGTAAAGCTCACCAGAATCAAAAGAGCAATCACTGCCACATGCACCAACAGTGCACCCAGCGCTCCTATGTATTCACCCTTTTTTCTTCTGTCCATTGTTTCTTATTTATTTTCAGGCGGGCGGGTAGCCAGCACCATCTTAAAATGATTCTCGTTTGCAATGTTCAATACCCTTACAATCTCACGATAAGGTACCGATTCATCTGCATACAATGCCACATACATTTCCGGTTCCTTCTCTGCACAACTCTGCAAAAATGAAGTCAGATCGTTCAGCGCCACCGGCTGCTCTTTTTCATTGCCGAAAGCGGCATAGAAATTCAAGTCCTTATCGATAACCACTCTTGTCAGCGGCTTGGCCGAAGTCTGCTGCTTGCCTTGAGGCAACAATACCTTTATGGCATTGGGCGACACCACCGTAGAGGTTATCATAAAGAATATCAGCAACAGGAAGATGACGTCCGTCATGGAAGCCATGCTGAAATTGGGCGATACTCTATTTCTTCTTTTTAATCCCACGTTTATGAGTTATTATAAAGTTATAAGTTCGGGGAATACGAATCACTTCTGAGCCGGTTCGTTCAGCAAGTCCATAAATTCCATGGTACGAGATTCCATCTTGTTTACCACGCGGTCTACCAGCATCACCAGATAGTTGTAGGCAAACATGGCAATAATACCGACAATCAGACCGCCGACAGTAGTAATCATTGCTTCGTAGATACCGCCGGAAAGTAATGTAATATCAATATTTCCGCTTCCGGCGTTCGCCATTTCGTAGAATGCGCGCACCATACCTGTCACCGTACCGAGGAATCCGAGCATCGGGGCACCGCCGGAAATGGTCGCCATTACGGTCAGCCCTTTTTCCAGTTTCGCAACTTCAATGTTACCCACATTTTCAATAGCGGCCTGTACATCGTTGATCGGACGTCCCAGACGGCTGATACCTTTCTCAATCATACGGGCCGAAGGAGTGTTCATCGTCCGGCAATAGTTAATGGCTGCTTTGATCTCACCACTATGAATATAGTCTTTGATACGTTCCATAAACATCGGGTCTTCTTTTCCCGCCTTGCGAATCATATAATTACGTTCGAACAAGATGTAAAAGCAAAGTACGGACATCAAGCCCAGGACAACCATAATCCAGCCGCCCTTGACGGCCATGCTCCATAAGTTCATTTCGTCGGAAGCGTTTACTTGTGTCAGTACCGGATTGGCACCTGCAATAGAGTCAGTCAGTGCCGGAGCCACTTGGGCCAATAACAACATTACATTCATCAGCGAAGACAGTTTTTATATTCCTTGACCGTACGCTCCAATCCCAGATACAGCGCGTCACTAATCAGCGCATGCCCGATGGACACCTCGTCCAGCCACGGAATGTTTTGATAAAAATAATTCAGATTCACCAGGCTCAGGTCATGTCCGGCATTCAGCCCCAGGCCTAAGCTGCGGGCCACCTTGGCAGCCTCGACAAAAGGAGCTACAGCCGCTTCCCGTCCTTTGGGATAAGCCGTAGCATAAGGTTCCGTATATAGCTCCACGCGGTCGGCACCGGCTTTGGCAGCATATTCTATCATTTCGGCATCGGTGGAAACAAATACGGAAGTACGGATACCAGCATTGTTGAACTCATCCAACACTTCGTTCAAGAAGTCAAAATGGGTCTTGGTATCCCAGCCTGCGTTTGAAGTCAGCTGTGTAGGGCTGTCGGGCACCAAAGTTACCTGATGCGGTTTCACCTTCAAGACCAAATCCATAAATTCGGGTGCAGGATACCCCTCGATATTGAACTCTGTCCGCAGCAACGGCCGCAAATCATATACATCCTTACGGCGGATATGCCTCTCGTCAGGACGGGGATGCACCGTAATGCCATCAGCACCAAAGTCTTCACAATCCAGCGCTACCTTCACAACATTCGGGACATCACCTCCACGGGCATTGCGCAGCGTTGCCACCTTATTTATATTAACGCTTAATCTAGTCATAATTCGGTTTATAGTTTGGGACAAAAGTACAAATAATAGTTATATATTGGCAGCATTCTGAGAAAAAAATAGCATCTTTGCACTTCAATCCAACAGAATTGATTATGAAATTTGCCATATTCGGAAATACCTACCAAGCAAAGAAATCCTCGCATGCAGAAAACCTCTTCCGGTTGCTCGGACAGCATAATGCACAGCTCTGCATCTGCCGGGAATTCCATCACTTCCTGACTGCCGATTTACATTTAAACATACCTGACGCCGAATTGTTTGACGGAGATGATTTCTGTGCCGACATGGTTATCAGCATCGGTGGCGACGGCACTTTCCTAAAAGCAGCCAGCCGTGTAGGAAAGAAGAATATCCCCATATTGGGCATCAATACCGGCCGGCTGGGTTTCCTTGCCGACATCTCACCGGAAGAGATGGAAGAGACCTTCGATGAAATCTACAATAATCACTATAAGGTGGAAGAGCGTAGTGTACTGCAACTGAGGTGCGACGATGAACGCTTGATGCAATCCCCTTACGCCCTCAATGAGATAGCCGTATTGAAGCGGGACAGTTCGTCCATGATCAGTATCCACGCCGCCATCAATGGCGCTCCGTTGACCACTTATCAAGCTGACGGCCTGGTTATCTCCACACCTACCGGTTCCACCGCCTACTCACTCAGCGTCGGCGGTCCGGTCATTGTGCCCCACAGTAAAACCATCGCCATCACCCCGGTGGCTCCACACAGCCTCAACGTCCGTCCCATCGTCATTTGTGACGACTGGGAAATTACACTTGATGTGGAAAGCCGCAGCCACAACTTCTTGGTTGCCATCGACGGCCGTAGCGAGTCCTGCAAAGAAACGACCCGGTTGCACATCTCACGTGCCGACTATAGCATAAAGGTAGTGAAACGGTTCAACCATATTTTCTTTGATACCCTTCGCAATAAACTAATGTGGGGGGCGGACATCAGATAAGCCTATATCACTTCATTCACTCCAGCAGGATAACCTATTCACTCCAGCAGGATAACTTATTTACCTCAGTGGGGAACTCCATTTACCCCAGGATGTAACTACCTTTACCCCGATATGTAACGGCCTTTACCCCGGTGTGTAACGGCCTTTACCCCGGTGTGTAAAGAGTCTTTCCCCGGCATGTAACGTCTTTTATATAAGGATGTAACAACGCTGTAAATGTAATGTATTGACAATAAGTTCCTAAACCCATCCATCAGTTTACCACTTCTTATACTGCAAATGACTATTTCTGCCATCCTCCTTCATCGTGGAATATAGAATTAAATAATAATCACACAAAGTATATTTTCAGCAAAAAACTTTTAAATAAATAATAAAAACACCACCTTTGTAGTTCATTCTTTCAGAGTCTATGTGGAATAGTACTTTACTATACAAAGACACTACCATTCAGAATGCGTAAATGTAAGATGAATCAATATGCAGAAAGAAAATGATACTTTATTGGTAGCCAAGTTGAGAGAAGGCAATAAATTTGCCTTTGAAGCATTGTACGAAAAATACAGTGCCAGGCTGTACAACACCATCGTCCTTCTCGTATATGACAAATCATTAGCCAAAGACATCACCCAAAGCAGCTTCATGACGATATGGGAAAAACGCAGTAATCTGGATACCGAGAAAAGTTTTCCGGCATATCTATGCACCATCGCACGCAACATGGTATACAAAGAAACCGAACGAAGATTATTACACAACAAATTTGTAGAAAACAAGCTGAAAACAGAAGCAGAGGCTATCGAGGAAGATACGATGGATATGGACGTCTCCATCATTGAAAAACAGATAGAGCAACTTCTGCAAAGCCTGCCAGAAGTTTCACGGGAAGTCTTTCAGCTGAAAAGAGCAGGAAAACTGTCCAACAAGGAAATCGCCTCACAGCTAGATTTGACGGAACGTGCCGTAGAGGCTCATTTCTACCGTACTATGAAACTACTGAAAGAAGAATTACGCAAATTCATCATGCTTTTCCTCTCCTTCTACTTTCTAAATAATTGTTAAAGCACGAAAATCCGTGAGTGTTTTGGCAGGCATACAGATATATACTACAGAACATGGATAAAAAAGACAGTCATATTGAACTTTTGGATCGTTTCTTTCGAGGACTGACCAGCCCTGAAGAAGATGTACAGTTGAAATCATGGATTAAGCGACCGGATTTTCAACAGAAATTTTCCGCATACTATCAGCAATGCTGGGCACTGGCTCCGGACACGATGGACAAAGCCGTACAAAATGAAATGTTCACCGAACTTTTAAGCCAGATAGACGCAAGTTCCACCACGGAAACGAAGGTCCTGAAAACAAGGAACCGTTTCCTGCGTCAGATTGGGCGCTATGCTGCAGTTGCCTGCATCATATTGGCAGTGGGAAGCGGAGCCTATTATGCAGGAGTCAAACGACCGGCCGATGACGCCAATACAGAAGTCACCATGTCCGTATCCAACGGGCAGAAGGCCGACATCATTTTGGCTGACGGCACAAAGGTCTACATCAATTCTGATTCAAGAATTGTATATGACAACACTTACAACAAGAAAACACGTATGGTCTCCCTGGAAGGAGAGGCCTATTTTGAAGTTGCAAAGGACAAGGAAAAGCCTTTCATCGTGAAAGCAAATGGCATCAATGTACAAGCGTTAGGTACAAGCTTCAATATACGTGCACATAAAGACGATAAATCAGTAGCTGTAATCCTGATAAGTGGAAAGGTTAAAGTAGACGACGGCAGACACGAGGCATATATGAAGCCAAACGAAAGGCTCGTTTGCAACCTGACCAATGGACAGTTCGAAAAAAGCGAGCTTCATCCTAATGCAAGTTATTTGCTATGGAGAAGCAATGAACTAGCGTTCTACGGTGAATCTTTTGAAGAAATTTGTACCATGCTTACACGAATGTATAATTGCAAATTTATATTCAAAAACGAGAAAGTAAAACAATATACTTATCACGGCATCATCAAGAATAGCAGTTTGAATAATGTATTAGAATACATCAGCCAAGCTGGCGGCATTAATTACAAAATAAAATCTGATAATACGATCGTAATATATTAGTAGTGTTTAATAAACTCTTTATGTTAACTTAAAAAGGAAAATATGGAATAGATTTTATAAACTTTTTACTTCATCAAACACAACTGCCAGCTTTCGGCAGCAAAATAAAATTCTAGTTTAAACATTCACGAGAAATTCGTCATAAGTTACTCTAATATCTTATTAGAGCAGGTCTTTGGTACGCCTTTCTCAAAATAAAAAACAATTAATCTAATATTATTAGACATGAGACAAAACAAAATGATTATGCGGTCTTTAGTACTGCTGGGTGCCCTGTTTTTCTGGGGAAACAGCTTCGCCCAAATCAGTTTATCTGTAAACAAGCAGACCATCAAGCAGATTATACCGCAAATTGAAAAAGCTAGCGGTTATAACGTATTCTACACAGACAAACTTCCCAATCTTGAAACAAAAAAGGATTTAAATGTATCAAATGCTTCACTTGAGGCCGTATTGAAAGAATTATTTAAAGGAACGAAAATCTCCTTTGAAATAAAAGCAAACAAGCAGATTTTGCTGTTCCAGCAAACCAACAAATCTGTAGGTGCTAAAAAGAAAGTAACCGGTAGAATCGTAGACGAAAATGATGAGCCGCTTATCGGAGCTTCCGTTATTATCAAAGGCTCTACACAAGGAACAATAACCAACATTGACGGTGAATATACATTGGAAGATGTGCCGGAGAAAGCTACTCTAACCGTTTCTTACGTAGGCTATATACCGGCATCTGTTGCTGTCAACGGTAAAAACGCAATCAATGTAGTGCTGCAAGAAGATTCAAAGACTTTGGAAGAAGTTGTTGTTATCGGTTATGGTACCGTAAAAAAGAAAGACTTGACCGGTGCAGTAGGTTCTGTGGGAGGTGCAGAAGTAGCCGCCCGTAAAACAACTTCCCTTTCCACCGCTTTGCAAGGAACCATCCCAGGGTTAATGGTAACCCGTAACAATAATGCGCCTGGTGCAAATGCAGACAAGATATATGTACGTGGTATCACAACCATCGGGAATTCAGATCCTCTGGTTATCGTTGATGGAGTGCCTGGTGACATCAATTCAGTAAATGCCAACGACGTTGAGAGCATTTCTGTATTGAAAGATGCTGCTTCCGCTGCTATCTATGGTTCTCGTGCCGCTGCCGGCGTTATTCTTGTCACCACCAAAAGAGCCAGTGACAAGGAACTGTCATTGACCTATAACGGTGAATTCGGTTGGGAAATACCTACCGCAGAGCCTGAGGTTGTAGGCGTGCAACGTTTTCTGGAAATGGCTAATGAATTACGATATACAGATAATCCGGACGGTGGCAAATACCAAGCCTATTCAGAAGATCAAGTTAATAACTGGGTGAAAAACAATGCAACCAATCCCAACCAGTATCCTATAACCGACTGGCAAGATCTGATTCTTGAGAAATCCGCAACCCGTCAAAGTCACAGTATCCACCTTTCAGGCGGTAGCAAGGTTGTTAAGACCAAAGCATCCTTGGCGTATGATGAAGTAGGCGGTCTGTACGGTGACCGTTATTTCCAACGCTATACATTACGTGTAAACAATGACTTCAACATTACCCAAAAGTTAAGTGCTACATTGGACTTCAATGTTAAGCGCACTAAACACCACATGCCGCAATTCACTCCATTCGGAATGATGCGCTACATGCCTGCTATTTATGCAGGAGTATGGGATGACGGCCGTATAGCTGAAGGCAAATCGGGAGCCAACCCTTATGGATTGATGAAATTGGGTGGTACAACAGAAAAATGGTACACAGCATTGGGCGGTAAAGCATCTATTGATTTCAAGCCTTTTGACGGATTTAAAATTTCAGCAATCGTTGCTCCTCGCTTTAATTACGACAAGTTCAAAACATTCAAGAAAGCAGCCAGCTATACATTGGCAGATGATCCCAATACAATAGGGGGATACTTAGACAACAGCGGACTATACAACACAACCAAACTCTCAGAAACCCGCAATGACAGCTACAATGTCACTACACAATTAATAGCAAACTATGCAAAGAAGTTTGCCGGAAAACATGACATCAACCTTATGGCAGGTTACGAAAACTATTACGAATATATTGAAGAATTAGGTGCTGACAGAGACGGCTACGTTCTCACGAACTTTCCATACCTCAATAATGGACCTAAAGATTTAATTGGCAACTCTGGAAAAGGAAAAGAGTACGCTTATCGTTCCTACTTCGGACGTGTCATGTACAGCTATGCCGACAGATATTTATTCCAGGCTAATATACGTCATGACGGCTCATCACGTTTTGCAAAGAAACACAGATGGGGTACATTCCCTTCCTTCTCTGCCGGTTGGGTACTCAGCGAAGAAAATTTCATGAAGAATCTTAATTGGGACTGGCTGTCATTCTTGAAGATTAGAGCTACATGGGGAGCATTGGGTAATGAACGTATTGGCGATTTTCCATATATGTCAACCATTGCATTTGGGAACACTATTTTCTATCAAAACAACGGTATTTATTTTGACCAAACTGCATCTCAACAGAAATATGCCATTGAAAATGTAACATGGGAGAAAACTGAATCTACAGACATTGGGTTAGACATTTCTTTCTTGAACAACCGCTTACGTGTGAACGGTGACTATTACTGGAAAAATACTAAAGACATGCTATTAGCAATGGCTATCCCTGATTTTCTAGGATTCTCTGACCCAGACGTCAATGCCGGCAAAATGTCAACCAAAGGTTATGAATTGAATGTCAGCTGGAATGACCACATCGGTGACTTCAGCTACGGAATAGCCATTAACTTCTCTGACTTCACCTCCAAAATGGGGGATTTACAAGGAACCCAATTCCTCGGTGACAAAGTTAAAATGGAAGGCAGTGAATTCAATGAGTGGTATGGCTATGTTAGCGATGGTCTTTTCCTGACAGAAGAAGACTTAAAGAATTCTCCCAAAATCAATGATAAGAACACTCAATTGGGCGATATTAAATACAAAGACATATCTGGTCCTGACGGTGTACCCGACGGAAAGATTTCTCCTGAATATGACCGAGTATTACTAGGCAGCTCATTACCCCATTTCCTATATGGTGGTAATATCAATTTGGGCTACAAAAATTTTGACCTTTCATTGGCATTCCAAGGTGTCGGAAAACAAAATGCACGCTTGGCAAGAGAAATGGTAGAACCATTCCGTAACAATTACGGAAATTTCCCCGCCATCATTGATGGAAACTATTGGAGTCCTTATAATACGGACGAACAAAACGCAGTTGCCAAATATCCTCGTCTAACCCATGTAAACAAAAGTTCCAACTATGCCATGTCAGATTATTGGCTGTTCAACGGAGGTTATTTCCGTCTCAAAAATATAACTTTAGGCTATACATTCCCTAAAGAATGGATGAACGCAATAGGTATCAAAGGTGCACGCATTTATGCCAGTGCTTCCGATCTATTCTGTTTGAGCAAATATCCGAAAGGATGGGACCCTGAAATGGGAGTAAGTGAATATCCTATCACAACATCTATATTGTTAGGCGTATCTGTTAACTTTTAAAAGAAAGAAAAAAAATGAAACATAAATTTATAATATTAGCTTTAGGACTTGGATTTTTAGCAAGTTCCTGCAATGACTTGGACTTAGTTCCATTGTCTGAGGCCTCCACTGAAAACTGGTATTCTTCAGAAGAAGAACTATTGATGGCTGCCAATGAATTCTATAAAATCGGATATTGGAATAAAATGAACCAGGGACTTCTGGAACAAGCCACCGACAACTTCACCTATAGAAATGTGAATCGTTGCAACCTCCTAGACGGTACAGTAAATGGTGATGGTGGAACAGAGAACTGGTATCCAGTAGAGCAATGGCAATCAAACTATAAATGTATAACGATGGCCAATACATTTCTTGAAAAATCTGAGCGCGCCGAAAAGGCTGGTGTCTCTGAAAAAATATTGAATCAATACAGAGGAGAAGCTTACTTTACAAGAGCTTGTAAATATGCAGTACTCGTTTCTTTCTTTGGTGATGTTGTCTGGCTAGATAAGAATATTTACATTGAAGAAGCCTTCCAAAAAGGACGTACTCCCAAAAAAGAGATTATACCTTTAATTTACCAAGACTTCGACAAAGCAATTTCTATGTTACCAGTATCTTATACCGGTAACTCGACACAACGTTTCACAAAAGGTGCTGCATTAGCCATGAAAGCACGTTTTGCCCTTTACATGGGTGATTGGGAACTTGCGGCCGAATCAGCTAAAGCGTGTATGAATTTGCAAGCTTATCAATTACATCCCGACTTCAGCGACTTATTTCTGATGAATACCAAAAATTCCATAGAAAGCATTCTTGTATTCCCACGTTCCGTGCAATACAACATTCTATACGATGCTACTGCCACAAAAAATGAGCTGCCTAGAAATGCTGGAGGATACGGTTCGTATGCACCCTCTTGGGACTTGTTGGCTTCGTTCCTCTGTACAGATGGGTTGCCCATTGACGAGTCACCTCTTTTTGATCCCCACAATCCTTTCAAGAACCGTGACCCCCGTTGTACTGCCACCATTGTAGAATTTGGAACCCGCCATTGTAGCTTTGACTTTGATCCTCATCCCGATGCATTAAAAGTAATGAACTACAAAACCGGTAAAATGGTAACCAACCAAGATACCCGTGCCAATGCGCAATACACCTCATTCAATGCATTGCTATGGAAAAAGGGTATTGACGATTCTTGGGTAGATAACAAACAAAAAGTGGAAAGTGACTATATTGAAATACGTTACGCAGAAGTATTGTTGACTTATGCAGAAGCCATGATTGAACTGAACAAGATTGACGAATCTGTATTAGAAGCCATCAATAGTGTACGTGCCAGAGCATACGGAGTGAAATCTTCTGAAACAGACAAATATCCGGCAGTAACAGCACGTGACCAAAAGTCCTTACGCCAGACAGTCAGACTGGAACGTCGCGTAGAGTTTGCTAAAGAAGGACTC
>OHRG01001561.1_pt1 | contig 10507 bp, 7 predicted proteins | sample 1578351 | NCBI WGS metagenome assembly OHRG01 (sample SAMEA3879599, study PRJEB24766) | human gut metagenome | biome: human-associated habitat; feature: feces | place: USA | collected 1985/1987
CCACTGCTTATTGCTTTTCGCAATTGAAGCAGGGGACTTACTTGATTTGGTTAAACAAATGATGTCTTAAAGATACTCCTGGGCAGATTTTCACTCCTGCCACCGCTTAGTGCTCCGTGCAGTTGAAGCGGGGGAATGCTTCTCTGCGGTAAAGTTATACAAATTGCTTTTTGCAGAGTAAGACACTTAATTTTACATCATGCTTTCTTTATACCACAATTTCAGTATGTTTCATAGGTATTATTTGAAATTCTTTTAAATTTCTTCGAAAATCATCGGACGTTTCGGCGGTTGCGTCTCGGAAAACCGGTATGCACGCAGGAATCTCTCTTCTGCCTGCCCGGCTTTTTCCTGATCATTTGCATGCAGAACCGCCAGTGTCTCGCCTTTTTCGACATAATCTCCGACTTTCTTTTTCAGCTCCAGTCCTACCGAAAGGTCGATCACACTGTCTTTTGTCTCTCTTCCGCCGCCAAGAAGCAGGGAGCAGACTCCGATTTCATCACACTGGATATGAGAAATATAGCCGCTCTGCGGCGATGGTACTGCAATCTGCATAGAGGCTGCAGGCAGTTTCTCCGGATGAGAAACTTCTTCTCCTGTGCCGCCCTGTGCTTTGACAAATGCTTCCAGTTTTCTAAGTGCATCTCCATTCTGGATGGACTGCCGCAGCATTTTTTCTGCGGAAGCGACATCCTCTGCCTTTTTGCCGGCGATCAGCATCCGGCTTCCGAGTGCCAGAACCAGCTCCGTGAAATCTTCCGGACCGCTGCCGTTCAAAGTTGCGATCGCTTCCTTTACTTCCAGAGCATTTCCGATTGCATAACCAAGCGGCTGATCCATATCGGTGATCAGTGCATGCATCTGACGCCCTGCATTTTTGCCGATCGTCACCATCTCTTCTGCCAGAGCAAACGCATCTTCTTCGCTTTTCATAAAAGCTCCGCTTCCGGTCTTGACATCCAGAACGATCGCATCGGCACCGGCAGCCAGTTTCTTGCTCATGATCGAGCTGGCGATCAGTGAAAGATTGTCCACGGTCGCCGTCACATCCCGCAGGGCATAGAGTTTTTTGTCAGCCGGAGCCAGATCTGCTGTCTGTCCCATGATCGAAATGCCGATCGTATTGACATTTTTTATAAACGTTTCCACCGGGATTTCCGTTGAAAATCCGGAAAAGCTCTCCAGCTTGTCGATCGTGCCGCCGGTATGTCCAAGGCCTCTACCGCTCATTTTCGCTACCGGAATCCCGCAGGAAGCTACAAGCGGAACAAGTGCCAGCGATGTTTTGTCCCCAACACCTCCTGTCGAATGCTTGTCAACTTTAATCCCATGGATTGCCGAAAGATCCAGCCGCTCTCCGCTGTCCGCCATGGCAAGCGTCAGATTTAAGGTTTCCTGTTCATTCATCCCTCGAAAATAAATCGCCATCATCAGTGCAGACATCTGATAATCTGGAATTTCCCCATTTGTATAACTTCGGATCATCCAGTCGATTTCTTCTTTTGCTAATCTTTCCCCATCTCGCTTTTTCCTGATCAGATCATACATTCTCATAATAAAACCCCCAATCTGCGGAAAAAATCTGATATCCTGCACCTCTGCAGTCCGCCGGAAGCTGTATCAGACCAAATGCACAAAACGCCGGCTTTCGCCAGCGTTTTGCTTACTTAGTTAAAATATACCATTTCATCTGCCGGCGGTTCGCACGGTTCTACCTTGCTTGCATACAGCACAGGACCTTTTCCGCGATAAAACTTATCGTATTCAAATGCTACCCTTGCAGTGACCATAACCCACTGTCCATGTTTCAGCTGCGGAGCGATCGGACTCTTACAGATGTAGCCGATCATCTGCATATCATCTGCACAGCAGGTCATCGCTTTTCTTCCCGGCACAAAATAAGGTGCCTCTTTGTTTTTGCTCTTCATGGCACGAGCCTTGAACTTCACCGTTTTCCCCACGTATTTGTCCGGATGGTCATCCATATCCACATAGAAGATACCGTAATCCACATCTTCTATTTCGATAATCGGAGCATCCATATCGTACGGCGTGTTTTCCTCAAACAGGTCGATCAGTTCACCATCCTCATCCTCAAAGCTGATATCACAGGAAGGATTGACAACCTTGATGCCTCTTCGATAATTGGTCAGCGGATCACTTGATTTACAGCGATTGAAGATCACCATATCTGCATTCTGCACCATCTCTGAGAACAGAGACTGCATATTTGCACGGTAGATCTGATAGCTGCTGCCGTCTACGATCACGATCTCCTGAGAAATGCCCCATCCAAGCGGCAGTTTCATCGCACGCAGTTTGTTGACACCCCAGAGCGGATTGTACTCAAGCAACACTCGCTCCGGATGATATTTGCGATGCAGAACACGGAGGTTCTCAAATGTAAAATCCTCCGGCTCTTCAATCTTCTCGACAACCGTGTTGTATTTCAGAAGTTCTTTCTCGTCGTACTCCTCCTCACCCTCTTCGCAGGTGATCAGAAGTGTTGTTCCTTCTATTTGAAAGTAATCCTGTTTCGCAGTAAAATCCAGAAAAGAAGTTTTGCCGCTCTCCAGGACACCGGTCACAAGATAAACCGGTGTTGAAATATTAAAATCACTCATCTTTTTTTACCTTGTTCCTTATTTCGCAAACCACAGCTGCTCTAATTTTGCTTCGTCCAGTTTGGAACCGATCACGCAGATACGTCCTGTGTATTCTGCACTTCCCTCACGGATATCCACTTCTTCCGGAACCATGTCAAAATAAGTCCAGACACCGTCTTCGCTCTCCAGCATACCTTTTGCACGCAGGATCATTCCGTAAGAATCGTCTTCTGACAGAGTTTTCAGAATCTTTTCAATCTCTTCACGGCTGTATTTACGGACGGTTTCCTTACCCCAGCTTGTAAATACCTCATCTGCGTGATGATGGTGATGATGATGTCCCTCGTGGTCATGGTCATGGCAGCCACAGGTGCAGCCCTCTCCATGGTCATGGTGATGATCATGATCCTCATGATCGTGATGATGCTCATGCTCTTCGTGATCGCGATCATGGCAGCCGCAGGTGCAGCCCTCTCCATGGTCATGGTGATGGTCATGATCCTCATGATCGTGATGATGCTCATGCTCTTCATGGTCATGGTCGTGATGATGTTCATGATCACAGCAATGGTCATGCTCTTCTTCTACATGAGAAAGGTCGATCTTCATTCCTTCGATCGTATCCAGGATCTTCTGTCCACCCAGATCTTCCACCGGTGTTGTGATGATCGTAGCATCCGGATTCAGTTCACGGATCAGTTCGATGGCAGCTTCGATTTTTTCCGGTGTTGCCTTCTTTGTATCGGTACGGCTCAGGATGATCGTGCCGGCTGCTTCTACCTGATTCTTGAAGAATTCACCAAAGTTCTTCAGATACATTTTGCATTTCAGAACATCGACAACCGTAACGGCACTGTTCAGTTTCACTTCTCCGTCTGCTTCCAGATGCAGATTTTCAACTGCATGGATAACGTCAGAAAGTTTGCCGACACCTGACGGCTCAATCACGATGCGGTCCGGGTGATATTTCTCTACCACTTCTTTCAAAGCGGTTCCGAAATCTCCTACCAGAGAGCAGCAGATACAGCCGGAATTCATTTCCTTAATCTCGATTCCTGCATCTTTCAAAAATCCACCGTCAATACCGATCTCGCCGAATTCATTCTCAATCAATACCACCTGCTGTCCTTTAAATGCATCCTGTAACAGTTTTTTGATCAGGGTCGTTTTACCTGCACCCAAAAAACCGGAAATAATATCAATCTTTACCATAATAACTTCTACATCTCCTTTATCCATTTCGTCCATCCATCGGACGACATTCTGCCCCGATTATACAACCTGATTTTGATTCTGTAAAGCAGACACCAGATTTGTCAGGCATTCAGAATGGCATTTATTTTCTCATCTTTTTCTTCTTTTGTGATAATGCCCATCTCGAACTGCTGCTCGATTTTTTTGATCTCTTCAAAATTTTCTACTTTTTTCTTTGCAATATTCAGCTTCTGCTCATATTCTTCCTTAGAAATAATTTCCATGGCAAGTGCTTTGTCGAGAACGCCTTTTTCCTGTTCAAAAGACTCTTCCGCTTTTGTCTTTTCACGAAGAAGTGTATTCTGTTTAGCTCTCTTCTCTACTTCCGCCAGCTGATTTTCCAGCTCTTTTTTCTTTGCCTGATCCTGTTTGATGATCGTCAGGAAATCAGAAACATCAAACACCGGCTCTTCGTCCTCATCAGATTCTTCTGCAACTTTATCTTCTGCCGGCTCTTCGGATACTTCTTTTTCTTCGTCGATCGTTTCTGCTGTATCTTCTGCTTTCACTTCGTCGATGGTTTCAGCTGCTGCTTCTTCTTTTGCTTCATCGACCGTTTCAGCTGCTGCTTCTGCCTTTACTTCGTCAATTGCTTCTTCCTTCACTTCATCGATCACTTCTGAAGATTCTGTTGCTTCGGTTGTTTCAGCTTCGGCTGCTTCATTTTCTGCTGTTTCCGGTTCTGCATCATCCATATCTGCTACAAATTCTGCATATTTCTTTCCGATCTGCAGATACTGTGCATCCATTTCTTTCTCTAATTCACGGATCTGTCTTTTCAGACCGGTGATCTCCATTGTATCCTGTACACTTGTCTCAACAACTGTTTTTACATTGTTTGCTGATGCGGCAATGTTTTCTCCCACATCCTGTACCTTTTTTAAAGCTTTGTCAAAAAATCCCATGATATCAACCCCTGTCTTATTGTGTGTAAATGCACATCGATTCTGCTAAGTAAATATCATCCAAACCGACCAGAATCGCATGCCAAGTCTCGCATACGTTCGACTTGATTTTAGAGTTCTATATCTAATATAACACACCCGAATCATTCTAACAAGTCCAAAGGCGTACACCGGAGAAAAAAGCACAGCCAATTTTTGATTCCTGAACTCAACACAAATTACGGTCAACAAGTGGGACTTCTCTTTTGTGCAAACTGCACGAAAAAAAGCACCGTCCCCGATGCTCTCTACTTGTCATCCAAAACAGTGCTTTTATAGTGCGCGATCAGGGGTTCGAACCCTGGACACCCTGATTAAGAGTCAGGTGCTCTGCCAGCTGAGCTAATCGCGCATATCTTGTGTTGCGTTACCTCGAACGCAAGACATATTATAATATACGGTTTTACAAATTGCAAGCTTTTTTTTAAGTTTTTTTATAGTTTTTTTAAGAAAGAACACTTGAACTAATTTTCCGTGCCTTTTATAATTAGAAGTAACTCGTTTTTTAAACATTTCATAAGGGGGATGCCCATGAATCTGGAGAAACAAAACAAATCGGATGATGACATCAAGAAAAATAAATTTACGGCCAATAACCGTTATTTTACAATCTGTATTTATACGATGTTTGTCATCTTTTTCGGTGCGATCATCATCAATCTGATCACATCCTGGAACACGACACTGAAAAATATTGAAAAAGGTCTGGCTGTTCTGATGCCGTTTATCATCGGTGCTCTGATTGCCTACATACTGAACCCGGCAGTTGCCCGCTTTTACAAGCTGTTCCGTGATAAATGTAAGATTAAAAGTGATGCTCTTTGTAAGATCCTGGCGATCATCACTGCTTATGTTCTTGTGATCGGCATCATTGTGATCGTACTTTTCGGTGTTATCCCGCAGATTATCACCAGTTTGACGGATCTGGTCAATTTTATTCCGACTGCGGCACAGCAGCTTTATCATTTCTTTGATACTTTAGAAGAGCGTTTCCCTTCGCTGGATACGGAAGTGCTGAGAAATACAATCAACAATGCGATCCCGAACTTTATCAACTATGCGAAGGATTTTGCCGCAAATATGATACCGGCACTGTATTCGATCTCCATGTCCATCCTTAAATGGGTGCTGAACCTCTTTATTGCGATCATGGTTTCCATTTATATGCTGGCAGACAAACGTCCTCTGGTCAATTCCTGCAAAGCAGTTGTTTATGCCTTTGTTCCGGTAAAATATATTCAGCTGATCCTGGAAGTTTCTGCAGAAGCCAATCGTCTGTTCAGCAGTTTTATCGTCGGAAAGGCGATCGACTCTACGATCATCGGAGTGCTCTGTTTTGTACTGATGCTGATCCTGAGACTTCCTTATGCCGTGCTGATCAGCGTAATCGTCGGAATCACAAACATGATCCCTTATTTTGGTCCATTCATCGGTGCCATTCCAAGTGCGATCATCCTGCTTTTTATCAGTCCGCTCAAAGCCGTGATCTTTGTTGTCATGGTATTTGTATTACAGCAGTTTGACGGTTTGATCCTCGGGCCGAAAATCCTCGGAGATTCTACCGGTCTGAAGCCGCTGTGGATCATCTTCGCCATCACGGTCGGCGGCAGTATTGCCGGGGTCCTTGGTATGTTCCTCGGTGTTCCGGCAGTCGCATTTATACGCTATCTGATCCAGCGTCTTATCAACCATCAGCTTCAAAAGCGTGATGAATCACTTCCGGAACATCTGCAGCCGTTTGAGTTTGATGGTACAAAGCACTGATGTAAAGCAAAAATCTGCTGGCTGCCTGCGGAAAATCGAAAACGTTCCGCATCAAAAAATAGTCCGAAACAACATAAGGCGTTTACACCGGAAATTCTCCGCTGTAAACGCCTTCTTTTTATTTTTTCTTTTTTTCATCCCCGATCAGGTGCTTTACTTCCTGAAAAGATTTCTGCATGGTCACCAGTTTCTTGTTCAGCTTTTTCTTTTCATAGACTGCCATGCCAATGCGATCACGAACATTCTGTCTTCGTGCCATTTTTCCTCCACCGAACGAAACGGATAGTCCGGTTTCTATTTCGTTTCTATATAATATGACATCTGTTTACCGGCTGATGATCATTTTATAGATTGGATTTCCCATACTTGAGAATTTTTCTTCGTACTCGGTCATCACGTTGCCTTCGTTCATGTTTTCATCATGATGCAGGTCAAAGGTGCAGCCGTCCAGGTTCCAGCCGGCGATCTCCCTTTGTTCCAGTGCAAAATCAAACAGTCCGCGGTTATCGGTCTTGAATTCTACTTTGCCATCCGGCACAAGGATCTGGTCATAGCGTGCCAGAAATTCTTTTGATGGCAGTCTGCGTCTTGCATGGCGATCCTTCGGCCATGGATCCGAGAAATTCAGGTAGATCTTTGCCACTTCGTCTTTTACAAAGATTTCCGGAAGTTCACTGGCATCGATACACAGATAGAGCAGATTCGGCAGGGCTTCTTCTGTCGGAATCTGCTCTCTTTTCTGTACGGCACGCAGAAGAACGCTCGTATAACGCTCAATTCCGATGTAGTTGATCTGTGGATTTCTCTTTGCCATCTCAGTGATAAACTGCCCTTTTCCCATCCCAACTTCGATATGGATCGGATTTTCATTTCCAAATATTGTATTCCATTTTCCTTTTTTATCTGCCGGTTCCTTGATTACCCAGTCACAGTTTCTGATCACTTCATCCGCTCCCGGTATATTTCTTAAACGCATTTATTTTCCTCCAATTTTATGTTTGTGCAAGCACATCGTGCTTTCAGGCTTTTGACCCTGGCATTTATGACATTGAGATTTGTCAGTAACTGATGCCATACGGATTGTTCCGTACCGCGTACTCTCACAAGCAAGCTTGCATCGTCTTTTTGACCTTTTGGCCCTGGCACCATATAAATTTTATATACTAAGTATCACTGACTTTCTTCTGAGTTATACCCATGTATTTTATCATATCCATTCTAATTGTGCAAAACAACCATAAAATTTTTTTATTTTTTTGAGAATTTTGCATATGGAAATCAAGTGGAAATCGTGTATAATGTAAGCTGTCAGACGGAGTGAAAAAAGAACTACCTATTTATAATAGGTATCTGTGAACATGATTTTACGGTTGTCTGGCAATAATCATATAAGGGCAGAAGTGTCAGGGCAATAAACTTCTGCAGTTTTTTTGTGGGCTGAGCTGTGCTTTTGCATATGTTCAGCTTGAATTTCAAAGCTGCAACTATACTATACTAAAGGAGGGATGCACATGGATCTCGTCATCAAGCGTCTGTCTTCAATCGAAGAGGCCTCAGCCGGTATCATTGAGGCTGCCGAGAACGAAAAGAAGGCACTGGAACAGCAGATGCGTGAACGTATTCAGGCATTTGATGAAGAGGCTGAGAAAGCTACGCAGGAGAAGCTTGATCAGATTCGTTCCAGCTTAAATGAAGAAATGCAAAAAAGTCTTGCCGATCTGCAGAAAGCAACTGAAGATTCGATTCAGGCAATCGAAAATGATTACAATCAGAATCATGAAAAGCTTGCTGCCGGATTGATCGCAAAAATGATCGAGGAGTAAAATTATGGGAAATCTGTTAGCCTACAGCGGTACAGCGACCAAGATTCGCGGTATGCGAAGGAAGCTTCTGACCGCTAAAGATTTTCAGCATCTCGCCTCTTTGACATCCGTTTCCGATGCCATCGGATTTCTGAAAACAAAGTCCGCCTATGCTGGTATTTTCGCAAATTCCAACGAAAATTCCCTGCACCGCGGAGAGATCGAGAAAATGCTCACAAACGCAATCTACACGGATTTCCAGAGTATCTACCGTTTCGCAACCATACATCAGCGTAAAATCCTGGATCTGTACTTCCGCAGATACGAGATTGGACTTCTGAAAACCTGTATGCGAATGGTATTTGACCACAGAGATGTTGAATTGAATTTCGATATTTTCAAGGATTTCTTTGAAAAACACTCGGACATCAATTTGACCGCTCTTTCCAACTGTAAAACTCTGGATGAGTTTGTAAGCCTTCTGAAAGGAAGCATCTACTATCGTCCTTTATCTCTTCTCTCCGGTCTGTCCGAACCTACTTTGTGGGATTACGAGATGGCACTTGACCTGTGCTATTTCAAATGGTTCTGGGACAGCCGCAAAAAGGTTCTGACTCGTGACGAAGAAAGAATCTTTATGGACGATTACGGTGTCAAAATGGATTTGCTGAACATACGTTGGATTTATCGTTCCAAGCATTTTTACAACATGAGCAATGCGGACGTCTATGCACATCTGATCGGTATCCAGTACCGTCTTCAGACCTCTCAGATCAAAGAGATGGTCGAAGCTGCAACTACAGATGAACTGACCGCAGCCATCAGAAATACTTACTACGGACGACATTTCCCGGAGGAAGCAAAACTTTCACTGGACGATGCCTATTATCAGATCCGTTATCGTGTTCAGCGTAAGAACGCAAAGGAGGATCCATTCTCCATTGCAGTTATCATTTCATATCTCTATGAGAAAGAACATGAGGTTGACGACCTCACAACCACGCTTGAGTGCATCCGATACGGTCTTCCGACCAGTGAGACGCAAAAATATATTTCAAATCTGAAAAGGGGGTGTAATCGTTGATTGAGAAAATGAAATTTCTGAGCGTTACCGGTCCGAAAGAAGACATCGACCGTGTGGTGAATGACTATTTATCCAAATACGAAATTCATCTGGAAAATGCTCTTTCCGAGCTTAAGACTGTCAAGTCTCTTCGTCCTTATATTGAGATCAATCCTTATAAAGACAAGCTTACAAAAGCAGAAGAATTCGCTTCCATGCTCGGTACGGATAAAAATCAGGAAAACCCAACCGGCACTATTTCGATTGAAGAAGCTTCTGAGACTCTCGCAACTCTGGAAAGCAAATTTTCTGATATTTATACAAGAACCAATGCGCTGGAAGCAAAGAAGGAAGATCTGAAAGCTTCTTATGAACGTTTAAGACCGTTCCTTGGATTCGATTTTGATATTCACAGCGTACTGCAGTTTAAGTTTATCAAATATCGTTTCGGTAAGATCACACGCGATTACTACAAAAAACTGGAGCACTATGTCTACGAAAATCTGGACACCGTGTTCTATCGCTGCAGCGAAGATGAGCAGTATGTATGGGGTGTTTACTTTGTGCCGGCGGGCAGAGCCGGACAGATCGATGCCGTATTTTCTTCCCTGCACTTTGAACGCATCCACCTTCCGGATGAATACGAAGGTATTCCACAGGAAGTCGGTACAAAACTTCAGTCTGATATCCATGATCTTGATGTCCAGCTTCAGGAGTGCCGTGAAGAAAGTGCGAAACTGCTCAACGAGTACAAAAACAAAGTCCTGCTTTGCAGAGACAAATTCCGTTCACTCACTTCAAACTTTGATGTGCGTAAACTTGCAGCCTGCACAAAAGAAGGTAAACAGGTCTTCTACATTCTGTGTGGCTGGATGACGGAAAGCGATGCCGCTCGTTTTGAAAAAGACGTAGCCGATGACAAGAATCTGTTCTGTCTGATCGAAAGCAATGAAGATCAGGATAAAGACAGCACACTGACACCGCCTACCAAATTGAAAAACCCTGGTATCTTCCGTCCGTTTGAATTATTCGTTCGTATGTACGGTCTTCCGTCTTACAATGAGATCGACC
>OHRG01001582.1_pt1 | contig 10343 bp, 9 predicted proteins | sample 1578351 | NCBI WGS metagenome assembly OHRG01 (sample SAMEA3879599, study PRJEB24766) | human gut metagenome | biome: human-associated habitat; feature: feces | place: USA | collected 1985/1987
GAAAAAGATATTGTGAATAAAATGATTCAGGATATTCAGATTAAGGTAACGGGGCAGGAACAGATTGTTAATGATTTGAGTGGTGGAAACCAACAGAAGGTGTTAATTGGGAAATGGTTATTGTCAGCTAAGAAAATTTTAATTTTAGATGAGCCGACAAGAGGGGTTGATGTAAAGACAAAAGCAGAAATTTATTCATTAATAAATGAATTGGCGAAAAAAGGATTAGCGATTATCATGGTTTCATCGGAGCTTCCCGAACTTATAAATATGAGTGATAGAATTGTTGCATTTTCATCAGGATATACAACGGGTGAATTGAGCAGAAATGAATTCAGTCAGGAAAGAATAATGACAATGGCAACGGAACGATAAGAATCAGGAGGATATTATGGATCAATCAGCAAAGAAAAAAGAAAGCTTATGGAGAGAGAATGGGATTATAAAAATTGTCCGGTCCAACTTGGGAATTTTGATAGGACTTCTTATCATGTGCATTGGCCTTACTTTTATATCAGATTCATTTGCAACTTCAACAAATATTTTTAACGTTTTGAGACAAATTTCAGTTAATGTATTTTTAGCATGTGGAATGACAATGGTAATTCTGATAGGAGGGATTGATTTATCCGTTGGATCAGTGATTGCAATTTCGGGATGCTTGTGTGCGGGATTGATTACAAATAATGGTATCCCGTCAGGCTTGGCAATTATTTTGGCAATTATAATAGGAACCTTAGTGGGAGCAGTTAACGGATTGATTATAGCGAATACAAAAATCCCACCATTTATCGTAACATTGGCGATGATGAATATTGGCAGAGGATTTGCAAGAATTTATACAAATGCTACAACAATATTGGTTAATGATGAGTTGTTTATTTGGATTGGAAGTGGAAAAATATTTGGAGAAATACCTGTTCAATTACTGTTTATGGTTGTTGTGGTCATAATTACAGGTTTGATTTTGAATAAAACCAAATTTGGAAGAAATATTTATGCAGTCGGTGATAACCAGCAAGCGGCAGTTTATAGTGGGATTAATTCAAAAAAAGTTATTTTTTTGGTGTTTACACTTTCGGGTTTATTTGCGGCTTGTGCAGGAATATTGAGCGCGGCAAGAACATTTTCAGGACAATTTAATGTAGGAGATGGAGCGGAAATGGACGCTATTTCTGCGGTAGTGCTTGGTGGAACAAGTATGACAGGAGGTGTGAAGAATTAGTGGGACATTGATAGGATGTCTCGTGATAGGTATTTTAAATAATGGAATGAATCTGATGGGAATAGATTCTTCATGGCAATATGTGGTAAAGGGAATTGTGGTGTTGTTGGCAGTGTATATTGATTATATTAAGAAGGAGAAGAGTAAAAAATAAAAGATGCGTACATTATTAGGAATTGATATTGGAACATCAAGTATAAAAGCGATGATGTTGGATATTGCATCAGGGAAAATATATGTAAAAAAAAGAAGATATTCTGTTAGTATACCAGCACCAAATTGTGCCGAGCAGAATCCTGAATTGTGGTGGGAAAATTTAGTGGAAATTTTTCAAGAGTTTCGTTCCGATTCAAGATGCAGGAAAGCATTTGAATCTGTGGTGGGAATCAGCTTTTCAGGACAAATGCATGGATTAGTGAGTATAGATGAATATGGAAAACCAGTAAGACCAGCAATTATTTGGCTTGATCAGCGTTCTGTACAAGAAGTAGATGAAATTTTGGGAAAACTAAGTGAAGAAGAAATTAATACTGTTTTGGGGAATCGTATTTGTGTTGGCTTTTCATGTCCTTCCCTGTTGTGGATCAAGAAAAATGAGCCTGAAAATTATAAAAAAATTTGGAAAGTATTTCAACCTAAGGACTATATCAGATTCAAAATGACTGGGGAGATTGCGACAGAAGTGACAGATGCCTCAGCTTCAGGAATTTATGATGTAAAAAATCGGAGATGGGCAAAAGAGTTGATAAGGAGAGTTGGGTTATCTGGAGATAATTTCCCGGATTGTTATGAATCGGGTGAAATTGCCGGATATGTTACTATGAATGTGCAGAACTGACAGGGCTTAAGGAGGGAATTCCTGTGCTATATGGATGTGGAGACCAAATGGCACAAAGTATTGGAAATGGTGTTTATCAGGAAGGAAAATTGATTTCAAATATTGGGACAGGAGGTCAGGTATCTGCGTATTCAAATGAGTTTGTGTCTGATAGGAGGCTTAGAACAAATACATTTTGCCATGCTGTTGGAAAAGGTTATTCTGTATTTGGAGCTACATTAAACAGTGGTAATTCCCTAAATTGGTTGTGCAACAAAGTTTTAGGTGAAGAAAATCAGTTTGAAAAATACACAAAAATGGCAGAAGAAATAGAGGCGGGAAGTGAGGGGGTAGTTTATTTACCATATCTTTCAGGAGAACGGACACCTGTGATGGATTCAAAGGCAAAGGGGGTTTATTTTGGATTAAAGTTACAGCACGACAGGAGACATTTAATTCGCGCTACGATGGAAGGAATCATTTATAGCTTGAAGGATTGTCTTCTGATTTTACAGGAATTAGGAATTGATAGTGATCAAGTTATTGCATCAGGAGGTGGCGCGAGCAGCGAGTTGTTTCTTCAATTGCAAGCAGATATTTTTGAAAAAGAGATTAAAGTATGTAATGTGAAGGAGCAGGCGTGTCTTGGAGCATGTATTTTAGCAGGAGCAGGTACTCAAAGTTTTACGATAGAGGATGCGGTTGAGAATTATGTGACTTTTGATGAAAAGATTATAGTTCCCATTTCTGAACATACAAAAATATATAGAAAGTATTTTGAAATATATCATGAAATTTATAAAAATACAAAACAGATAATGGAGGAAATAAAATGAGTATATTTAGAAGATTGTCAAATGGATTGTCGTGTGGAGATTCTATTCCATTTTATCATGATGGCATGTATCACTTGTTTTTCTTATCTGTACCAGAAAACACTGTACGATATCCTGAGAGAGTTAGAAATACATGGCAACATGTTGTGAGTAAAAATCTTGTGGAATGGGAAGAAATGCAACCAGCACTTCTTCCTGGGGATGGAACAAAGCTTGATCAGGATGGATGTTGGACGGGATCAGTAATTTATGCAGAGGGGAAATATCATATTTTTTATACGGGATATCATATTGATTCCGAATTTCCTCAAACAATCTGTCATGCGGTAAGCGATGATTGTGTTACATTTGAAAAAGATTTGAACAATCCGATCATTGTTCCGGATATAAGATATTATGAGAATATAGACTGGCGTGATCCTTATATTTTTTATAATGAAGAGGAAATGGAATACTGGATGCTTATTGCAGCAAGAAAGAATAGTGGACCATCAAACAGAAGAGGTGTCGTGGTTCTTTATAAATCAAAAGATTTGCAAGAATTTGAACATTGGGGTGTGATTTATGAACCATGGCATACAAATTGTCCAGAATGTCCGGAAATGTAAAATGGGAGAGTATTGGTATTTGGTATATTCACGTTTTTCAGAGCGGGCACAAACAATCTATCGATATTCAAAATCACCTTATGGACCTTGGAGAACACCTAAATTTGATGGAATTGATAATAGAAGATTTTATGCAGCAAAATCTCTTATAGATAATAGGGGAAGAAGAATTTATTTTGCGTGGACTCCGGAAAGAGAAAAACAGTCGGATGATGAATTATGGCAGACAGGGGGAGATTTCGCAATTCCTCATCAGGCCATTCCGATGGGAGACGGGAACCTTAAAATAGTCATGCCGGAAGAAATTGAAAAATATTTTCAAGCACAAAAATTGAAACATTCTTTCAATAAAAAGTTGGGAAATATTAAAATGTATGGAGAAAAGGCTCTTGAAATATTGTCTGTTGGAACCTTGTCATATGGATTTTTCGAGGTAGAACAAAATAATTTTATGATGGAATGTAACATTAAGGCATCTGATTGTGCAGATTATTTTGGATTAACGATTAATACAGATGAGGATATTGATAATGGCTATCTTTTGGCATTCAATCGTGCAACGCAAGCAGTCTCTATTAATAAGCTTCCAGCTCCGTTAGATCCATTCTGGGCAACACTTTCTGGAAAAGAAATTATTGCAGGAGAAGTGGATGGACCAAGAGTATGTGAAAAATCGTTTCCGTTTAAAGATGGTGACATTATTAATGTCAAATGTATTTTGACAGATTCCATGATTGAAATTTTTATAGGTGAAATGATTGCATTTTCTTATCGAACATATCGCAAGATGCCATTTAGAATAGGTGTGTTTGCTCAGGATTGTAATGTAGAATTTCATAATATAACTTTTACTAGAGAAAAGTTATAGGAGAAAAGAAATAAAAAATCCGTGTAAATATCACACAGATAGTGTGTGGATGTTTACACGGATTTTTTGTGATATTATCACGGAAATTTTTTCATAAACGGGTTATTCTATATTTATCAAACAGAGATAGAGGAGGAAAACGATATGTCAGTGATAGATATTCAGAAAGCCTTTTTCGATTTTTTTAAAACCCCGGATATTAATCAGGGAGTACAGGAATATAAAGCAATACCAGGAGCAGTTTTATTGGATGTGCGTATGCCTCAGGAGTATAGGGAAGGACACATCCCCAAAAGTAAAAATGTTCCATTACAAAGCATTGAGAAGGCTCTTTCCGTTGTAAAGAGTAAAAACAGTCCTGTTTTTGTATATTGCCACAGTGGTGCAAGAAGTCGTCAGGCAGTTGGTGCTCTGCAGAAGATGGGATATGAGAATGTAAAAAATATAGGCGGGATTGCCTCATATACAGGAAAGGTGGAACGTTAAATGAAGGTTGTAATTGTAGGAGGAGTAGCAGGCGGGGCAACGGCGGCAGCCAGGATCCGAAGATTAAATGAAGAAGCAGAAGTAGTTGTATTTGAACGTTCCGGGTATATTTCTTATGCAAACTGCGGGCTTCCATACTATATCGGAGATGTGATCACAGATTCCGAAGAATTGACATTACAGACACCGGAGAGCTTTTTCTCACGATTCCATGTAGACATGAAGGTACGTCATGAAGTGCTTTCCATTCATCCGGAGCGTAAGACAGTTTCGGTCAGAAATCTGGAGACAGGGGAAGAATTTGAAGAACATTACGATAAACTACTTCTTTCACCGGGAGCAAGACCGGTACAGCCGGAGATCCCCGGGGTGGGACTGGAAAATTTGTTTACATTGCGTACAGTGGAAGATACGATGCGAATCAAAGCATATATAGAAACTCATCAGCCAAAATCAGTGGTGCTTGCAGGCGGAGGATTCATCGGGCTGGAGTTAGCGGAGAATCTTCGAGAGTCCGGGATGGATGTTACGATTGTTCAAAGAGCAAAACAACTGATGAATCCATTTGATCCGGATATGGCATCTTTTATTCATAGTGAAATGAGGAGACACGGCGTGACACTGGCACTTGGTCATACGGTGGAAGGATTCGTGGAAAAAGAAGGCGGCATTGATGTCCTTTTAAAAGGAGAAGATCCGATCCATGCAGATATGGGAATACTGGCAATTGGTGTTGCGCCGGATGCAAAACTGGCAGGAGAGGCAGGAATCAAACTGGGAATCAAAGGAAGTATTGTTGTCAATGAACGTATGGAGACATCCATTCCAGATATTTATGCAGTTGGAGATGCCGTGCAGATTAAAAATGCAGTATCGGGTGAAGAGGATCTGATTTCTCTGGCAGGCCCTGCGAACAAACAGGGACGCATTGCCGCTGACAATATCTGCGGCGGAAACAGCCGCTTTCACGGCTCTCAGGGCTCGTCTGTTCTGAAACTGTTTGGCTTGACAGCGGCCTCCACGGGTATCAATGAAAAGGCAGCGCAGGCAGCAGGAATCACTTACGATAAAGTCGTACTTTTCCCAGCATCCCACGCTGCCTATTATCCCGGCGCACGGTCAATGGCAATGAAGGTACTGTATGAAAAAGAAAGCCTGCGGCTGCTGGGTGCGCAGATCGTTGGCGGCGAGGGCGTGGACAAGCGCATTGATGTACTGGCAACGGCCATTCGCGCAAAAATGAAAGCTTTGGAACTGACGGAACTTGACCTTTCCTATGCGCCGCCCTATTCCTCTGCCAAAGATCCGGTCAATATGGCCGGTTTTATGATCGAGGATTTGGAGAGCGGGAAAGTGCAGCAGTTCCATTGGAATGATATTGAGGACTTGCCCTGCGATGGCAGTGCGACGTTGCTGGACGTCCGCACGGAAGGCGAATATCGGCGTGGGCACTTGAATGGATTCCGCAATATTCCACTGGACGATCTGCGGGAGCACTTGGACGAGTTAGAGCGGGACAAGCCTATCTATGTGAATTGCCAGACTGGGCTTCGCAGTTATCTGGCCTGTCGGCTTTTGACGCAGTATGGTTTCAGCTGTTCCCATCTCTCCGGCGGATACAGTTTTTATCAGGTCGTAACACAAGAGCAGCAGACAGCGCGGAGCGCCTATCCCTGCGGAATGGAGAAACTATGAGTGAAAATTTATTTGGCTTGACGGTTGCGGCAGATAAAGGCTTAGATGATCTGCAGTGCCAGCGCCTTTTAAGCGAAAATCGCAGGTATCAGGAAGTCATGCTGCAATACCGATGTGCGCTGAAAGCACTGGAAAGCAGGTTGGAAATTCTAAACGAAGAGTTTTCATTGCAGCATGATCGCAATCCGATAGAAAGTATGAAAAGTCGCTTGAAGTCGCCGTCCAGCATTATGAATAAGATGCAGAAGCGCGGACTTTCTCTGGATTTTCCGACCATGCAGGCAAATATCATGGATATTGCCGGTGTGCGGGTGATCTGCTCTTTCGAGGAGGATGTGTTCTTTTTGGCAAAGTGCTTAAAAGATCAGTCTGACATTGAAATCATCACGGAGAAAGATTATATTTCACACCCTAAGCCAAATGGCTATCGCAGTCTGCACCTGACGATCCGGCTGCCGGTATTCTTTGCGGAAAAAGAGATCCATGTGCCAGTGGAGATACAACTCCGTACAATCGCTATGGACTTCTGGGCAAGCCTTGAGCATACCATCCGCTATAAGAAAAACTTGCCGATAAATGCTGAAGTCGAAACTGAATTGAAAGAGTGCGCCGATTCCAGCAGAGAATGGGACAGAAAAATGGAACATCTACTGCACATCTTAACATAGTGCGTCGGATATAAAATGAAAAGCACGCACTTTGGTGCTTGCCTTGGACTTGCCAGGGACCGCCTTATCCGCCTTGGGTGGGCGACCCCTGCGAGCCCCAACCAATTTCTCCGCTTTCTGGTTTTCAGGCATAGTCTTTTCTGCTTTCGGCGGACTGCCACGGCACAGCTTTTTCGGCTTCTATAATTGTAAGGAACATGGCTTTTCGCTGAATGGAAAGCGAAGCTGACCCGGGCTGGGGCGGTCTGTAATAAAGCGATATTTTTTTTGAAACTATCTTGACAAAATTTATCAAGATTGATATTATGGTATTAACAAGCAAGCGAAAAGAGGATGTGGAGCATGATCATCACCAAAGAGACGGACTACGCGCTGCGCATTTTGCGGGTGCTGCTGGACGGGGAGAAGCATTCGGTGGCCGAGATGTCGGAAACGGAATTGATCCCCAATCAGTTTGCCTACCAGATTCTGCGCAAGCTCTCCGCCGGCAATTTGGTGCGGGTGAGCCGCGGCGCTCTCGGCGGCTGCGCGCTGTCCTGCGATCTGGACGCGACCTCCCTCTACGATCTCATGGGGGTCGTGGGGGAGCGGGGCATCCTGTGCGCCTGCATGGAGCCGGGATATGAATGCCGCTGGCAGGACAAGCATGGGCGGTGCGCCATCCACTGTCAGCTGGCGGCCTTGCAGCAAAAGCAGGACGAGGCGTTCCGTGCCGTGAGCCTGCGCAGGCTGCTGACCGGCGGATCCGATCCCCAAGATACAAGCAAGCTGTAAAATTTTAAAAGGAGGTACCCGTATGCTGTTTCAAACCACGGCGGCGCACGAAGAGCTGCGCGCGAAGATCCGGAGTTTTGCGGAGGAGGAGATCAAGCCCCTCGCATTTTTAATGGATCAGAACAACGAGTTTCCCGAGGAGGCTGTCAAGAAGCTGGGTAAGCTGGGCTGGATGGGCATTCCCTACCCCAAGGAGTACGGCGGTGCCGGTCTTGATGCCCTGAGCTACGCCATCGCGGTGGAGGAGCTGGCCCGTGTGGACGGCGGCACGGGCGTAATCCTCTCCGCCCACGTCTCCCTCGGCTCATGGCCCATTTTCGCCTATGGCACCGAGGAACAGAAGAAGAAATATCTGGTTCCGCTGGCCAAGGGCGAGAAGATCGGCGCCTTCGGCCTTACGGAGACCAACGCCGGATCCGACGCCGGCGGCACGGAGACCACGGCGCTGGATAAGGGGGACTACTACCTCCTCAACGGCGGCAAGATCTTCATTACCAACGCCCCTAAGGCGGACACCTATGTGGTTTTCGCCGTCACCACGCCGGACATCGGCACCCGGGGCATCTCCGCTTTCATCGTGGAGAAGGGCTGGAAGGGCTTTGAGTTCGGCGACCACTATGACAAGATGGGTATTCGCTCCTCCTCCACGGCGGAGCTGATCTTCAACGACGTGAAGGTTCCCAAGGAAAACCTATTGGGCAAGGAGGGCGAGGGCTTCAAGATTGCCATGTCCACGCTGGACGGCGGACGCATCGGCATCGCCGCGCAGGCGCTGGGCATCGCCCAGGGCGCGTTTGAGCACGCGTTGAGCTATTCCAAGGAGCGCGTCCAGTTCGGCAAGCCCATCGCGGCCCAGCAGAGCATCGCCTTCAAGCTGGCAGATATGGCAACCAAGCTGCGCTGCGCCCGGTTCCTCATCTACTCCGCGGCGGAGCTGAAGGAGCAGCACGCGCCTTACGGTATGGAGTCCGCCATGGCGAAGATGTACGCCTCGGACATCGCGCTGGAGGTCACCAACGATGCCTTGCAGATCCACGGCGGCAGCGGCTACCTCAAGGGCATGGAGGTGGAACGGGCCTACCGCGACGCCAAGATCACCACCCTCTACGAGGGCACTAACGAGATCCAGCGGGTGGTCATCGCCTCTCATCTGTTGGGCAGGCTGGGCAAGAGCTCCGGCGGCGAGAGCCGTTCGGCGGCCAAGAAACCCGCGCCCATCACCGGCATTCGCAAAAAGACCATCTTCCGGGAGGGGGATGCTGCCCAGCAGGTGGCCGACCTTGTGGCGGCGCTGAAGAAGGATGGTCACGACTTCTCCGTGGGCATCCCTATGGATACGCCCATCCCGCAGGCGGAGCGGGTGGTCTCCGCGGGCAAGGGCATCGGGGAGAAAAAGAACATGAAACTGGTAGAGTCGCTGGCCAAGGCCGCCGGCGCGGCCATCGGTTCTTCCCGCCCTGTGGCGGAGACTCTCAAATATCTGCCGCTGAACCGCTATGTGGGTATGTCCGGTCAGAAGTTCACCGGCAATCTGTACATCGCCTGCGGCATCTCCGGCGCATCCCAGCACCTTAAGGGCATCAAGGACGCCTCCACCATCGTGGCCATCAATAAGAACGGTAACGCGCCTATCTTCAAGAACTGCGACTACGGCATCGTGGGCGATGTGGAGGAGATCCTGCCCCTGCTCACTGCCGCGCTGGATAGCGGCGAAAAGCTGCCCGCGCCGCCCATGGTAAAGATGAAGCGGCCCACGCCGCCGAAGCCCGCCCCCATCGGCGACCGCTACGTCTGCAGCGGCTGCGGCTACGAGTATGTGCCGGAGTTGGGCGACGAGGACGGCGAGATCGCGCCGGGTACGCTCTTTGAGCAGCTTCCCGCCGAGTGGGTGTGTCCCGAGTGCGCGGAGACGAAGGATCAATTTGTAAAGGCTTGAGGCCGTGAAGGAGGCAAGATAAGATGTATTGCGTGCGTAAAGTAACGAACGACCTCTACTGGGTGGGCGCCAACGACCATCGCCTGGCCCTGTTTGAAAACTGCTTTCCCATTCCCCGGGGCGTAAGCTACAACGCCTACTGCCTGCTGGATGAAAAGACGGTGCTCTTTGACACGGTGGACTGGTCTGCCTGCCGCCAGCTTTTGGAAAATCTGGCGTATGTGCTGGATGGCCGCGAGCTGGACTACCTGCTGGTCAACCATCTGGAGCCGGATCACGCCGCCTGCATCGAGGAGATCCTGCTGCGCCATCCCAAGGTGAAACTGATCTCCAACGAGAAGGCATTCATGCTCATGCGGCAGTTCGGCTTCCATGTGGACGGACATGAGTGCATCGAGGTGAGGAGGGCGACACCTTCTCCTTTGGCAAG
>OHRG01001602.1_pt1 | contig 10205 bp, 8 predicted proteins | sample 1578351 | NCBI WGS metagenome assembly OHRG01 (sample SAMEA3879599, study PRJEB24766) | human gut metagenome | biome: human-associated habitat; feature: feces | place: USA | collected 1985/1987
AAAATTATTTTTATGGCTGGGAGAAGGTCACATTGATGCCGCCGTTGGAATTGCTCGCCTTGAGAGTTTTTTCTCCTCCGACGGTATTCATCAGGTTGCTGCTGCCATTAGAGGTGCTCGCCTCAATAGAATAATCGCGCTGACTGCCTTGGATCACGCCTGAAATTTCGCCGTTGGAGGTGGAAAGGTCGATGGCAGGGGCTTCCGCCTGGAGGATTTCCACAGAGCCGTTGCTGTTGGCCAGGGAGACGGAGCGGGAAAGGACGGCGTTCTGCAGTTGGTTGGTAGAGTTAGAGGTGGAAGCCGTAAGGACATCCGCCTTGATATCCGTCAGGGAGATAGGACCGTTGCTGTTGGAAACAGAAATTTCCCCAGAGATGAGCGCCATTCCGATGATTTCGGAATTAGAGGTCCCCGTATGAAGATTGTCGGCGGCCACCTGCTCCAAGGCAATAGATCCGTTGGAGGAATAGGCCTCCATTTCGCCGGTAGTCAGATTTTTACAGTAGACTGAGGCGTTGGAGGTGGACAGAATACAGCGGTCGGAGGAAATATTTTCTAAAGAAACGGAGCCGTTGGAATTTTTAATTTCCAAATTCCGCAGATTTTCAAAGCCCTTCAGATCTACGGTGGTTTCCGAGCAGAAAACGGTAAAATCTCCTTGATAACCGGCGGGAATCTCAATCACGCTGCGGTGCTGATAGGAGGACAGATTAGAGAAAAAACCGTAAAGAAACTGGTCGTACCATCGGATGTCCGCCCCCAGGCGCAGGGTCAAGGCACCGGAGGATTCCTCCGCGTCGAATTTCACCCGGTCGTTTTCCCAGGCGGTCACATGGATCTTATCGTCAGGAGAGGTTCGGATTTCCACCGGCGGGCCTTTAAAGTCCAATTTCAGGGAAGAGATCCCGTCAGCGGAGTAGGTGTAGCTGCTTTCCTGATAATCAGGTGCGGCGCAGACCTTCCAGAAATCAAAACCGCAAAAGGCGAAAGCGACGGCGGCAATTAGGATACCCGCTCCGCACAGAATTCCGGAAATCATCAACAGACGTTTTGTTTTGCTTTTGGTCTTAAACATTGATTTCAGCCTTCTTTCCCAAGAAAAAATGAAACAGTCCAACGCAGCTCTTTTTGGTGAATTGAGCGCAGAGCAGTGTCAGCTTACGCATCCCCATGCCGGTCAAAAGCCCCAAGCCTCCTGCGGCCAGGGAAATGCCCAGCTGGAAAAAGGCCGCCGCCGGCTGGCCGGTGAAAAACAGCATCAGAATGGAGCCGGCAACCCCTCCGATTCCCGCTATGCCAAACGCGAAAACGCAGCACCAGAAGGAAACCACGACCGCCCACAAAACTAAAAACAGCGCGAACACTAAAACCAGGAATACCGCCAGCAGCGAGAGCCAAATGGGGCTGCCCAGAACAATGGCGCTGATTCGCATAATCCTTGAGGTGGTATTGGGCGGGGAATAGGTTTGGCCGTTGTCCTGAAAGATTTGCTTCGCCAGCTCCTCCGGAGAACCAAATTCCCCGAGAATTTCTTCTTCAGACTGGCCGGCTTCCAGCTTGTCGTCAATCAGCTCGTTATAAAATTCTAAAATCCGCTTCCGGTCCTCCTTGGGGAGCTTTCCCAGAAAGGAACGAAGCTCCTTTAAATACTTATTCCTGGTCATCATGAGGCATCCTTCCTTTGTTGAAATTTTTCTCGATGTAATTATAAACCTCCAGAATTTCCGGCCAGTCTCTCAAAAATTCCTGAATCCGGACGATCCCTTCCGGGGTGATGCTGTAATATTTTCGCAGCCTGCCGTTGTGCTCCCGGGAATAGGTGGTGAGGCATTTGGCGGCATCCAGCCGCTTCAAAATCGGATATAGAGTGGATTCGGAGATTTCCACACAGGAGGAAAGATCGCTGATCAGCTGATACCCATAGGAGTCCTCCTGCAGCAGGCTGGCCAGTACGCATACCTCCAGCAGCCCCTTCTTTAGTTGTATATCCATAGCGTTAACCTCCTTTATGTGTTATATTATATATTACATAGTATTATGTGTCAAGAGGTATCGGATAAATTCTTTGTGACATTTGATTTTATTCTTTGGAAACAGGCCGATCAGCTTAAGTGAATTTTGCCCTTTCCTCATGCTGGCGGATATGTTAAAATAGAAGCAGATCTAGCAGTAAGTTGCCGCTGCGCGGCGGAATGGAGGAAAAGATGTCGAGGGTAATCAGAATCTTTGTGGAAAAGAAACCGGGCTTTGATATCGAAGCGGGCCATATTATGGCGGATCTGAGAGAAAATCTTGGGATGACCGCGATTGAGGACCTGCGTTATTTGAATCGTTACGATATTTCGGGGCTTTCTCAGGAGGAGTTCCAGCAGGCAAGAGGGACGATCCTTTCGGAGCCGAATGTGGACCAGGTATATGATGAGGAATTTCCGGCGCCGGAGGGCTACCGGGTGTTCGCTATGGAATATCTGCCCGGCCAGTACGACCAAAGGGCCGATTCCGCCGCTCAGTGCGTCCAGCTGCTGACCCAGGGGGAGCGCCCTCAGGTGCTGACCGCCCGGGTGGTGGCTGTCAAGGGGAATATTACCGACGAGCAGTTTGAGAAAATCCAGTCCTATCTGGTGAACCCGGTGGAATCCAGAATCGCTTCCCTGGATAAGCCGGAAAGCCTTGACATGCAGGCGGAGGTTCCTCCGGATGTGGCTCGGGTAAAGGGCTTTATAGGCTGGAACGGCGAGGAATTGAAAAACTATTACGGGTCTATGGGCTTCGCCATGACCTTGGAGGATCTGGCCTTTTGCCAGGAATATTTTCGGGATACCGAGCACCGGGACCCTACGGTGACGGAGCTTCGTGTGATCGATACCTATTGGTCTGACCATTGCCGGCACACTACCTTCCTTACCCGCCTGGAGCAGGTGGAAATCGAGAAGGGGGCTTTATCCGGCGCGATTGAAGAGGCGCTAAAGGCCTATTACGACGCCAGAGACACAGTTTACGGCAAGGATACCTCCCGGCCCGTTTCCCTGATGGATATGGCCCTGGTGGGCATGAAGCTGCTGAGAAAAGAAGGGAAAATCCCGGACTTGGATGTCAGCGAGGAGATCAACGCCTGCTCTATCCAGGTGCCGGTGACTATTGACGGCGAAACCCAGCAATGGCTGGTTCAGTTTAAAAATGAGACCCATAACCATCCTACCGAAATCGAGCCCTTTGGCGGCGCGGCGACCTGCTTAGGCGGTGCGATCCGCGACCCGCTTTCGGGACGGGCCTACGTTTATCAAGCTATGCGTGTGACCGGCTCCGGCGATCCTCGAACTTCCTTTGAGGATACGATGCCCGGCAAGCTGCCCAGCCGCAAAATCACTACCGGAGCGGCCAGCGGCTACAGCTCCTACGGCAATCAAATCGGCCTGGCCACCGGACAGGTGACGGAGCTATATGATCCTGGCTACATGGCCAAGCGGATGGAAATCGGCGCGGTTATCGGCGCGTCTCCCAAGGAGAACGTGATCCGGGAAACTCCTATGCCCGGAGACGCCATCGTGCTGCTTGGCGGCAGAACCGGGCGGGATGGATGCGGCGGCGCCACTGGCTCCTCCAAGGCCCATACCGAGCAGTCCATTGAAACCTGCGGCGCTGAGGTGCAGAAGGGAAATCCGCCTACTGAGCGGAAGATTCAGCGGCTGTTCCGGGACGGCGAGGTCGCTAAGCTGATTAAGCGGTGCAACGATTTCGGCGCCGGAGGCGTTTGCGTGGCGATCGGCGAGCTGGCTGACGGCCTGACGGTGGATTTAGACCGGGTGTCGAAAAAGTACGAGGGCTTGGACGGTACCGAGCTGGCTATTTCTGAATCTCAGGAACGCATGGCGGTGGTTCTGGATCCCAAGGATGTTCCCGCGTTTTTGCAGGCGGCCCACCAGGAGAACCTGGAGGCCCAGCAGGTGGCGGAGGTCACGGAAAATCCCCGGCTGAAAATGAACTGGCGGGGAGATTTGATCGTAGATTTGAGCCGCGAGTTTTTGAATACCAACGGCGTTACCCAGCGTGCCAAAGCCAAAATTACCGCCGTCGATCCGGCGGAGGACTACCGGCATTTGGCGCCTAAAGCGTTAAGGGATCTGCCTGTAGGAAAGGCCTTTGAGGAAAACCTGAAGCGCCTGGAGGTGTGCTCCCAAAAGGGGCTGTCCGAACGGTTCGACTCCAGCATCGGCGCGGGGACCGTGCTGATGCCCTTCTCTGGAAAATACCAGCTGACTCCGGAAGAGGCGATGGTGGCGAAAATCCCGCTGCTCAAGGGAGAAACCGACGACGCTACCGCCATGAGCTACGGCTATATCCCGGGCATTTCCCGGTGGAGTCCCTTCCACGGCGCCGCCTATGCGGTGGTGGAATCCCTGTCCAAGCTGCTGGCGGTAGGCGCCGACCCGGCCGCCGCCCGGCTGACCTTTCAGGAATATTTTGAGCGGCTCCACGATGTCCCGGAACGGTGGGGCAAGCCCGCCGCCGCTCTGTTAGGCGCTTTCACCGCCCAGGTGAACATGGGTAACCCGGCCATCGGTGGAAAGGACAGTATGTCCGGTTCCTTTGAGGCGCTGGATGTGCCGCCCACCCTGGTAAGCTTCGCCGTAGCCATGACCAAGGCAAGCAAGACTGTTTCCGCCTGCTTCCGTAAAGCCGGCTCCCAGGCTTGGATGGTGCCGGTGCCGGAAAATCCGGAGACTCATCTTCCGGCTTGGGACAAGCTGAAAGCGGTTTACGCTAAAATTTACGAAATGATGGGAAAGGATCAAATCCTTTCAGCTTCCGTTGTCCGGGAGGGCGGCGCGGCCGCGGCTGTATGCAGGATGTGCTTCGGCAACCAGATGGGCTTCCAGTTTGCCGGTGATCCGGATCAAAAGACATTGTTCGCGCCCCTCAGCGGTTCCCTCGTGCTGGAGCTGAAGGACGACAGTGACACCACAGGATTGGAAACGCTGGGAGCATCCGTGTTAGGCACCGTATGCGGGAAACCGGTAATTTTGATCGGTTCCGAGAGGCTGTCTTTGGCGGCCCTGACAGAGGCCTGGGAGAAGCCCTTGGAGAAAGTGTTCCCCACCAGAGCCGAGACGAAGGCCTATTTCTGCCAGGTGCCCCTGTATTCGGAAAGAAATCAAAAGGCTCCCGCCGTTCAGTACGCCAAGCCGAGAGTGTTTATTCCCGCGTTCCCCGGCACAAACTGCGAGGTGGATACCGCCCGGGCGTTTGAAAGAGCAGGCGCTAAAGCCGATGTGCTTATCGTAAAGAACCTGACGCCCGCAGATATTGAGGAAACCATCGAGGCGATGGTGAAAGCGATTCAGAACGCTCAGATCATCATGCTGCCCGGCGGCTTTTCCGGCGGCGACGAGCCGGATGGCTCCGGCAAGTTTATCGCTACTACCTTCCGCAATCCCAGAGTAGCCGAGGCGGTTTCCGAGCTGCTGGAAAAACGGGATGGCCTGATGCTGGGCATTTGCAACGGCTTCCAGGCGCTGATCAAGCTGGGGCTGGTGCCCTATGGCAGGATTACCCAGATTCAGGAGAACGACCCGACCCTGACCTTCAACACCTTGGGCCGCCACGTTTCCCGCATGGTCTATACCAGGGTGACCTCTGTCAAATCCCCGTGGCTGATGGGAGCGGAAGCAGGCCAGATCCATACCGTTCCGGTTTCCCATGGAGAGGGCCGTTTTGTAGCGGATGCCCAGACAGTGGCGCGGCTGATGGCCAACGGCCAGATCGCCACCCAATACGTGGATCTGGATGGGAATCCCAGCATGGATATCCAGTGGAATCCCAACGGCTCCGTGTGTGCTATCGAGGGTATCACCAGCCCGGATGGCCGGATTTTGGGCAAGATGGGCCACTCTGAGCGGCAGGGAGAAAACCTGTACGGTAATGTGCCTGGCGAAAAGGACCAGCAGCTGTTCGCGTCCGGCGTGAGATATTTTAAATAGGTCCATGGAATAACAGCCCGCTAGAAAGCGCGCGTTTCTGCCGATTAAATAGAATGCTTCTTGCAAAAGTCTTGGGTTTACTCAGAATGAACAAGAGTATTTCCCGATATGGCAAGAGAAAAAGAGCCTTTCCTGGAAAAAGGATAGGCTCTTTTTGTGTTTGGAAGGCTTTCAGCTTTTGATAGCTACAGTAGTTAATAAAGGACTGCTGATTGCGCTGGTTCAACAGACGGCGGACTCACGAGCAGTATCCAATAGGAGCTGTACTTTTGTTAAAGGGATTGATCTCACAGAAAAGCTGTTTTCACTGCGGACATATCAAAAGGAACCCCCTCCAAAACTAATTTGGAGGGGGTTTGATTAGCTGTTCTTTTTAGATTCTGATTTTTTCTTTTTAATGATCGATTCAGGTTCCTCTTCCTCCGGAGCGGTCTTCGCCGCCTGGGAATATTCATAAATTTCCGCAAGGCCTTCGGCAAGAGGTGATTTTTCTTCTGCTTCCACAGCAGATTGACCGTCCGCTTTTTTCTTGGATCGGAACACCAGCTTTAAAAGAATCGGAGCGATGATCGTGGTAGCGACGACAGTAATAATGATTGGGCCGAAGAAAGTAGTGGACATTAATCCCAGGGCGGCGCCTTTATTGGCCACAATCAGGGCAACCTCGCCTCTGGAGATCATACCGCAGCCGATTTGAAGGGCTTCGGCATTAGAATAACGGCACATTTTTGCACCTAAGCCGCAGCCGACGATCTTTGTGAGAATAGCCACAATCAGAAGCAAAACGGAGAAAACGATAATAGAGGTGCTCATACCAGGCAGGGAAACCTTCAGGCCGATACTGGCGAAGAATACAGGAGAAAGCAGCATGTAGGAGGTGGTTTCAAAACGGGAGGCAATATATTTCGCCCGTTGAGTATTGGAAACCACAACGCCGGCAATAAAGGCGCCTGTGATGTCGGCCACGCCGAACCATACTTCCGCCAAATAAGAGAGAAGCAAGCAGAAGACAAAAGCGATGATTACAAAGCGGCGAAGATCCTTATTATAATATTTCTGGAGCTTTCCGAAAATCAGATAGAAGACGATGCCGAAAACAATGGCGAACACAAAGAAAGCCACGATTTTTAGCAGAACAATTGCCACGTTTACGGAAGAATCCGCTAGGCTGGTGACGATCGTCAGAGCAACAATGCCCAAGATGTCATCGATAATAGCAGCGCCTAAAATAGCGTTTCCGGCCCGGGTATTGAGCTTGCCCATTTCTTTCAAGGTTTCCACGGAAATACTTACAGAGGTAGCCGTGAGAATAATGCCGATAAAGATATTCTGTAAGAAAATACTTGCGGAAGCATCGTTGATTCCTTCGTGATTAAAGAAATAGGCAAGACCAAAACCACCTGCCAGGGGGACGATGACGCCGATCAAAGCGATGACAAAGGATGCCTTTCCGCTTTTCTTCAGCTCTTTGATGTCGGTTTCCAAACCGGCGGTAAACATTAAAACAATAACGCCAAGCTCCGCCATCATATCAATAAATTCGGTTTCCTGCAGCCAACCGAGCATAGCAGGCCCCAAGATTAAACCGGCGGCTAAGGCGCCGACAACCTGAGGCATTTTGAATTTTCTAGTCAGCATGCCGAACAGTTTTGTGCTCAGCAGGATTAGAGCCAAATTAAACAGAAACTGGTAACCCATAAAAAAAGACCCCTTTAGTATGATTTAAAACACAAATTTTAATGATTTATAATTCCCCGGATTATCGGTGACCCACCTCCTTACCGGTACGATCGTCTATCACAGCGAACTGGCTTCTGCAGCGTTCCCGAAAAAGCTCATGAATTTCGATGATTTCATCCATATCGAAATACTTTTTGGGCAGGCAGAACAGCCGCCTTTTCTCATATACAAAAATAAAAAGATCAGAACACTCATAAACCTGTAAGCGCTCGTCATAGGACAGCTTGAAGTTGCGCTTTTCCTTTTCAGGATGCTCGGGATCACAGATCGTTAAGCATTTTTTTGAAACGGATACCGTATACCGGGGCCAAACCGCTAAAACCTTGGAAACATATTTTTTATCATTTTGATGTGGAAACCAAAGAGAAAAAAAGGCGCAAAAGCCCGCTACCGCCATAGTGATTACGGAAAGGAGGCGTTGCTCGGGGATGGCAATGAATTGATAAACGCCAAAATAAGCAAATAAAACCGCAATCAAAATCAATAAAATCATTTGGCGCTTAAAAAGTCCTCGTTTTCTATTATCCAGATAGATCGCCTTTTTTAACTCGTTGGCTTTTAAAGTATAGTCGGCAAAGTATGTTTTTTCTTTTTGTGTCTCATCCTGCTGGCTTCCCGCGGTTTCAGAATCCTGAGATAAAATTTGTTCCTGATCCATACCATAAGCCCCTTCTATTTAAAATTAGTCGAAAATTTATCCACTATATATATACTGCAAAGCGCGGAAAGAATCAAGGAGGAAAATAAAAAACAGCCCTTTGGCTAAAAAGGCTGTTTTTTGCTGGCGTATTTTATCTATTTTTGTCGCTGGGCTTATTTATCAAAAAATTTATCCCAAAAATCATCGTTGCTTTGGGAACGCTTATATTGCCTGGACTGGGGAGGCCTTTGAGACGGATTGGAAGACTCGTCACGCCGAGGCGCAGCGGCCGGTCTGGAAGACGTGCTCTTTTGTGGAGAAGCCGGTTTTTTAGTGGTGTAATGATAACCGTCTCCATAGGCAGAGCTGGAGGAGTCGGGGCGCCCTTTGGCGGAAGAAAGGGTTTGCTGTTGAGAAACCTGACGTTTGGCTGATGAGGATTGGATTCTGGCTCTCTGGGCCGCCTGTGCTGCCGCTAGACGTTTTCTGGGACATTTTTTGCAGAAAAAGTTCGCGTAAATCACATAGCTGATACCGCAAACAGCCAAAAAGATAAAGCCGATTCCTGTCCAAAGGATCCAGCCGCCATCGTTGGCGCCTGTGTTATTGGTATTGTCAGGATCATCCTTAAATACGAAGGTGCCGTCCTCCATGCCGGCGGCATTGGCCGAGTTAATATTTTCCAACAATTTGTCCCAATTATGACTGGTAGTGCCGCTGGCACCGTCAGCGGAGGTCTCAGGAAGCAAAGACCCAGTAATTGCGCTGTCGGTATACGTACTGCTGTCTTCATAGTTGTATCCATAGTCGTTGCTGCTGGGTTCCTCATAGCTGCTAGGCTCTTCATAAATACTGCTGGGTTCTTCCGATTCTGAATCAGAAGGAACAGAAACAGATTCAGACGGTACAGGGGCAGGCTCGGAAGACGGTGGGGGCGCTGACGAATCAGAGACGGAATCTTGTGAAGCAGCGGAATTTGCGGGATCCTCTGCCGTTTGAGTTGCCTCAGCAAAGGCAGGAAATGCTAATGAACCTACTATAACAGCCACTGTGATTAATGCGGCAATCAGATGCTTTCTTTTCATGATTATCCCCCTGGTTGGTTAGAAAATTTACACTTAAAAAAGAAGCTAGACTTTACACAAACACAATAATAGCATATTTTATTAGTGAATTACAACTATATCCCTTAAAATAAACGGTAATTTTACATTCTTGATACAACCAAATGGAATAAAGGCCAGGAATGATAAAGGAAAGAAGATATTATTTCCGAAAAAGTGTTGATTCTGAATCTGTGTTATGCTATAATAAAGCACGTGTCAAAAGGCAGATTATGTTTCCTATTTATATTTATCCGCCCGTGGCGAAGCTGGATATCGCAGCAGATTCCGATTCTGAAGGCCGGGGGTTCGAATCCCTCCGGGCGGGCCAATGAAAAACCGCATGGTTAAGCCAATTTTGAGCTTTTCTGTGCGGTTTTTTCTTTGCTGTTTTAGTATTAAAAAGCCGATTTGATACACATAAAACCTTATACATGTGTATCAAAATGTGTATCAGAAAAAATGCTTTTGTTAAGTCAATCTACATTATTGAAAGGGTATGACGCTAATGAAAGACAAAAAAAGAAAAATCGTATTATTGAAATCAATTAACGAAAACATGAATGCGGTAGTAGTAAATCAAGAAATTATCTATTCACGGTTAGAAGCTATTATAAAGAAAATGGACAAACTGGAGAAAGATCATAATGTTATCATTGAAACGACTTCTATAGAAAAATAAAAAAAGCCCTCCATACCAAAAACGGTAAGGAGGGCTGTCTTTCTATTATTCGCTTTTCT
>OHRG01001604.1_pt1 | contig 10195 bp, 7 predicted proteins | sample 1578351 | NCBI WGS metagenome assembly OHRG01 (sample SAMEA3879599, study PRJEB24766) | human gut metagenome | biome: human-associated habitat; feature: feces | place: USA | collected 1985/1987
TCTCAGGTGTCTGCAGGTCTGCTACATCTTCCGGACACTTATCTCTCTCCGGTCTCTGTGGGGAACCAAGCGGCATGAATCCGATCGGCTGAATCTTATGTTCCGTCAGATAATCAAAGATTTCCTTCTGCTGGAAGCACACATGCATCTCGGATTCACAGGCAGACGGCATAATTTCCATAAGCGGCAGTACTGCCTCCATTTTCGGAATGGTCATATTGGAAATTCCAATGTGGCGGATCAGTCCTTTTCTCACCAGTTCTTCACACTGTCTGTATGTATTCATAAATTCTTCCACAGAGAATGGTCTGGAATCCGGATTTCTGGAATCCACATCACATCCCGGTGCATGGTAGTTCGGGAATGGCCAGTGAATAAAGAACAAATCAATGTAGTCACACTGCAGGTCCTGAATGCTTTTTCTGCAGGATTCCTCTACTCTCTCATGCATATCATTCCATACTTTTGTCATAATGAACAAATCTTTTCTTTCTACCACACCTTCTTCGAATGCCGCATGGAATACCTCTCCGATCTGATCTTCGTTTCCATAACATGCCGCACAGTCAAACATACGGTATCCGCAGCGGATTGCTCCTGCCACTGCATTTGACACCTGCTCCGGTGTAAAACGGTCAGAACCAAATGTCCCCATTCCCACACATGGGATTTCTTCTCCTGTATACAATTTTACTTTCGGCACCATTGCCGGCTGAATCATTTCTGCCATGTTTTGTCCCTCGCTTTCTTTATTTTAACTTTGTTATTTTTACCTCTTTAAAAATGCGTTCCATATCTTCTTTTACAAAAAATCCGGTTTCTTCTCGAAGTGCAGCTGCAGCTGAAATCGCACTTGCAAGTCTTAAACTTCCTTCCACGGAAATCTTCTGACTCATTCCGACTGCAAATCCGGCAATCATAGAATCCCCGCATCCCACGGTATTGACTGCATCGATTTTCGGAACCTGCGCCTGATAAATCCCTTCTTCACACACCACAAAGGATCCCTCTGCGCCAAGCGAAACTGCTACGATCTCCACTCCGCCTTCATGAATCTGCTTTGCTGCCTCGATCATTTCCTCCAGACTGTCACAGGACGTGCCTGTCAACATCCGGATCTCATCCAGATTCGGTTTGATCATTGTCGGTTTTGCTTCAATTCCCATGGTAAGCAATGCGCCGCTTGTATCCAGAATCACATTCCGCTTTTCCTCTCTGCAGATTTCCACCAGACGCTGATACGCGCTTCCATCCAGTCCTTTTGGCACACTTCCGGACATTGCTATCACATCTGCCTGTTTTACCAGATTTCGAAATTTCTTTAAGAATCCCTGAAACTGCTCTTCTGTTACTGTAAACCCCGGTTCCAGAAATTCTGTCTGCACACGATTCGTCTCATCCCAGATATTGATACAGGAACGACTCTCCTCGTCCAGATGATAAAACTCACTTTGAATTCCGAAAGGCTTTAACGCCTCCTCAATATAATTTCCCGCATGGCCTCCTACAAAACCTGTGGCAACTACTTCTTCTCCTGCGATTGCTGCAGGTTTTGAAACATTGAGTCCTTTTCCGCCCGGAGTGTATGCACACTCCTTCACACGGTTTACTTCTCCCAGACGGAAATTTTCTACAACGTAACGTTTATCGATTGCTGCGTTTAATGTCACGGTCAGTATCATCTTACAACTATCTCCCCACTCATTTACGATTCGTTTACAAGTAACACTTTTCCTTTGACCAGTCCCGGCGTCTTGAACATCTGAAATGCCTCCTGTGCCTGACTCATCGGAACTTTTTTGTAGATAAATCCCGGATCGAATTTTAACTGTCCGGTTGCAAAATAATGTGCGGTCAGCTCCCACTCTTTTCCCGGAAACGGTGCACTGTAAGACATCCAGGAACCGGTCAGGTGGAACTCTTTCCGGTTCATATTCTCCCACATTGCCGGTGTGAATGTAAGCTCTGCATGTGGTGTTCCGATAAAGCAGACATTTGCTTTATTGCCCGCAAGTTCAAATGCCATATGCATAGTCGGGATCTGTCCTGCCGTCTCGAACACATAGCCATATCCCTTTTTCCCGGTAAGTGCCATTGCTTCCTGCATATAATTTTCTTTCGTTGTATTGATGACTGCATCTGCACCCAGACGTTTTGCCAGTTCCAGACGCTCCTCGCTGATGTCAAATACCACAACTTTTCTGGAGCCGAAAATCTTTGCCCACTGCATGGTGAACATTCCGATCGTTCCACCGCCTAACACAGCAACATACTGCCCTCCCTGATACTCGTTCTGTAACAATCCGTGAAGGGCAACTGTAGAAGGCTCGAACATAGCGGCCTGCTCATAGGAGATCGAAGAATCATAGACAACTGCATTTTGTTCCGGAATCACCACATAATCTGCATTGCTTCCCTGTTCTCTGGATCCGATAAAGCTATAATGCTTGCAGAGGGAAAAGTTTCCTTTCTGGCAGTCATCACATTTCATACAAGGCTTTAACGGTGCACCGGATACTCTGTCTCCGACTTTTACCTTTGTGACACCTTCTCCGATCTCCACAACATCTCCGGAGAATTCATGTCCAAGTACGATCGGATAAAAGTGTACTCCATTGTGAAGCACTCTCGGAATATCCGAACCGCAGATTCCGGATGCCCGAACCTTAACCTTCACTTCTCCCGGTCCCGGAATCGGCTCTTCATAATCCAGATACTGTACATCTTCATTTGCACAAACTACTGCTGCTTTCATTGTTTCTTTCCTCCTGTCTTTTTCATCAGACTTTTTAATTGTTCATACAGAGCTCTGTATGTCTCATAATTCTTTTCGTGGATTTCCTTATGCTCCACATTCGGCGTATGGACTCTTCCTTTATTGACGGTCTTCTCCACCGCTTCTTCAAAGCTTTCATACATTCCTACTCCGACTCCTGCAAGAAGTGCCGCTCCCAGTGTGGTTGCAGTATCTGATGAGGGGACTTCCATGGTTTTTCCGGTCACATCGGATTTGATCTGTGTCCAGAGGTGTGAATTTGCTGCTCCTCCCATTGCTTTTAACACTTCCACTTTTGCTCCTGCTTCTTCTGCCGCTTCCAGATTGTGCTTCAGTGCATAGGCAGTTCCTTCCATCGCAGCCCGGATCAGATGCCCTTTTTTCTTGCTGAAATCCAATCCGTAGTAAACACCTTTCGCATCCGGATCCCAGATCGGAGAACGTTCTCCGGACATATACGGAAGAAATACAACTCCGTCACTACCCGCCGGAATTACTTTTGCCTCTTCGTTCATCAGATCCAGAGAGCTGACGCCCCTTCGCTTTCCTTCCTCTCGTTCCCAGTCTCCAAATTCCTTTTCCAGCCAGCGCATGACACCGCCGCCTCCTGTAGTTCCCCCCTGAAGCAGCCAGTGTCCCGGCACAACATGGGCTCCGAGGATCAGCCTCTCGTCTGCACAATAATGATCCATGCAGATACTCATCCCCCCTGCCTGCCCGCCTTGCTCCTGTGTCTCTCCATCGTGAAGTACACCGACTCCCAGTGCTGCGCAGGCTGCATCCAGACCGCCTGCCACAACCGGGATTCCCACGCAAAGTCCACTTTCTTTGGCCGCTTCTTCTGTCACGGTTCCGATCACAGCATGGCATGGATAGATTTCAGGAAGCAGATCCTTTGAAAATCCGAGCTCCTCACACATTGCAAAATCCCAAGTCATTTCCTGCATATTAAAGCAATGCAAACCATAGCCCTGAGAAACATCCTGTGTCATTTTTCCAGTCAGCTTAAATGCAATATAGCTGTTTGACTGTAAGATCTTTGCTGTTTTTGCATATACTTCCGGAAGATTTCTCTGATACCAGACAATCTTAGGCGTTGTATACGATGGCTGCAGGGAGTTTCCACACAGCTTGAAAATCCGATCTTTTCCGATTCTCTCATTCAATTCATCACAGATGTCCTGCGCTCTTGTGTCCATCCAGATCGGTGTATTTGTCAGAACGTTTCCGTTTTCATCCACTGCGATGGCTGACCAGCTCTGCCCGTCAATTCCGATTCCCGCAATCTCATCCGGTGAAATCTCAGCTTTTTGTAACATTTCCGGAAGTACCTGGCAGATTGTATTCCACCAGTCCTCCGGATTTTGCTCTGCCCATCCGGGCTTTGGATAATACACCGGATACGTTCCGCTCTGCGCGGCCAGGACTTCTCCTGCTTTATTAAATACAGCGATTTTACATCCGCTTGTTCCAATATCAATTCCTATTAAATACGTCTTCATGTTCTCCTCCAAAACATTCCGAAACGTTTCGGTTTTCGGGATAAAGAAATCGTACACCTTGTCATACAGACAACATGTGTACGGATTTTCCTTCTACAAAACTGGTCTTTAACTTCATTTCTTTCGGAGACATCTCCCGGGTTGGATTGTCCAGTCTGTCCAATATCAGTTCTGCTACATTTCTGCCGATTTCTTTTGTCGGCTGTGTCACAATACTTAGCTTTGGATTGCTGGCTTTCGCAAACTCGATATTATCAAATCCTATCACAGACAGATCTTCCGGAATCCGAATTCCAATCTCATTGCTTTCGATCATGGCTCCAACCGTCATCTCATAATTTGATACAAAAACTGCTGTCATCTGCGGATTCTGTTTTGCAAGCTCCTTCATCGCCCTGGCACCGCCTGCGATCGTATAATCTCCATGCACAACCAATGAATCCTGTACTTCGATTCCTGCCTTTTTGAACGCCTCTTCATATCCAAGATATCGCTCTCTTGCTGTAAATACATGCTCCGGTCCTGCAATCATTCCGATCTTTCGATGACCTGCCAGAAAAAGTCTCTCTACTGCCGCCTGCGCAGCTCCCTGGTTGTCCACAAGTACACTGTCACATGGAACATCTTCCAGATTACGATCAATCAGCACAACTGGTTTTCCCACATGTAAAAATCTCTCCAGATGCTTTCCTGATTTGCCGGACGGCATCAAGATCAGTCCGTCCACCCTGCGTCGAAACAAAAACTCTACCGCTTCCGCTTCCCGTGCCGCATCTGTTCTACAGTCACAGATCATCGTTGCATATCCATGATTTCGAAGCACATCTTCCACTTCTGTAATAATCTCTGCACAGAAAATGTTGTTCAGCTCCGGAATGATGATCCCAATCGTCTTTGTCCGGTTTGTCTTTAAACCTCTCGCTACCTCGTTTACCTCGAAATCCAATTCGTCAATTGCCGCCTCAATTTTGATCCGGTTTTGTTCCCGGACATTTCCCCCATTTAAATAAGAAGAAATCGTTGCCAGTCCCAGTCCTGTCACTCTCGCGATGTCTTTCATCGTCGCTCCCATTGATGCTTTCCGCCTTCCTTACTACATCTATGTGGAACTACTGTACCTTTCCTGTACATCCACACATCTTCATTCGCAGTATGGTCTGTTCTTTTACGGCTTTCATTGCTGCAATTCCCAGTTTTTTCGGATCAAAGGTCTCCGGATTCTCTTTCAGCAACTGTTTTTCAGCTCCTGTGTATGCTACACGCAATTCTGTCGCAAAATTCACTTTACACATTCCACGCTGTACACATTCTACCACATCTTCTTCGCTGAGTCCACTTGCACCGTGAAGTACCAGTGGTACAGAAACAACCTTTTTACAATCTGAAACCCTTTCTTTATCCAACACTGGAGTTCCCGCATAAAATCCATGAGCTGTACCGATCGCGATCGCCAGAGAAGAAACACCCGTTCTTTCCACAAATTCTTTTGCCTCTTCAGGATCTGTATTATGATCCGCTTCTGCCTCCAGATCATCTTCTTTCCCGCCTACTTTTCCAAGCTCCGCTTCCACCGGAACTCCATAGGCCCTGGCTACCTCAACCACTTTTTTTGTCAGTGCCACATTTTCTTCAAATGTTTCATGGGATCCATCGATCATCACAGAAGTATATCCGGCTTTCATCGCCTGTACAGCCAGCTCAAAGCTGTTGCCGTGATCCAGATGAAGACAGACCGGAATATCGGTCTTAGAAGCCTCTGCTTTTACAATTGCTGCAAATGTTTCCAAAGATCCATACTTGACCGTAGATGGAGTAGTCTGCAGCATAACCGGCGAGCGCATCTCTTCTGCCGCCGCGATCACAGCTTTTGCCATCTCCATATTTTCTACATTGAATGCTCCCACTGCATACCCACCTTTTTGTGCGTCTGAAAGCATTTTTTCCGACGTTACTAATGGCATATCTCTTTCCTCCTTTTCCTTAACCGAAACGTTTCGGTTTTGTGAGATAATAGTACTATACAAAAAGAATATTGTCAATCTCTTCTGTAAGGAAAACTGAAAAACCGGGACAGAAAAATCTGTCCCGGCGTATATTGGCAACAAAATAGTCGATTATGGCTTATTTATTTATATTCTTCCAAAAGTGCTTAGCGCTGTACACGTCCAGAAGCATCTCCTCCTGCCAGTTTGGCAACTTCATCCATAGAAACCATGTTGAAGTCACCTTCGATGGAGTGTTTCAGGCAGGATGCTGCTACTGCAAATTCAATGGTAGCCTGTGAATCATATCCGCTCAGTGTTGCAGCGATCAATCCGCCGCCGAAGCTATCTCCGCCACCTACACGGTCTACGATATGCATCTTATATTTTTTACTGAAGAAATAGTCTGTTCCGTCATATAACATAGCAGACCAGTTATTGTCATTTGCTGAAATAGATTCACGAAGTGTAATTGCAACTTTCTCAAATCCGAAACGGTCAGCAAGCTGTTTTGCTACATCTTTATATCCTTCGTGATTTACTTCTCCTGCAGTTACATCTGTGTTTGCTGCATGAATACCGAATACATCTGCTGCATCTTCTTCGTTTGCAATACATACATCCACATATTTGCAAAGTTCACCCATTACTTCTCCTGCTTTTGCTTTGCTCCACAGTTTATTTCTGTAGTTTAAGTCACAGGAAATCTTCACATTCATCTCTTTGGCTGCTTTACAAGCTTCCAGACAGATTTCTGCTACATTGTCATTGAGTGCTGGTGTGATTCCTGTAAAGTGGAACCATTCTGCTCCTTCAAAGATTTCTTTCCAGTTGAAATCTTCTTTGGATGCTGTATAGATAGAAGAACCTGCACGGTCATAAATTACTTTAGATGGTCTCTGAGAAGCACCTTTCTCCAGGAAGTAGATACCTACTCTGTCTCCTCCACGTGCAATCTTGGATGTATCCACACCGTATTTTCTCAAAGAATTTACTGCTGCCTGTCCGATCTCATGTGTCGGAAGTTTTGTCACAAAAGAAGCATCAAATCCATAGTTTGCCAGAGAAACTGCTACGTTTGCTTCTCCACCGCCGTATGTTGCTCCAAATGTATCTGCCTGCACAAAACGATAATATCCTTCTGGTGCAAGTCTTAACATAATTTCTCCAAATGTAACTACTTTTTTACTCATTATTATTCTCCTTTAATAATTTTTTATTTCTGTACAAGATGTACTGCAAATCCGGCAACTTCTTCTTTTAAGTAAATTGCTGTAAGTTTTCCGTCTTTGTATTTTGCACTGTCCATATTGAACTCTACGCCCTGAGACTCCAGATAATTTACTGCACGATCTACGCTGTTTGTTCCTACTGCAATGTGTCCTTTTGCTCCAAGGTATGGGCTCTTCATTGCTTCTACAGCACTTCCTGCAAATACAGAACTGTTTCCGCTCTTCTTCTCGAATCCAAATAAAGAAGCGAATGTTCCTGCTGTTTTCTCAGCCTCTTCTTCATTTTCACAGTTGATTCCGATGTGTTTCAGTTCAAATCCGAGCATTGTCATCACTGCTTCTCTTGTGAGCTCTGTAATCTTGTCGAACTCTCCTGCCTCTACCAGATCTCCTTTTACCATCCAGCTTCCGCCGCATGCCAGGATCTTAGGGAATGCAAGGTAGCTGTTGATATTCTTTGCATTGATTCCGCCTGTCGGCATAAATTTCATATTTGTGTAAGGTGCTGCCATGGACTTGATCATATTCAGTCCGCCGGCTGCTTCTGCCGGGAAGAATTTCACAACTTCCAATCCAAGCTCGATTGCCTGCTCTACATCACTTGGATTTGCTGTTCCCGGTGTCACCGGAACTCCTTTTTCAATACAGTATTTTACAACCTTTGGATTTAATCCTGGACTTACGATGAATTTTGCTCCTGCTGCAACTGCACGGTCTACCTGCTCTGTTGTCAGAACAGTACCTGCCCCTACCAGCATCTGTGGGAACTGCTCTGCCATAATGCGGATAGACTCTTCTGCTGCTTCTGTACGGAATGTCACTTCTGCACATGGAAGTCCGCCGTCACAGAGTGCCTTTGCCAAAGGTGCTGCGTCTTTCGCATCATTTAATACAACAACCGGAACAATCCCGATTTTCTGAATCTTTTCTAATACTTCGTTCATGGTCATTCTCCTTATCACTGAATCACGTTGTTTGTTTCACATTATGGAACTACGTTTCGTAATATGAACTCTTTAATTTTGATTATACTCAGTTTCTCTCGATTGTCAAGGTATTCTTCACATTTTTTTACTTTGTTATTTTCTTATTTACTCTTCTTCCCAAACCGTGCTACAATAAGCACTGAATGATATGCAGCGCTCTTTTGAGCTCTGACTTTACAGGAGTGAATTTTATGGAAGAAAAAAACCCAATCCAGGTATCGGAACGTATTTTCCATACCATAGAATGTCTTGCCCGCACCGGTCCGATCGGACTTCTGGAACTGAGCAAGGAATTAAATCTCAATAAAAGTACCGTCCACCGTATCTTAAACTCCCTGATCTGTATGGAATATGCAAAGCAGGATGCGGAGACACTGAAATACAGTCTGACATTTAAATTCTGTGGAATCGCCAACCAGGTTCTGGCCCAGAATAATATCATCGATCTGATCCGCCCTTACATTAAAGAACTTGCAGAACAGACCAATGAAACGGTCCACCTGGTCCAGCTGGATGGTCTGAATGCAGTATATATTGATAAAGTAGAGGCTTCCCACAATTCCGTGCGGTTAATCTCTATGGTCGGAAAATCAATTCCTTTGTACTGCTCCGGAGTTGGAAAAGCGCTGCTGGCAGATATGAAAGATGAAAAAGTAAAAGAAATCTGGGATCACAGCGAAATTCGAAAGCTCACCGATTACACCGTTGTCGATTTCGTCAAATTTCAAAATCTGATCGCAGATGTCCGCAAAAACGGCTATGCCATGGATAACGAAGAAAATGAACTGGGTGTGCGCTGTATCGCCGTCTCATTGAAAGGCCTTCACAGAAAACCCTCGTATGCCATCAGCGTATCTGCACCGAAAGACCGGATGGATGACGCACGGATGGAACAGTTTACCCATCTAATCCTGGATACCAAACAACGGATTCAGAATGAACTGGGAAATTAGATCAAATCTGAACTTCACAAAAAATGAGGAAAGAACCTGTTTTGATTCTTTCCTCATTTTCTATCCTCTCTGAAATTTACATTTAAAATACTGAAACGCTGCTTCCCCGCACTCTGCAAACATGGCGATATAAGTTCCCGTAAATGTCATGGTACAAGTCCCTTCTGATGCCAGACCGGATGGCAGTGCTGTTCCAAGCAGCTTTCGTTCTTGTTGCTCCAGACCATAATAAAAACGATACTGCTGTTCATCCGACTCAATCCATAAATGTATCTTCTGGTCAGATTCTATTTTTCTTTTCTCTGTTACCACAAAAATATCATGTACATGTTTTGCCAGACAGACAAAACAGCCTTCCTGTTCTCTTGTCAGATAAATTTCATAATGGTAGTTTTCATTATAAAACGCAGTCAGACCTGCCAGTGCCTTTCCCGTTTTCTGTTTTAAGGACAGGATGGTCTCTGCGCACATGTTAAATTCGCGCTGCCGGATTCCAAGCCAGGTCGGATTTTTCCCGTCATTTAAGGATATGCCATTTCCTTTTAAGAGCAGCTCACCATGCTGAGAATCTCTTACATACTGCTCCATCTGTGGATTTCTGAGAAAATTATAGCAAAGATCAAAGTTTTTTTCTTCAAAGCAATCCACAAATTCATCCTGTTTTCCAGACTGCCCCGGAGCCGGAAGCGGTCCATCCATCACCGGAGAAATTTTGCCATTTTCCCCCACTTTTGGCCAGCCATCTTTATCCCACATCACAGGAG
>OHRG01001615.1_pt1 | contig 10147 bp, 8 predicted proteins | sample 1578351 | NCBI WGS metagenome assembly OHRG01 (sample SAMEA3879599, study PRJEB24766) | human gut metagenome | biome: human-associated habitat; feature: feces | place: USA | collected 1985/1987
GTTGTATTCTAGTGATTTGGCAGCTAGTGTTTCACCAGATGTGATCCGTCTTCGTTATTTTGAGAAAGTTGAATTACAACCGGGTGAAACTAAGAAAGTTGTTATGAAGTTGAAAGGAAGCGATCTGGCTTTTGTCGGTCAGGATAGGAAATGGCGGTTGGAGCAAGGACGTTTCCGCATGAAGTGTGGCAGTGAAATACTGTATATAGACTGCGAGAAAGACAAAATCTGGGATACTCCCAATATCGACTAAGCAGAAACGATATGAAGAAACTGATTACAATAAGCGTGATATTCGTTGTTATAGCCGCGTGCGATATTTCGGAAAGAGTGGAGGCGGACTATAGGAATGTAATACCTTTACCACATGAAATAGTAATGGTAGATGGGAATTCTTTTGTTGTTGAGAAAGATACCCGGATTCTTTATCCTGAAGATAATGTTCTTTTAGAAAGGAATGCACAATTCCTTGCCGGATACATTGAAGAAACAACAGGAAGGCGGTTGAAAGTGGAACCCGGGCAAGGTGGGAATGACGAGAATGTGATTATGTTAGGGCTGGATGCTTCGATTGACAACCCGGAAGGATATGAACTGACTGTGCTACCGGACAGGGTGACGATAAAAGGGCAGGCTGCCAATGGGGTTTTCTATGGTTTGCAGACGTTGCGCAAGTCTGTTCCTGCTATAGCTTATGGTTCAGATATCATTTTGCCTGCAGCTGTCATTAAAGACGCTCCCCGATTTGCTTATCGGGGAATGATGCTGGATGTGGGACGTCATTTTTTCTCGGTCGACTTTGTGAAGCGGTATATTGATTTACTTGCTATGCACAATATGAATTATTTTCATTGGCATCTGACGGAAGATCAGGGATGGAGAATTGAAATAAAGAAATATCCCCGGTTGACGGAGATAGGTTCTATACGTAAAGAGACGGGAATTGGCGCTAGCCGGACAGAGTTTGACGGAAAACCTTATGGCGGTTTTTATACGCAGGATGAGATAAGGGAGATCGTGAAGTATGCGCAGGAGCGATATGTTACAGTTATCCCCGAGATTGATTTGCCGGGACACATGTTGGCTGCACTGGCAGCCTATCCGGAACTGGGTTGTACGGGAGGTCCTTATGAAGTGGCATGTCATTGGGGAGTCTTTCCGGATGTTCTTTGCTTAGGAAATGAAAAGACGTATGAATTTCTAGAAGGTGTATTGTCAGAGGTGATAGAACTTTTTCCGTCCAAGTACATACATATCGGTGGGGATGAAGCTCCCCGAACTCGTTGGGAGATGTGTCCGAAATGTCAGGGATTGGCGAAGAAAGAGGGCTTGAGAACTGATAGAAAACATTCTACCGAAGACCGGTTACAGAGTTATTGTATGAAGCGTATCGAACGATATCTCAATGAAAGGGGACGACAGATTATTGGCTGGGATGAGATCTTGGAAGGTGATGTGGCGCCGAATGCTACGGTGATGTCATGGCGTGGGATACGGGGAGGTATCAAAGCTGCAAAGTTGAAACATGATGTGATTATGACGCCGAATGATTATATGTACTTTGATTATTATCAGTCTGACGACAAGGCGCAGGAACCACTGGCGATGGGCAGCGGAGTGACTGTTGAAAAGGTATATGGTTTTGAGCCGGTGGCAACAGAGTTGGAAAAGGAGGAAAAAAAGTATATTCTTGGTGTGCAGGCGAATGTGTGGACAGAGTATATTGCCACTCCTGAACATGTAGAATACATGATGGTTCCGCGAATAGCAGCTTTAGCAGAGGTGCAATGGATGATGCCGGAGGAGAAAGACTATCAGGAATTCTTGAAGCGTTTGAGCAGTCTTGTTGGATTTTATAAACGGGAAAGTGTAAATTATGCCAAGCATGTACTAATGAAATAAAATAGTTGTAGGGGAGTATTTCAAGATGAATTTTGTATAAAGGTTAGGTTGCTATTACCTTTTGGTCACGATATATAGCGATTTAAAATGGAAAAAGAATACGGAAGGATAGCTGGAATACACATTTCTTGGCATACCGGTTTTTCATTCCGATTATCTTAATGTACTATTTGTTTTATCTCAAGACTGTGGAGATAGCTGCGTGGATTAAGAAATACGACTCTAGTCGTTTGGTAAATTCGATAGTTGGTGGTAATCATTGTGTGTGCTGCTATGTTTGGTGAATATGTAGTTATTGATATGGTATTGAAAGGACATTTTTGGGTACCTGACAAGAATTGAAGATATATACAGTATAATGTTCCAGAAGAGGTAACGAATGAATATCAAAATTACGCCAATTAGTTATTCGAACTGATAAAGGAAAGTTTCTATGCTGTTTATATTCAAATCATAGGTGTAGAAGGGTAAGTAAACATACTGATTATAACCATAAAGCTGTTAAAGCGAATGAAGCTGTGGCACCAACGTTGCAAGAGATTGATTGAAAAAAACTGGAAATTTAACAAAGGGAATTTAAATGGAATATGATATTTATAGATATCCTTGCTTGAAAGAATTTTCTTTGTTTAGTATGAAGCAAGTTTTTAAGACAACTTTGGGTGATGTAATAAAACTATGTCAAATATTACTCCTTTAGAATAGTCTTTTGTTGAATATTCTTGTATTTGAGAGAGTATTGAGAATGTGTGGCAATATGATATAAAGAATAACAAAGCTGAATTGATTTACCCGCTTTACGCTGTGAAGAGTGTGTGTAACAGTGCCGACGGGGTACTGATGTTGTATCCTACTACCGAGTGGTGGTCTGATGGTCTGATAAACGAGAAAGGTAAGAAACTATTTAACATCTACGGCGCTAAAATCTATAAGGGTCGCTGGGTAATGAATAATACCTTCAGCTACCCCAAGGAGCATAAACCCAAGTTTGAGTAATATATAATGAAAGTATGGATATTAGGAGCAGTGGGTCTTTGGACGATATGTAGTTTTGCACAGCAGCAAGAGGTTCCCATTTATTTGGATAATAATCAACCTATAGAGAAGCGTGTGGAAGAATGCTTTGGCACGCATGATTTTGGAAGAAAAAGCGGTAATGACCCATGCCCAATCTAAGTTCAGTTCTCCCGGTGTTCTTCGTTTAGGGATTCCTGAAAACTGGATGTCTGATGGTCCACACGATGTACGTGAAGAACTGCTTTGGGATCAATGGAATATAGCTAAGTGGACGAATGATTCTTGTATTGCCTTTCCGGCATTAACCTGTTTGGCGGCTACGTGGAATCCCGAATTATCTTATATATATGGAAGCAATATTGGAGAAGAAGCACGCTACCGCAATAAGAATGTCCTATTGGGGCCGGGAGTTAATATCTATCGTAGCCCGCTGAACGGCCGGAATTTCGAATATATGGGAGAAGACCCATTTGGGGCATCCCGTATGGTAGTACCTTACATAAAAGGTGTACAGAAAAACGGAGTAGCTGTATGTGTGAAACATTATGCACTGAATATTATGACGATGAGAAACACGAATGGGTGGTGGAACCGGGAGAATTTCGAGCTTTAATAGGAGCCTCCTCAGCCGATATTCGTAGTAGTGTAAAGTTTAAACTTAGATAAATAGATTAACCAAAATAAGAGAATATGAAGAAATATATAGGCCTCGTACTAGTGGCGATGTCGGGCTGTATACTTACAGTTAACGCACAGCAATCATTTTCTTATAAGAATCCACTTCTTCCTACAGAACTAAGAGTGAATGACTTGCTGGGCCGGATGACACTGGAAGAAAAGATAGCTCAGATTCGTCATTTGCATTCGTGGGATGTGTTCGATGGACAGATCCTGAATCAAGAGAAGTTGGATAAGATGTGCGGTGGAATAGGATATGGGTTCTTTGAAGGTTTTCCATTGACGGCTGCAAGCTGTCGTAAGACTTTCCGTGAGATACAAACCTATATGGTAGAAAAAACACGTCTGGGTATTCCCGGATTTCCGGTTGCCGAATCTTTGCATGGAGTGGTGCATGAGGGAACAACTATCTACCCTCAGAATATCGCGATGGGGAGTACTTTCAATCCAGAACTGGCTTACGAAAAGACTAAACATATTGCAGGCGAACTGAATACGATGGGAGTGAAGCAAGTGTTGGCACCTTGTATTGATGTTGTACGTGATTTACGTTGGGGACGTGTAGAAGAGTCTTTTGGTGAAGATCCTTTTCTTTGTTCAAAGATGGCGGTTGCTGAGGTAAAAGGATATATGGAACATGGAATTTCTCCGATGTTGAAGCATTACGGTCCGCATGGTAATCCTTTGGGTGGATTGAATCTGGCTTCGGTGGAGTGTGGTGTACGTGATTTATTTGATATTTATTTGAAACCATTTGAGGCTGTGCTTGCTGAAACTGAAATTATGGCTGTCATGTCCAGTTATAATTCTTGGAATAGAATTCCTAATTCTGCTTCTCGTTTTATGCTGACGGATATTTTGCGCAATAGATTTGGTTTCCGGGGATATGTTTATTCGGATTGGGGAGTTGTCAGTATGCTGAAGACTTTCCATAAGACGGCGGTGGATGATTTCGAAGCGGCCCGGCAGGTTTTGACCGCCGGAATGGACGTGGAGGCTTCCAGCTCTTGCTATGCAGTGCTGGCTGATAAAATACGGAATGGAGAGTTTGATATCAGCTATATCGATCAGGCCGTGAGACGAGTGCTTCGTGCTAAATTTGAATTGGGGTTATTTGAAGATCCCTATCAGGAACAAGCAGTCTATCGGCTTCCTCTCCGTTCGAAAGAAAGTGTGAAACTTTCACGTAGGATTGCAGACGAATCGACCGTATTGCTGAAGAACGATGGACAGTTGTTGCCGCTGAATGTTCGAAATTTGAAGTCAGTAGCGGTGATTGGTCCTAATGCGGATAATGTACAATTTGGAGATTATACCTGGAGTAAAAAGAAAGAAGATGGAGTGACACCGCTTCAAGGAATCAAAAACTTGTTGGGTGATAGGGTGAAAATCAACTATGCTAAAGGATGTTCTTTGGCTTCTTTGGATACTTCGGGGATAGCGGAGGCTGTGGATGCTGCCCGTCATAGTGATGTTGCTTTGATATTTGTGGGGAGTTCGAGTACAGCGTTCGTACGTCATACTCAAGAGCCGTCTACTAGCGGAGAAGGAATCGATTTGAGTGATATCTCTTTGACCGGTGCACAAGAACAATTAATACGTGAGGTTTTTGCTGTGGGAAAGCCGGTGGTTGTTATATTGGTGGCAGGAAAGCCTTTTGCCATACCTTGGGTGAAAGAGAATATTCCGGCGATATTGGCGCAATGGTATGCTGGCGAACAGGAAGGAAACTCTATTGCGGATATTTTGTTTGGCAATGTGAACCCTTCCGGAAAACTGACTTTTTCATTTCCGCAAAGTACGGGGCATCTCCCTGTCTATTATAACTATTTGCCTACGGATAAAGGATATTATAAAGAGCCGGGAACTTATGAAAAGCCGGGAAGAGATTATGTTTTCTCAAATAGTTCCCCGCTATGGGCATTTGGATATGGATTGAGCTATACTCAATTTGAATATCTGAAAGCTGTTACAGATAAGGAACTCTATCAGGCTAATGATACCGTTTGTGTGACTGTTCAATTGAAAAATACGGGGAAAAGAACCGGGAAAGAGGTGATACAGGTATATATGCGAGATGTGGTCAGCTCGGTGATGACACCGGTGAAGCAGTTGAAAGGTTTCAGAAAAGTAGATTTACTTCCCGGACAGACACGGGAAACGACTATAATGATTCCTGTTCATGAATTTTATCTGACAGATGATTTGGGCAATCGTTATCTCGAATCGGGCAAATTTGAATTACAGGTAGGTACTTCTTCCGACCGGATTTATTTCAACCTTCCGGTGTATATCGGTTCTTCCGGAAAGGGAGGACAGACGGTGTCCGGTACTTCTTTCAAATCACGGACAGATGGAAAAGTGATTCAAGTAAAAGGAACTGTCCGTGATATACAGGCAACTCCGCTTGCCAGAGTGAAAGTCCAGTCCGAAGAATCCGGTGAAAGTGCGTTGACTGACTATCGGGGCACATATACTATCAAGGTGAAAGATAATGGCAGACTTATTTTCTCGAAAAAAGGATTTGCCGATAAAACAATAGAAGTAGAGGGGCAGACTGATGTCAGTATTCAAATGGCTAAAGGTGAGTAGATACATGAAATACTGTATGGCTATTGGTTTGCTGGGTAGTATGACTTTACAAGCTATGGCTCAATATACAGGAAAGGTTTTCGTTGATGAGAACAGAAATGGTCTCCTCGATGAAGGTGAAAAACGATTGCATCGGGTCTCTGTTTCCGATGGGTTAAATGTGGTACAGACAGATTCAAATGGCGCATATCAATTGCCCGGACATTCCCGTATGCATTTTCTGTTTATTACTACTCCTTCCGGATATAAGACTGATAATGCCTACTATTACCGGATAGAGAACGGTCGTACGGAATACGATTTTCCGGTATATCCTTGTTATGGAGGAATTCAAGCTGACGGTAGTCACCGGTTTATACATATCTCTGATACAGAAATACGTGGAAAAGAAGGGAATCAAGCGTGGGTGGATAATCTCCGTGACTATTCGGCCAATGAGAAAATAGCTTTTATCGTGCATACAGGGGATATTTGTTATGAATCGGGACTGAACAGTCATATAGGCTTGCTGAATACCGCTTTGATGGAAGACACGCAAATCTTTTATGGAATAGGCAATCATGACTTGGTGAAAGGTGCTTATGGGGAAGAACTTTTCGAGAAACTCTACGGACCGGTATTCTATTCATTTGATGTGGGGAATACACATTACATAATGACACCTATGCTTCATGGAGATTATTTACCGGAGTATACTAAGGAAGATGTATATCGCTGGATGAAAAATGATCTTGCTTATGTAGGCAAGGAGAAGTCGATCATTGTTTTCAATCATAGCCTGCCGGAAGATACGGTAGCTTTTAAATATGGTATGAGTGATACGGAGTATATAGATTTACCGGCTATGGGATTGAAAGCTTGGTTGTACGGTCACTGGCACGTAAATCATGTGCATAAGCATAAAGTGACAGGGGTGTATACTATCTGTACCTCTACGCCTGCTTGTGGTGGTATTGACCATGCACCTTCTGCTTTTCGTGTACTGACTGTTGATACAGAGGGAAACGTGGCGTCCGAGTTCCGATACAGTTATCTGTCTCCTTCATTACATATTGTTTCGTTGGAGAATGGACAGCTGCCAACACTTCCTTCCGGAAAGATTCCTTTGTCCGTCAATGCCTACTCTACGGTTTCCCCAATACGAACCATGCGTTATTGGTGTGAATCGGAAGGTAAAAAAGTTCTTTCCTCCAATCTTTTGAAACGTCAGAGTGATTTCAATTGGTATGCGGAAATTCCTTTGCTTTCTCAATGGGAACATCGGCAGCTTACTGTAATAGTGGAGGCATTTTTCAATAATGGAGAGGTAAGGCGATGCAGGCGTTCGTTTTTTTATGAAAAGCCTGAAAGGAAACAATTGCCTTTGCGGTTGTCATGGATTAAAAATGTAGGCGCTTCTATTTTTATGTCTGCTCCTTTGGTATATCGGAAACGTCTATTTACGGCATCGGTCGATGATAATGAATCGGGGAAAGCGGCTGTAGTGTGTATGGATGCGCAAAATGGAACAGTCTGTTGGCGGTATTCACTTCGTGGCTCTGTACGCAGTAGTATTGCGATTGCTGATGGACTGGTCTTTGCCCAAGATGTACATGGTTACCTATATGCGATTCAAGCAGAAACTGGGACATTGGTTTGGGAAAAAGATTTAAATATCGGTGTACTTCCTCCTTTGAATGACGGTTTGGTTGCTGTTTCGGATATAGTATATGCCGGTACAGGAAAATCATTATGTGCCTTGAAAGCAGCTACGGGGGAACTTATTTGGAAGAATGGAGCTTGGAGCAGGGGGGAAGGATGCGTGGCAACACTTTCTCTTGGACATAGTATTCTGATTGGGCATGCAAACTGGAAGGGGTTGTATGCCAATAATGCTGTTAATGGTGAGTTGTTGTGGGAGAATAAAGATGCAGAATTAAAATATCGTTCGGCCTCTGTTGCTTGGGAAGGAGAGAATCTCTATCTTCTTTCTTCCCGTTCCTTTTTTATCTTGAATTCAAAGAACGGTGAGATTATAGTACGTAAAAAATTGAATTGTTCGGTCAATGTGAATTCAACTCCTTTAGTCACTGGATCCGAGATAATATTTGGAACAGCTACTAATGGAGTCATAGCTTTAGATAAGCAGACCTTAGAAGAGAAATGGAATTTTAAAACAAACCCCGCTTTGATTTATACATCTCCTTATTCTAAACCATCATCTTCAACTGTAGAGACTAGTCCAGTGTTGGTTGGAGATACTATTTTCTTTGGGGCTTCTGACGGAATACTGTATGCATTGAACCGTATAAATGGCAAACTGCTGTGGAAATACCAAACCGGTGTACCCATATTTTCTACAGTATCTATTGCGGGAAACGCTTTGTATGTAACAGATTTTGCCGGTAATGTGTATGGGTTTATAATGAATAATAAAACACAAGATTAACGCGAATTATCGTAGATTATCACAGAAATGACTTTATAAGTTGTTGATTATTATATCAATATAGGGATATTCAATAAATGTCTTAAAAAAATACGATGGCATATGAAGATGATGTCCTAATATCGGGATGGGACTATCCATCTGATTGTGTAAATAGAAAACTACGGGATTTTTCTCGTAGTTTTTTATATATTGATTTTGTAAAAAATCAAATTTTATGGACATTCCTAAAGAATTGTTAAGTAAAGAGTTTCTGTCCTTGTTTAAGACTGGCGAAGATGTGACTGCTTTCATGAAAGAGCTTCATACTCGTGTTTATGAACAAATGCTGGAAGCAGAGATGGAAAACCATTTAGGTTATGAAAAACACTCCAATCAAGGAGATCATAGTGACAACTCCCGCAATGGTAGGTATAGGAAGCAGATTCAAACCGAGATGGGTGAATCTGTTATTTAGGTTCCTCGTGATCGGAAAGGTGAATTTGAGCCTATTGTTATTCTCAAGCATCAATCCCGCGGCTTATCTATTGAGCATCTTGTCATCTCTCTTTATGCCAAAGGTATGAGCGTCGTTGACATTGAGTAGGAAATGCAGGAAATATACGGTATTAACCTCTCTACCTCCGCCACCTCCATTATCACCAATAAAGTTAGCCAGGCTGCAACAGAGTGACAAAATCGTCCTTTGGACAATTTATATATGATTGTCTGGATGGATGACATCGTATTCAAAGTCAGAGAAAACGGTAAAGTGATTAATAAGACTGTTTACCTATGTGTAGGTCTGAATAAGGAAGGCTTGAAAGAAGTATTGGGTATGTGGATTGGTAAAAATGAGAGTGTCGCTTTCTGGTTGGGCGTTTTAACGGATCTCAAAGCCCGTAGTGTGGAAGATATTCTGACTACAGTTACTGATAAGCTGAATGGATTTACGGAAACCATCAAGAGTGTATTTCCTGCCTCTATTACTCAAATATGTGTGGTACACCAAATTAGAAACTCCTGTCGCCATGTCGTCTGGAAAGAAAAGAAGGAGTTCACTGCCGATTTAAGTAACATCTATAATGCACCTACTAAAGAAGCAGTTGAGATGGAGTTGGATAATTTTGAGTAAAAATGGGGTGCTAAATATCCATATGCGATACGCTCATGGAGAAATAATTGGGAAGAACTGACTGTGTTCTTTGATTTCCCTGTCGGGATTAGAAAGATTATCTATATCACTAATCTTATTGAAAATCTGAATGGGAAGATTAGAAAGTACACCAAAAATAAGCTATCATTTCCGAATGATAATGCGTTGAAAAAATCTGTCTATCTGGCCATTAACGAAATCGAAAAGAAATGGTACCAACCTATTTGGAATTGGGCATTGATATTTAACCAATTTATTATTATATATATTTGAAAACAGGATTCAAGTATAAAACCCAAATACTGAAGTTTTCTATTTACACAAAATTGTGGACAGTGCCTAAGAATGTATCAATGTAATCAGAGATAATATTTTTCAGTTCCTCCCATGCTTCC
>OHRG01001622.1_pt1 | contig 10102 bp, 9 predicted proteins | sample 1578351 | NCBI WGS metagenome assembly OHRG01 (sample SAMEA3879599, study PRJEB24766) | human gut metagenome | biome: human-associated habitat; feature: feces | place: USA | collected 1985/1987
CCTGGCTCAGGATTCCTTTATCGACGGTATTGCAGCCGGCGGTGTTAAGGGTTAAATGTTGCATTCATGAAGCTACCACTTCACAATTTCATCGATAATTTTCCTCTGCTCAGCAGTAGACTTGGTCAGATAAATTCGGGTGGTTTCGATGCTTTCGTGGCCAAGCAAATCTGCCAGCAGGGAGATATCATTGCACTTACTTAGAAAATTTTTTGCAAAGCGGTGGCGGAAAGAATGAGGATAAACCATTTCTGGATTGATTCCATAACCGGCGGCCAGCTCTTTTAAATGAAGATTAATCCAACGGGGAGTCAGCGGCTTCCCGTTTTTATTTACAAAAAGGAACCCGCTGTTTCTGCCTTTGGCAGTGTACCAGGGAAGAGCTTCTTTACATAACTGTTCAGGAAAATAAATGCGGCGAACCTTTCCGCCTTTGGAGCATAAATCCATGTAGCCGATTCGCAAATGCTCCATCTTTACCTGCACCAGTTCGCCTACCCGAATGCCGGTAGCTCCAAGAAATCGAACTAAAAAATACCAGTCCATATTGCGATCAGACAAAAGTCCCCCTTTCAGACGGTCATAATCTTCCTGGGAAATGATGGAATCCAGGTAGGATTTCTGCTGCGTCCGGACGGCACGAAGCTGGTAGTCATCGGGAAGGGACTCTGCCGCTGGAACAGGGACATGGACTTCTCTGAAAGGATGGGAGTCACAAGAAGCTGACTGCCGGAAGAAAAAGGCTAAAAAATGATTCATAGCGCTGATTCGGGCATTGACTGTTGCCGGACGGTAATGAAGCATTAAAAATTCTCGATAGTCCTGGAGGTTTTTACGGAAAGGGTGGGAAAGTGGATAAAAAAATGCCGGACAGCACAAAGGTAGGAGATAATGGTATTTTGGGACATTCCATGTTTTCTTAAATCTTCTTGAAAGTTTGACAGAGTTTCTTCTATATTTCTATCATTTATATTCATAATCAAAACTTCCTTACTGCAAAGTATTACCAGTCCACAATTTCATTGACCATTCTTGCCTGTTCACTGCTGGAACGGCGCAGATAAATTCGAGTGGTTTCAATACTTTCATGTCCTAACAGGTCAGACAGCATCGCAATGTCGCCTCCGTGTTCGATAAAACTTTTGGCGAAACGATGGCGGAAGGAATGGGGAAAAACCAGGCTGACATTCATCCCGTAGCGGGCAGCAAACTTTTTTAACTGTCCTCTGATGCCGGCGGCGGTAATCCGATCGCCGAAGCGGTTGAGAAATAAGTATCCCTCCGGTCGGCCTTCTCTGGCGAGCCAGGACATTGTATCGTCACGAAGCTGGGAAGGAATAAAAATACGGCGAGATTTATGGCCTTTTGAAAAAAGGTCCTTATAGCCGCGGTACACATCACAGGTAGTAACCTGAACCAGTTCGCTGACCCTCATTCCCGTACAGGCCATATAGCGGATGATAAAATAGTAAAGGTATTCCCCGTCTCGTTTCAGACAGGATTTTAAATATTCGTAATCTGCCTCACTGATGATTTTGTCCAGATAATGTTTCTGCTGCATATGGATCATGGGAATCCGCATATCAGTAATTCCCAAATGTTCCAAATAGCAGTTGATCGCGCGGATCCGCAGGTTGACGGTCTGAGGCTTGTAATGTTCCAGCAGGTATACTTTGTAAAGCTGCAGGTTCGTGCTGTTTAAAATGGAATACAGAGAATAGAACTGTTCGATGGCATAAAGGTAGACATGGATGGTACTGTCTGCCATATTGTGAAAGATCAGATAATCCCTGAAATCAGATAAATCTACTTGATGTTCGTCAGAATCCGGAAGATGATAAATAATTGCACGTCCGCCCATAAGAGTTCCCCCTTTTATGCCATCTTATCAGATTATTATACACGATATAGATACAAAAACTACGGAGAAACAGGGAAAAAGATATGAAATTTCCCAATAATGCCGTTTTTGGGGGCTTATCAAGGACGCCAACTTGCGATAATTTCCCATATAAGAAGTATAATTGCCTCGTAATGCAAAAAAGGATTTCGAAAAGAGATTCAAAATGAAAAAGGAGAGTGCATTTATTATGAGAAAGCAGACTAAATTAGTTGCTGTATTATCTGCAGCAGCTCTGTTCGCTATCGGTGCATCCATGACCTCCTTCGCAGGAACTGCTCACTGGGAGCAGGAAGGCGAGGACTGGGTATACCTTGACAAGGACGGCGACAAAGTAACTGATACCTGGAAGAAGAGCGGTTCCAACTGGTTCTACTTAGACAGCGACGGATACATGGCAAAAGACACCATTGTTATCTCTGGTTCCGATGATGACAAGTACTATGTAGACGCTAACGGCGCTAAGGTTACCAACACCTGGGTATCCGTAGATAACGCAGATGACAACGAGTGCGCAGATCAGGAAGACGTTTCTACCATCTGGTACTTCTTCGGTTCTAACGGCGAAGCTAAGAGAGGCGAAGATGGCAAGAAGGTATTTACCAACATTCCTTACGGCCAGAACATGGAGAAGAAGGGAACCTTCGCATTTGATGAAGATGGCCATATGTTAAGCGGATGGCAGGATATTACCTTATCCAATGGTACTTATAGATACTACTTCGGCGATGAGAACGAAGGATGGGCATACCTTGGATGGCAGTACTTAGAGAAGCCAGAAGATGATGACTTCGATGAGGCTAACCCATTTGAGGATGAGGCATGGTTCTGGTTCGGTTCCAACGGCCGTGCAGCAAGAAATGCAACCAAGCACATCAATGGTCAGTACTACACCTTCGATGAGACTGGTGCAATGGATGACAAGTGGGTACAGGGTACTCCAGGTATCTCCAAGCCAACCGCTCAGATCGCATCTGATGCAGACGCATTCTACACCGATTCTATCGGACATAGAAGAACTGGCTGGATTTACGCATACGATCCAGACGACGCTGATGAAGAAGACGATCAGTACTGGTTCTACTTAAACAACAAGGGCGAGGCATTCAACGACCGCGCTAAAGATACCAAGAAGTTCGATTCTAAGGGCGTTGAGCTTAAGGACTACGAAGCAAGTGCTTACAAGGTATTAGATCCTACCAGCGTTGCAGAAGACGTAGCAGCTAAGGTTATCAAGAATAAGACCTACTTATTCGATGAGAACGGCCGTATGGTTACTGGCTTAAGAGCAATTACCGATGACTCCGTATTACGTGAGGGCGGAAAGGAATTAGCACAGGGTATCTACTACTTCAGCACTGAAGATGGATCCGGCGAAGGCCAGATGATGACCGGCAAGCAGACCATCGACGATGAAGGCGATAAGTACACCTACTACTTCCAGAAGAACGGCCAGGCTTACACCAACCGTTTAGTAAAGGGCAGCATCTACGGCGCTGACGGACTTCGTATGGAAGCAGAAGATGGCAGCAAGTACGAATTAGTAGTTGTTGAGAACGATATCCTGGATGAGGCTGGCAAGAAGGTTGTTATCAAAGCTGGTACTACCGTTATCGTAAACGCTTCTGGTACTGTTAAGAAGAGCGCTTCTACTGTAGATGTAGATGGCGTTAAGTACAGCGTAAAGAACTACGTTGCAACTGAGAAGGCAGATCAGGACTAATTCCAACTGAATTAATCACGTTCTAATTTCTAACATAAGAGAGCTGTTGTGAAGGCAGGATTTCCTGCCGGAGCAGCAGCTCTTTACTTCTAAGACAATTCTTATCTGATAGATTCCCATGTGTATCATTTTTACTAACTTGAATTATATGGATAAAAAGCAAATAGAAGCACAGGCTGTTGGATTTTTTCATCCATATCCAATTGAGTTCGAACAAGAACCCAGTTGTTCAAGGGGTGTCCATTCCACTTCTTGTACAATTCTATGATTCTTAGATACAATAGTTTAAAAAAGCATTTTCATTAGGAAATGTACCTTTGAACGGTTACATATAGAAAAGATGCATCATGAAGATATGTAAAGAATACAAGAAATTGGAGGTAACAGTATTGAATAATATCACACATAAGACATTTTCCGAAATAAATTTACAGGATACTTTTTTTCAATCTTTGAGAGCGGATTATCCAGGCTTTGATAAATGGTTTATGAGAAAAAGCAATCAGGATGCATTTGTTCAATATGTCGATGAAAAGCTAGTAGGATTTTTATATTTGAAGGTCGAAAAATTGTGCGTTGAAGATGTTACACCCCCTATTTATGCAGATAAAATATTAAAGGTAGGGACTTTTAAAATTGATGCACATGGAACTAAAATGGGCGAACAATTTATTAAGATAATTATGGATTATGCTTCGAACGAAAAAGTGGATGTTTGTTATGTTACAATTTATGAAAAACATAAATCGCTTATAGATTTGGTGCAACAATTTGGCTTCGAACTATATGGTACAAAGGGAGAAGGCAAATATACAGAAAATGTGTATTTGAAACGAATGAATATAATAACTGGTAATATTAAGAAAGATTTTCCATTGGTTGATTGCGGAGCGGTAAAGAAATATTTGTTGAGTATCTATCCTAAATATCATTCGGTTATGTTTCCGGATTCTATCTTGACAACAGAAAATAAAAATATTATTACAGATGTTTCTTATACGAATTCGATTCAAAAGGTATATGTATGTTCGATGGGGCAAGTTGAATCATTGAAATATGGAGATATAGTAATTATTTATAGAACTGCTGAATATGGAAGGAGCGCAGAGTATTCTGCGGTAGCCACGTCTGTTTGTGTAGTTGAAGAGATTAAAAAGCAAGATGAATTTACTTCATTTGAAGAATTTTATAAGTATGTAAGTAAATACAGCGTATTTGATAAAAGTGATTTGCATTACTGGTTTGCGCGAGGAGGATGTAAAGCTATAAAAATGACATATAATGCGGCTTTGAAAAAACGAATTGTACGTCATGATTTAATAGAAGAAATTGGTTTAGAACGCAATCAGTATTGGGGATTTTTCGAATTGACAGATGAACAATTCCAAACAATTGTTCGCAGAGGAGAGGTTAACAAGATTTTTATAAATAGGAACTAATGTTCGAAAATGAGTTGCAATCATAGGTTGATTGACGTATAATATGTTATATAAACTTGTGAAATGGAGTGAAAATAATGTGTGTAATATTATTATCAATTAATCCTAATCATGTGGAAAATATATTGAATGGAACTAAGCGATATGAATTTAGAAAAAAAGTATGTAAAAGACATGTAGATAAAATTTTGATTTATTCTACAACGCCAATTATGAAGGTAGTGGGAGAGGCTGAAGTGGAAGAGGTTCTTGTTGATAATCCAGAGGCTATTTGGAAAAAAACAAAAACAAAATCAGGGATTGATAAAAAGTTTTTTGACCAATATTATAAAAATAGGGATCAGGCAGTGGCTTACAAATTAAGAAATGTTATTAAATATAGGCAACCAAAAGAATTAAAAGAGTATGGTGTGAGCAGTGCTCCACAGTCCTTTCGGTACATAGAAGAAATGTTCGATATATAATAGTTGTATAATGGATAATAAAACTTTATCGTAAAAATAAAATGGGCTTACTTGAAAAAGTAAATTCCGGAGCAATGGAAAATCGTTGAATATTGTAGAACAAAGGATTCTGTGATATACTGATAAAAAATAAAGGCGGTAAGAAAATGTCAGAGATTACAAATAATAAGAAGGGAACAATGCTGGAACGAGCAACGACGTGTTTTCTGTATGCCATTCTATGTATATTTCCATTGGTATTTGTCCATTACTATGCAGATATTCTTTATGTAAAATATTATTTTTATATTGGGTGCACGGCGCTGCTTATTGCATCGGCTGTGATTTACGGAATTCTCTATTTCCGCAGAAATGGAAAGGAAAAGTACAAAGTCCGGACAACTGCTGCGGAAAAGCTTATGCTGGCTTTTCTTTTGGCAGCGACGATTTCCACGTTCCAATCCGACTATTTTTATGAGTCCTTTTGGGGGAACGAAGGCAGACTGACAGGGTTATTTCTGATACTCCTGTATGTAGCCTGTTTTTTTATTATAGCAAGATTTGGCAGCTTAAAAAGAAGGCTGTTAGATGCATTTCTTTTTGTTGGAAATTTAGTCTGTTTATTTGGAATTACAGACTATTTTCAGATGGACATCCTTGGATTTAAGGAGAATATGGTTCCAGAACAGTTGTTGATGTTTACCTCAACCATTGGTAACATCAATATTTATACAGTTGTTGTTGCGATGTTTACAGCAATTGCAATGATTCTTTTTATATCAGAAAAGAAGAAGTGCAAAAAAGCTTACTATTATATTACGCTGGTTATTTGTTTGGCAGCTTTGATTACGGGTCAGAGTGACAATGCCTATGTTTCTCTGCTGGCTCTGTTTGGCTTCTCGCCTCTCTATTTATTCCAGTATAGATGGGGGATAAAAGGATATGGAATTTGTGTTGCCACGCTGCTGTCTTTGATTTTTGGCATTCATGCAATTTCGGAAGCAATACCATCTGCAATAGGACTGGGAGGTATCATTAAGCCAATTGCATCAGTAAAAGTTCTTCCAATTGTTGTAGCGGCAGTCTGGCTGTGCTTGGCAGCGGCATTGTGGTTTGACCGGAACAATGAAAAAGAAGAAGTGTCTGTATGGTGGAGAAGGGGCTGGATCGGCCTTATCATCGCAGTAATTGCTGCAGTACTGTATGTATTGTATGACTGCAATGTTGCAGGAAACGCAGAAAAATATACGCCTATCCAGAGTTATGTACTTTTTAATGAAAGATGGGGGACAAACAGAGGATATATTTGGGGCGCATCTCTTGAATGTTACCAGAACTTTCCGTGGTACCGGAAGCTGGTAGGCTTTGGTCCGGATACGTTTGGGATACTGACGTATAACAAATACCGTCCAGAAGCGTTCCGGCTCTTTGGAGAAATATATGACAGCCCGCATAACGAATACCTGCAGTATCTGGTAACAATGGGGGCAGCAGGATTGATTTCTTACGTAGCAGCAGTTTTTGCGACAATTAAACAGGTGTGGCAGAAACAAAAAGAAAACCCGATGGCAATCGCAGTGCTGTTTGCGCTGATTTGTTATTGGGCTCAGGCAGTTGTAAACATTAACATTCCGATTTCGGCCGCCCTGATGTGGACTTTATGGGGAATCGCAATGGCTTCCTGCAGAGAAAAACAATAATTGCAAAGGTATGACGAGAAAAAAAGCCATTTATTGGCTTTTTTTCATAATTTCTTAAAGAATTGCTAATATTTTCAGCAACCTAAAGATTGTACTTCCATATCCTTTTGTGATATACTACAGTAGGTTTCTATAAGCTAGGAAGACGATTGAAAGAGTTGAAAAAGATGAAGAAAAATGAAAAATACAAGAGATTAATGAAATTGCTTTTTTGTGTCGTACAAATTTCATTGATGGTATCTTTATATAGTTTTTTATGGATAGGATACTATAACAAAGTGATTCTGTATCCATTTTTCCGAAGAGGAAACTGGATGATGATCTTTATTTATATGCTGCTGCTTATCTTTTTTATGCAGCTATACGGCGGCTTTAAGGTAGGATACCTGAGAAAAGGAAATTTAATTTATTCCCAGATTTTATCTGCTTTTTTCGCCAATGCGATTACGTATCTCCAGATTGCAGTACAGAATAAGGCGTTTATGTCCCCTTTGCCGATGATTGGTCTGCTGGTGGCAGAAGCGTTGGTGGCGCTGCTTTGGACAACGGCCTTTCAGTGGATTTACAGCGGAATGTTTCCGCCCAGAAGGATGCTTTTAATCACAGGCGACCGTTCGGATTACCATCTTCGGGACAAGATTAATGCCAGAGATGACAAATATATTATTGAAAAAACGGTAAATTACAGACGGGGAATGGAGCGACTGATTCCGGAAATCCAGAAGTATGATGCGGTAATCATTGGAGATATGCCGTCCCATGACAGAAATGTGATTTTAAAATATTGCTTCCAGAATTCTATCCGTTCCTATAGTGTGCCTAAAATTTCCGATATTTTGTTAAAGTCTTCTAATGAATTGAATTTATTTGATTCACCGCTGTTGCTGTCCAGAAATATGGGGCTGTCAATCGAACAGTTATTTGCAAAAAGGCTGATAGACATTATTGGCTCATTAATCGGAATTATCGTTTCACTGCCATTTTTTGTTATTATTGGAATCTGTATTAAGCTGACGGACGGAGGCCCTGTTTTATATAAGCAGACAAGGCTTACAAAAGATGGAAAGCCATTTGAGATTTATAAATTCCGTACCATGATCCAGAATGCAGAAAAGGACGGAATTCCAAGACTGGCGGCAGAAGGAGATCCAAGAATTCTGCCTATCGGACGGCTTTTAAGAAGAACGAGATTAGACGAACTGCCTCAGATTTATAATATTTTAAAAGGGGATATGTCGTTAGTCGGGCCGCGTCCAGAACGTCCGGAGCTGGTAGAAGAGTTTACAGCAGAAATTCCGGAGTTTCCAAGCAGAATGAAGGTAAAGGCAGGACTTACCGGCTATGCTCAGGTCTATGGAAAGTATAATACGACAGCTTATGATAAACTAAAACTGGATTTAACCTATATCCGGAATTATTCTGTTTTTTTAGATTTAAAATTGATTTTTATGACACCTAAGATACTGTTTTTAAAGGAAAGCACAGAAGGAGTACAGCAGTGAAAAAAGCGTTACTGGTAACTACTGTCAGTGGATTTGTACCCCAATTTGAGATGAATAATGTCCGTATGCTGCAGGAAATGGGGTATGAGGTGCATTATGCGGCCAACTATCATACGCCTTCCTATGGAAACGACAACAGCAGGCTGGATGGAACCGGAATCATCTGCCATCAGGTGGATTTTGAACGCAGTCCATTTACACTAAAAAACATTGCCGTGTATAAGCAGCTAAAAAAGGTAATGAAAGAAGAGCAGTTCGATTTGGTGCATTGCCATACTCCGATGGGGGGCGCAATGGCAAGGATTGCAGCTCATAATACCAAAACAGGGCCGGTGTTTTATACAGCACATGGATTCCACTTTTTTAAAGGCGCCCCTTTCCAAAACTGGCTTGTGTATTATCCAGTGGAGCGGTTTCTTTCCAGATATACAGATGTTCTTATCTGCATCAACGAGGAAGATTATCAGAGAGCTAAGAAAAAATTTCATGCCAAAAAGGTAGTAAAGATTCCAGGAGTTGGCATAGATATAGAAAAAATACAGAGAATTTCGATAAATAAAGAAGAAAAAAGAAAAGAGTTCGGTATTAAAAAAGATCAAATTGTACTGCTTCTTGTTGGGGAAATGACCAAGAATAAAAATCATAAGCTGCTGATTGAAGTATTGGCAAAATTACAGGATGACAATGTAATAGGAGTATTTTGCGGACATGGACAGGAAGAACAGCACTTACGCCAGTTAGCCAAGGAACTTCATGTAGAAGAACGAATCCGCTTCCTGGGCTATCGCCAGGATGTGCTGGAAATTTACCAGATAGCAGACATTTTTGTATTTCCATCTCTTAGAGAGGGACTTTCTGTGGCAGTAATGGAAGCGATGGCAAGCGGACTGCCGGTGGTATGCAGCAGAGTCAGAGGAAATACAGATTTAGTAAAAGACGAGGAGCTGTTAGTAAGCCCTACAGATGCGGAAGGCTTTTGTAAAGCAATATCGAGAGTGCTGTCGGATGATAAATATAAAAGAACTTTGGAAAAGAAAAATCGAGAGACAGCAAAAGGCTTTGATAAGAAAAATACAGCAAAAATTATGAGTCAAATTTATAAGCAATTGGGGTAAGAAAGAGTTATGCTGAAGACTTCAGTGAAAGGCATTGATATGGGTATAGTATACAATGAATAGAAAGTGAGAATCTCATGAGCAATTTACGGAAAAAGGTTGATATTATAATTCCTATTGATAATGTATATGAACATTTGGCGGCTTGTGTAGATAGTGTGATTTTATGTATGAATCAACATAACCAGCGGATAATTCTTTTAGACAATGGAAGTGAAAACAAACAGATTGAAAAATATTTGGAATCAGTAGAAAGTGAAGATATTCTTGTTGTAAGAGA
>OHRG01001624.1_pt1 | contig 10095 bp, 9 predicted proteins | sample 1578351 | NCBI WGS metagenome assembly OHRG01 (sample SAMEA3879599, study PRJEB24766) | human gut metagenome | biome: human-associated habitat; feature: feces | place: USA | collected 1985/1987
CTGAAAGCAGCAGATTTACAGTCTGTCCCCATTGGCCACTCGGGAACACGCCCATATTCAAGTCGTGGAGCGGTGTGCCCCGGACGACTTGATTAGTTTATCATGCAAATCGGGTTTTGTCAACAGGTTTTCCGGATATTCTGCAAATAATTTTATCACTGACGGCGGCGCTCATATTCCCGCAGTGCATCCAGCGCTTCCGAGGCCATCGGATAGAGTGCCAGCATATTGAACACCGTCATCAGACCAATGCCCACATCTCCCAGAGTCCATACGATGCTGTAAGACTTCAGGCCGCCCACCATCAGCATCACCAAGGCCAGCACTTTATATGCCGTCTGGCACCACCAGCGGTCTCCGCACAGATAGGACACGTTTGACCGGGCGTAGAACAAAATGCCCAGGAAGGTAGAAAAGCTGAACAGTGCCAGCGTAGCTGCGATGAAGATGCCGCCAAAGCCGCCCAGGTGATACTCCATAGCCGCCTGCAGCAGATCCATTCCCTGCCGGCCAGCGGTGACCGACTCCGGTGCCAGCAGCATCACAAAAGCCGTGCAGCTGCAGATAACAATGGTGTCGATCAGCACGCCCAGAGACTGCACCAGACCCATCTGCACCGGGTCCGAACATTCGGCTGCCGCTGCTGCACAGGGGGCAGAACCCGAGCCTGCTTCGTTAGAGAACAAGCCCCGCTGCACGCCGTTCATGACCACAGCGCCAAAGCCGCCCGCCACCACCTGGCGCAGGCCAAATGCTTCGGAGAAGATGCGGGAGAACACCGCCGGCAGCTGCGGGAGATTGGTGAGCAGGATGTACAGGGTAATGACAAAGTAGCATCCGGCCATCACCGGCACCATAACATCCAGGCTTTTGATGGTTGCATCCTTGCGCAGCACGATGACGGCTGCCAGCACCACCAGCACCACCGTCGTGCCCAGCTTCGGCAGAGAAAACGCATTATAAAACGCCTCGCTTACCGAGTTGCTGATCACCTGGCTGATGCCGCACCAACAGATCAGGCCGGACACCGCAAACAGCGCTGCCACCACCGACCGGCGCAGAGCCTTGCCCCGCTTACGCTCGGCCAGTTTATGGATATAATAAGCCGGCCCGCCCCGGTACCCGCCATACAGGGGGTCGGGCTGTTTATACTTCTGCGCCAGGGTGGACTCCACAAATGCAGTGGAAGCGCCCAGCAGCGCCGTGAGCCACATCCAGAACACTGCGCCTGCGCCGCCAGCAGAAACAGCCGCCACAACGCCCACCAGGTTGCCCATGCCCACGCGGGTAGCCGTGGAGACTACCAGGGTCTGAAACGAGGACAAGCTGCGTCCGGCAGGTTTTTTGCTGCCAACGGCAGACACCATATCCCGGAACAGGCGAACCGGCAAAAGCCGGGTACGGATGGTAAAATACACACCCGCTGTAAACAGCAGGATCGCCATGGGCGACAGCGGCAGCGTGACCGGACCCAGCGGCAGGACGATAAAATCCCCCCACAGCAGGCCATAGACCGATTGGATCAGTTGAGACAACACAATGCTTCCTCCCTGTAATATGAACAAATTGCAAATACCGCGCCATCATTATAGTACAAGACTGTCGGTTTGTAAATTCATTTTAGTGAAGTTCAGGAGAAAAAAGTGCTTTTGGTTGCCTCCGTCACAGAGCTGCCCATTTTCTCCGCTTTACACTTCAAAAAAATCCGGCTCATGCCTGTACACGAGCCGGATACGATCCCTTTTTACAGCAGAAGAAAACAAGCGCTCTTTGCGATGTCTTATGCCTCGCAGACGATCTTCAGCATCTGGTCAAACTCTGCCTCCATGCCCTTGACCAGCGTAAACTGGGTGCGGGCACGATCCAGATTCTGACCCGGACGGCTGGTCTTGAAATAATGGTCCCCTTCCAGATAATCGGTCAAGAAGCGGATGCCGCACTCCAGCGTCATAAGCTTGGCGCCCCATGCCAGGCTGCGGCGCTCGGCCTCGTCCATAGACTTGCCGGCTGCTTCCAGATAGCCCTTGGCAAATACCTCATAGAGATGCAGGCTGAAATGCACCTTGCTCTGATCCGGCTCATCCTCCGCACAGTCATTGGCGCCAAAGCGGATGGAGTCGCCAAAGTCATACGCAGACAGACCCGGCATCACCGTATCCAGGTCAATGACGCAGATGCCCTTACCAGTGGCTTCATCGATCAGCACGTTGTTCAGCTTGGTGTCGTTATGAGTCACCCGCAGGGGCAGTACACCGGCTGCCAGCTGATCCACCAGCACATGGCAATCTGCCTCATGGGCGCGGATGAACTCGATCTCCGGGGCGATCTCCTTAGCGCGGCCCAGGGCATCGGCAGCCAGTGCCTTTTCAAAGTTGGCATAGCGGTTGGGGGTATCGTGGAAGCGGGCAATGGTCTCGTGCAGTGTGGCGGCAGGATACCCGGCCAGCTGGTTCTGGAAGCTGCCAAAGGTCTGCGCCGTGGTATAGAAGTCCTTTTCGTTCTCCACCTTTTGCAGGCAGATGGTCCCCTCCACAAACAAGTAAGCGCGCCATGCGCCGCCCTCATCATCCATAAAGCAGGGTTTTCCGTCCTTTGTCAGGATCACATTCAGGGTCTCCCGCTCTGCATCGCCGCCCCGTGCCAGGATCTGCTTGCGCAGGTAGCTGGTCACGCCGCAGACGTTCTCCATCAGGCCGACCGGGTCGGTAAAGGTATCGGTGTTGATCCGCTGCAAAATAAAGCGGCGGCTCTCGTCCGCAGCCCAAACGGCAAAGGTGTCGTTGATATGGCCTGCGCCGTAACGCTCGATGCGGCTGGTCTCGCAGCCAAAATCAAAAGCAGCGGCAGCCTGCTGGAGCAGGGCTTCGGTGATGGGTCTCATGGCAAAAATCCTCCTTGTTGTTCGTGTGTTCTTGGTGGTTTACAGGGTCAGCGCCGCTGGGGCGGAGCAGGGCGCTGACCCTGCCGGACCTGACGGCGGTACTCATTGGGGCTGATGCCTTCCGCCTTGCGGAAGCATTGAGAAAAATAGCTGGGGGACGAAAACCCCATCAGCTCACTGATCTGGGCCAGGCTGTGGCCGGTGTTGCCCAGCAGATACTTGCTCTCCTCAATGCGGCGGCGGCTGAGGTAGCTCATTGGCGAGACCCCGTATTCCTTTTGGAACGCATGGGCCAGATAATACTTGTTCAGGTGGGCCAGGGCCGCCAGCTTGTCCAGAGACAGGTCCTCCCGATAATTGGTGTCGATATAGCGTTTGATCTCCGCACACTCCCGGTTGTCGGGCCGGGCCGGGCTTTGCTCCAGCTGCAAAGAAAGCGTGGTGGAGCGCACCAGCCAGATCAGCAGCACTTCCAAAAAGTCCTGGCAGACCGTCTCATAGCCATCCAGGCTGCGGTCCGCCTCGGCCAGCAGCATATTCAGCAGGGTATGCAGCCGGTCCCGCTGTTCCTTACAGTTGAACAGCGCATACGGAACATCCGCCTTGCCAAAAACGATCTCGATGCCGGAAATGCCCAGCACCACGTATTCCAGCGGGGAGGAATTCAGGCTCAGCTCGGTATGCTCCACCTGCGGGTTTACAATGACCATATCATCCGGATGCACCGGATAATATTTTCCGTCGATAAAAAACTGTCCCTCGCCGCTGAGGCAGTAAAACAGCTCCGTGCAGGAGTGGGTGTGAGCCGCACTGTTCCAGTCGCCGCCAAAGCGGCTCTTGCTGATGTATAACAGGCGGAACGCCTCCCGCGGGGCGGGCGCATGACGGATATTAAAGCGGTCGGTACTCAGCGGACAGCCCCTCCCTTCCCACTTTCAGCAATTTATCTAAAGTGCATCGCAAGATGCAGCCAGGCAGCAGCCGGTCTCCCTGCTGCTCCGCCCTGGCGGCTGCCTCTATTATAGGGAATGATGCCGCATTTTGCAAGAGTCTTTTTGGACAGCATACACAGAGAACGCGCCGGTTTTCGGGCTTTGATTTGTGTAAAACACGGGACATTCGTTGGAAAAACAGCACTTCTCACAAAAAACCATCTTCGGAACCGTCACTTTAACGAATCCATTTTTTCTAAAAGCAATATTTCTAAAAACTGCAACAAGAAAAGCCTTGTGGAACTGAAAAAAAGCCACTATTATTAAGTCAGGATTGACGGGCGCTGCAAGATCGAGCGCATGGCCAGACCTGTCCTGGCGCGCAGCGTCCTATAAAATAATGGAGGATATGACTTATGAAACGCATTTCTCGTCGCAATTTCCTGAAAGCCGTTGGCGTGAGTGCAGCAGCCCTGGGCCTGGCAGCCTGCGGCGGCTCTTCCAGCAGCTCCACCGCTGTTTCCAGCTCTGCCGCAGCTTCCAGCGCAGCATCCTCTGCTGCACCGGCTGAGACCATCAAGGTGGCCGCCATTGAGACTGCGTATGGCTCTGATATGTGGAAGAAGGTCGCCGAGGCCTTTACCGCTGAGACCGGCATCCAGGTGGAGCTGACCACCGACAAGAACCTGGAGGATGTCATCGGCCCCTCCATGCAGGGCGGCGACTACCCCGATGTGGTCCACCTGGCTACCGGCCGTGAGGCTGCTCTGACCGAGCAGTTCATCAAGGGCAACCTGATCGCCGACATCACCGACATGCTGAGCATGACCATCCCCGGCGAGAGCGCTAAGGTCAGCGAGAAGATCGCCGGCGGCTTTACCGACACTTCTCTGACCAATCCGTACGGCGATGGCAAAACCTACCTGGCCCCCATGTTCTACAGCCCCTGCGGCCTGTTCTACAACGCAGGCTACCTGGAGGAAAAGGGCTGGACCGTGCCCACCACCTGGGACGAGATGTGGGAGCTGGGCGATAAGGCCAAGGCAGACGGCAGCTACCTGTTCACCTACCCCACCACCGGCTACTTTGACGCTTTCTTCTATGCTCTGATGTACTCTGCAGGCGGCCCGGACTTCTTCAACAAGGCCACCCGTTACGAGGAAGGCATCTGGGATACCCCGGAGGCACAGACCTGCTTTGACATCGTCAACAAGCTGGCTTCCTACACCAACCCCATCACCCCGGCACAGGCCAACGATCAGGACTTCACCCAGAACCAGCAGCTGGTGCTGGACAACAAGGCCATCTTCATGCCCAACGGCACCTGGATCGTGGGCGAGATGGCAGAGGCTCCCCGTGCTGACGGCTTCAAGTGGGGCATGACCGCTCTGCCCGCTGTCAAGGCTGGCGGCGACAGCTACAGCTACACCTGGTTCGAGCAGGCCTGGATCCCCGCTGGCGCCGAGCACATCGACGCTGCCAAGCAGTTCCTGGCTTTCTTGTACAGCGACACTGCCTGCAAGCTGTTTGCTGAGGCTGGTGCGATCCAGCCGGTGCTGGGCGTGGCCGACACCCTGGAGGGGGACAACAAGATGTTCTACTCCATCTACGACAACGGCGCTAAGGCTGCTATGGGCAACTTCGCTTCCTTTACCGCTATCCCCGGCCTGGAAGTCCGCACCGTGTTCTTTGACCCCGTCAACTCCCTGGTCTCCGGCAGCATGACCGAGCAGCAGTGGGTGGACGGCATCAAGTCCGCCAGCGATCAGATGCGTGCCAACATCATTGAGTAAACCGGCGACAACCCGCGATCCTGCAAACCGCAGCATTGGCTGCGTCACCTGAACCGCCAGGAATAAGATCGCACGGCTTTGCCGAAACCCTGCCCTATCCGGCGGGGGCGGTTCGTCCGCCCCCGCTTTTTTTATCCGCTGCGCCGGATAAGGCGCGTCCCTATTTTTTGAAAGGAGCGGTCATACCAGATGAACAAAGATAAAAACCGCAAGCGGTTTCTGGTGCTGTGCGTTGCACCTGCCACCATCCTGTTCTTTATTTTCATGATCCTGCCCACCCTCAACGTGTTCCGTATGTCGCTGTATGAGCGTGGCGCTTACTCCCCCAACGAGACCTTCGTAGGGCTGAAAAACTTCCGGCAGCTGCTGCACGACACGCAGTTCATCCGCTCGATGCAGAACATGATCCTGCTGGTGGTGGTGGTCACCATCGTCACCTTTGCATTTGCGCTGGTGTTTGCGGCCATCCTCACCCGGGAGAAACTGCGGGGACAGAACTTCTTCCGCATCGTATTCTACATCCCCAACATCCTGTCGGTCGTCGTCATCTCGGGCATCTTTTCCGCCATCTATAAGCCGGAGAATGGCATGCTGAACAGCATCATCGGCCTGTTCCGGGATATGACCGACCCCATCCTTTGGAAGGGCGAAAAACTGGTCATCCCCTCTCTGATCATCGCCATGGTCTGGCAGGCTGTAGGCTACTACATGGTCATGTACATGGCCTCCATGTCCTCGGTGCCCGCCAGCCTGTACGAAAGCGCCAACCTGGACGGCGCCGGACGTCTGACCCAGTTCTTCCAGATCACCATTCCCCTGATCTGGACCAACATCCGCACCACCCTGACCTTCTTCATTATCTCCACCATCAACATGGCCTTCCTGTTCGTCAAGGCAATGACCAGCGGCGGCCCCAACGGTGCATCGGACGTGGCGCTGAACTATATGTACAGCCAGAAGGACGCTGGCCTGTACGGATACAGCATGGCCATCGGCGTGGTGATCTTCCTGTTCTCCTTTGCCTTGTCCGCCTGTGTCAACCGGGCCACCAGCCGTGAGCCCCTGGAATTCTGAGAGGAGGGTATTGAACTATGCAGGAAACAACTGCTCAAAAGGCCCCCCGCTCTGCTGAGGGTCTGTACAAATTCTTCATCTATCTGGTCCTGATCCTGCTGGCAGTGACCATCCTTGTGCCGGTGGCCTGGGTCTTTATGGCATCCATCAAGCAGAACTCGGAGTTCTACGGCAACCCCTGGGCGCTGCCTGCGGGCTTCTACTGGCAGAACTTTGTCAACGCCTGGAACGGTGCGCAGATGGGCCAGTATATGCTCAACTCGGTCATCGTCACCTCTCTGGCCCTGATCCTGCTGCTGGTCATTGCGCTGCCCGCAGCCTACTGCCTGTCCCGGTTCAAGTTCCGTGGCCGCAAGGTGCTGAACACCCTGTTCATGGCGGGCCTGTTCATCAACGTCAACTACATCGTCGTGCCCATCTTCCTGATGCTGCGGGACGGCGACGCGGCGCTGAAATCCATCTTTGGCAGCGGCTTTTTGCTGAACAACCTGTTTGTGCTGGCGGTGGTTTACGCTGCCACGGCGCTGCCCTTTACCATCTACCTGCTGTCCGGCTATTTTGCCACCCTGCCCCATGATTTTGAGGAGGCCGCCTACATCGACGGCGCAGGCTACTTCTCTGCCATGGTCAAGATCATCTTCCCCATGGCAAAGCCCTCCATCATCACTATCATCCTGTTCAACTTCCTCTCGTTCTGGAACGAATACATCATCTCCATGACCCTGATGAGCTCCACCAAAGCCCCCCGCACCCTGCCGGTAGGTCTGCTGAACCTGATGCAGGCCCAGCAGAGCGCCGCGCAGTACGGCACCATGTACGCTGGCCTTGTGTTGGTGATGCTGCCGACGCTGATCCTGTACATCTGTGTGCAAAAGCAGCTGACCCAGGGCATGACCGTGGGCGGCCTGAAAGGGTAAGGTGAGCCGGAATGAAACATAACGAGTCTAACCCCATGGTGCGCGTGATCCTGATGCTGGTGCTGTTTGTGCTGGCGCTGGCGCTGGTGGTGGCCGGCTGGAAGATGACCGGCCAGCTGGCCGGCCTGGGCATCATGATCGTGGGTGTGGCGCTGCTGCTGGCTGTGCTGTACATTTATAATAATAAGTACCAGGACTGACCCCCGGTCGGGACCTGAATTGGATTTGAAGGAGCAAACTATATGGCTGATATCAAAAAGACCGGCCGCGTGACTATCCCCACGGACCTGGACGTTGTGCCCCAAACGCTGGACATCCTGCAGCAGTGGGGCGCAGATGCCATCCGTGACTGCGACGGAACGGATTTTCCCCAGCAGCTGCGGGATGCAGATGCAAAGATCTACTCTACCTACTACACCACCCGCAAGGACAACGCCTGGGCCAAAGCCAACCCGGACGAGGTGCAGCAGTGCTATATCATGACCGGCTTTTACACGGCTGATGGGGACACAGTGACCATCCCGCTGATGAAGGGCATCAGCCCGGAGCTGATGATGGTGAACACCAACGATGATATCACCCGCTGGTGGGAGGTAGTGGACCGCACCACCGGCCAGGTGGTCTCCCCTGACCGCTGGAGCTATGCCGATGGCTGCGTGACCGTGCAGGCCGAGCCGTTCCATGAGTATACGGTGAGCTTTTTGGCCTACCTGATCTGGGACCCGGTGCATATGTACAACGCCACCACCAATGGCTGGACCAACTTTGAGCATCAGATCACCTTTGACGTGCGCCAGCCCAAGACCCACAAATACTCCATGGAGCGTCTGCGGAAGTTCATCGCCGATCATCCGTATGTCAACGTGATCCGCTATACCACCTTCTTCCACCAGTTCACCCTGGTGTTTGATGAGCTGAAGCGGGAGAAGTATGTGGACTGGTACGGCTATTCGGCTTCGGTCAGCCCCTACATCCTGGAGCAGTTCGAGCGGGAGGTGGGCTATAAGTTCCGCCCGGAGTACATCATTGACCAGGGCTACTACAACAACCAGTATCGTGTGCCCAGCAAGGAGTTCAGCGACTTCCAGGCCTTCCAGCGCCGGGAGGTGGCGAAGCTTGCCAAGGAGATGGTAGACATCACCCACGAGTGCGGGTGCGAAGCCATGATGTTCCTGGGCGACCACTGGATCGGCACCGAGCCCTTTATGCCGGAGTTCCAGACCATCGGGCTGGATGCCGTGGTGGGCAGTGTGGGCAATGGCTCCACCCTGCGTCTGATCTCGGATATCGAGGGCGTCAAGTACACCGAGGGCCGCTTTTTGCCCTACTTCTTCCCGGATACCTTCCACGAAGGGGGCGACCCGGTGCGGGAGGCAAAGGAAAACTGGGTCACGGCCCGGCGCGCCATCCTGCGCAAACCCATCGACCGCATCGGCTACGGCGGCTACCTGAAGCTGGCTTTGGATTTCCCGGAGTTTGTGGACTACGTCCAGAGCGTTTGCGATGAGTTCCGTGAGCTGTACGAGAACATCAAGGGCACCACCCCCTACTGCGTCAAGCGGGTGGCCGTGCTGAACTGCTGGGGCAAGATGCGTGCCTGGGGCTGCCATATGGTCCACCACGCACTGTACCAGAAGCAGAATTACAGCTATGCCGGCGTCATCGAGGCATTGTCCGGCGCACCGTTTGATGTAAAGTTCATCAGCTTTGCGGACATCCAGGCTGACCCCTCTATCCTGAAGGATATCGATGTGCTGATCAACGTGGGCGATGCCGACACCGCCCACACCGGCGGCCGCTGGTGGGAGGAGCCCACCGTGGCAGCTGCCATCAAGCAGTTCGTCTGGAACGGCGGCGGCATCATCGGCGTGGGCGAGCCGGGCGGCCATCAGTACCAGGGCCGTTTCCTGCAGCTGGCCAGCGTGCTGGGTGTGGAGAAAGAGACCGGCTTTACCCTGAACTACGACAAGTACAACTGGGAGGAGCACCGGGATCACTTCATCCTGGCAGACTGCCCCGAGCACACGGTGGACTTTGGCGAGGGCAAAAAGAGCATCTACGCCCTGGAGGATGCCCAGGTGCTGGTACAGCAGGACAAGGAAGTGCAGATGGCCGTGCACAGCTACGGCCAGGGCCGCGGCGTGTACATCAGCGGCCTGCCTTACAGCTTTGTCAACAACCGTGTGCTGCACCGCGCGATCCTGTGGGCCAGCCACAGCGAGGAGCAGCTGCACACCTGGTTCAGCGAGAACTGCAATGTGGAAGTCCACGCTTATGTCAAAAACGGCAAATACTGCGTGGTGAACAACACCTACCAGCCCCAGGATACCACGATCTACCGTGGCGACGGCAGCAGCTTTGCCCTGCATCTGGAGGCCAACGAGATCAAATGGTACGAGATCTGAGCTTATAACAGAGGTTTGTGACCACAAGGGGGGCGCTGTTGGCTGCCTCCGAATAAGAAACCATTGCCCGCCGACTGACGATTTTGTGCAATT
>OHRG01001643.1_pt1 | contig 9968 bp, 5 predicted proteins | sample 1578351 | NCBI WGS metagenome assembly OHRG01 (sample SAMEA3879599, study PRJEB24766) | human gut metagenome | biome: human-associated habitat; feature: feces | place: USA | collected 1985/1987
TCAGACGGATCATTCACTGGTACAATATCTACTTCAGATGCTCTGTCATTCAATCCTTCACTTTCCTCATACAATTCATCCGATGGTGTAGCTGCAACAGGTGATGTATTGCTTGCTCCGACAACCGATGGATATAAGCTCCGTGCTTACTACGTGGATAACAACTGTAAGGTTATCGGAGGATATGAATTTGATTGTATCGACAAATAATTAATTGATCTCTTTATCTCATATATGATGAGAAAATACCCATTCATCATATATGGGATAAAGAAATCCGTAAATCATTTAAAGGAGTAGCTATATGTCAACAAAGAAAAAAATGTTATGGTTATTATCATTACTGCCTTTTTTCATAGCATGTGGTGATGATAACACTGATATCCCGGATTGGCCATGGGCGGAGCCGGAGACTCCAACTGAACCTGTTGAAGCCAATCCTGATATTGTAAATTTGGGCTGGACTAATGTAAAAGACACTTATGGAACTTTACCTGAACATATCAACGTATATAAATCACCAGAAACACTGGAAGGCAAAAAAGCGATAGCTTATATTGCGGTAGGTGATATGAGTAAGGCAGCATTTGGTGTATTAGGAGAAAAGACTGGATTGAAAAAGCCAAAAGAATTTTATGAAGAAAATAACTCCACGATTGTAATCAATGGAGGTTTCTTCTATGAGGGGTCATTAAGCCTAATATGGCGTAACGGTGAAATGGTGTGTAAGAACAATGATGTAACAGCAGAAGATTGGACTAACGGTCCATTCTGGTATCCTGTATTAGCTGCATTCTGTGAAATGAATGATGGCTCATTCAAATCAATGTGGACTTACACAACACTATCCAATGTTACTTATTGGTATTCGGAGCCCTCACCGGTAAAATCAGAAACAACTCCTGACGAAAATTTTCCGTCTACAGGAACTGTCTTAAATGCTAAAACAGGAATAGGCGGTGGCCCCGTACTTCTGTTGGATGGAAACATAAAGAATACATACGAAGAAGAAATCTTATCAGATATTGGGGCCACGGTGAACAGACCTCGTTCGGCTATTGGTATCACCAATGATAAGAAAATGATTCTTTTTGTGTGTGAAGGAGATGGAATGACAACGGGAGTTGCCGGTATGACCACCGAAAATGTAGCTAATATCATGAAAACACTGGGATGTACGGATGCTATCAATTTGGATGGCGGTGGTTCCAGTTGCATGTTAGTCAATGGGCAAGAGACTATCAAGACAAGTGACTCCAGCGGAGACGAAAGATCCGTAGCATCAGTAGTCACTCTTAAATAAAAAATGTACTGCGGATATATCAGGCAGTATCTACCTAATAAAACAAGTATGATATGAGAAAATTTCTAAAAATACTAATACTGACTTTCTTGGGAGCAGTTACAATAACCTCCTGTAGTGATGATTCTGATGGAATTCCCGGATGGCCGTGGAACGATAATTCGACAGAAAAGCCGGACGAGCCGGATGTTGCAGAAGCTAAGCCACGATATATTTGGATTGATGCGGCTGCTAATTTTCCTGACTATGCCAATAGTAAGGAAAACATAGCCAAAGATATGGAAAAGATAAAAGCGGCAGGATTCACTGATATTATTGTCGATGTACGTCCCACTACAGGAGATGTATTATTCAATACTAATGTTGTAGATCAGGTGAAACGTATGGATGTATGGGGTAATTCCGGATATAGTTATTATGAAAGGACGGAAACTTGGGATTATTTACAGGCATTTATTGAGGAGGCTCGTATACAAGGATTAAAAGTGAATGCTTCTATCAATACATTTGTAGGAGGCTATTTATGTCCGTATAATTTAGGACATGATGGAGTCTTGTTCCGTGATGAATCAAAAAAAGGATGGGCTAGTGTAGCTAATCTAGCTGACGGGCTAACCAATACGATGGATTTGTTGGACGATGAAACCGATTATGGAGCGAAATTTTTCAATCCCGCTAATGATGATGTACAAAACTTTGTTTTACAGTTGTTGGCCGACTTGGCTAAATATGATTTGGATGGCATCATATTGGATCGTTGTCGTTATGATGACTATGGCTTAGAAAGCGATTTTTCAGATATTTCCAAACAGAAGTTCGAAGAATACATCGGTGAAACTGTAGCAAACTTCCCGGCAGATATTATGGCACCCGGTACGGATGAAATACCTTCTGACCAGCCTGTTTATTTTAAGAAGTGGTTGGAATTCAGAGCGAAAGTTATTCATGATTTCATAGTAAAGGCACGCGAGAAAGTTAAATCTGTCAATAACAATATCAAGTTTGGAGTTTATGTTGGTGCCTGGTATTCAACGTACTATACATCAGGCGTGAACTGGGCCAGTCCTAAATACAACACCTCCGCTTATTATCCGAAATGGGCTACTTCCGATTATAAGAATTATGGATATGCGGACCATTTGGACTATATCTTTTTGGGTGCTTATGCTTCCGTGAACAATATATATGGAAGTGGCGAATGGACCATGGAAGGTTTTTGTAAGAATGGACGTGAACTGTTACAAGGAGATGTACCTTTTGCAGGCGGACCAGATATCGGTAACAGTACCGGATGGACTGACGGAGGACAATCTGCAAAAATTCCGGATGCTATTGATGCTTGTATCAGTAATAGTGACGGCTTCTTTGCCTTCGACCTTTGCCACGTTAAGAAATACGACTATTGGAACGCTTTTAAAACAGGCTTTGATAAATATCTGGAATCTATCGAAGAATGAGGTTTGAACTAACCAACTAATTATGAAAATATATTTATTACAATTCTTTTTATTAATAGGTCTGGGCTTGAATTTACAAGCCCAGATTCCTTCTAACCCTATTCGCGGGAAAGTAACCTGTAATGGGACAGGAGTCCCGGGGGTAGTAGTGACCGACGGAATAGACTGTGTTTTGACTGACCAGCAAGGCCAATATACTCTCCCCCCTAATAGGGATGTTCGTTTCATTTATTTATCCACTCCTTCCGGATATTTACCGAAAACAGAACAAACAATACCTTTATTCTATCAGAAGCTGAATCCGGCCAAGCAAGATATTTACGACTTCGAATTGGTAAGAAATCCGCAAAATGAGATCAATCATTTGTTTTTGGTGCAGGCAGATGCGCAGGTTACTTCCGAAGATGACGTAAAGGCTTATGCTAAATATCTGCAAGATATGAAAGAATATATTCGTCCGTATATGGGCAAAAAAGAAGTATTCGGCATAGATTGTGGGGATATCGTAGGAGATACTCCTTCTTTATATCCTTCCTATATAGATACGGTATCATCATTAGAGATTCCCATCTATCGGGCAATTGGTAATCACGACATGACGTATGGAGGGCGTGCTTTTGAATATTCTTATCGCACTTTCGAAAGTTATTTCGGTCCTATCTACTATTCATTAAATAAAGGTAATGCTCATTATATCGTGCTTGACAATTGCTTTTATGTCAACCGTGATTATCAATATATAGGTTACATTGATGAACGTACTTTCCAATGGCTGGAGAAAGACCTCTCTTATGTGCCCAAAGACAAACTTGTCTTTGTAGTGATGCACATTCCTTCCAGTCTTCAGAAGAAGCTAAGATATAACACGCTAGATCAAGATGAAACGGTCAATACAGCTGCACTATATAAATTATTGGAAGGTTATAATGCCCACATCATTTCCGGACATACACATTTTAATGTAAACGTATGTTTTAATGACTCATTAATGGAACATAACACAGCTGCCGTATGCGGTACTTGGTGGCGTGCAGATATTAATGTGGATGGTACTCCGAGGGGATATGGGGTATATGAAGTAGACGGGAACCAAGTGAAATGGCTATATAAAAGTGCAGGCTACCCGAAAGAGCATCAATTACATGTATATCAGGCCGGATCATCTGACGAGTACCCTTCCGATATTATTGCTAACGTATGGAACTGGGATGAACAGTGGAAAGTGGAATGGTATGAAAACGGAAAGCGAATGGGAGAAATGCAACGTTATAAAGGGTACGATCCTACAGCCAAAGCAATCTGTTCTGACAAAGAAAAGGTGAAATATGAATGGATTTCCCCAGTTCTTACCGAACATCTATTTCATGCTACTCCCCGTAATAAAAATGCTAAAATAGAAGTGAAAGTAACAGATCGCTTCGGCAATGTGTATACTGAAGCTGTCGAAAACAAATAAGAATCATATGTTAAAAGCCAAATATTTTATATTATTGATATGCTTCTCGTTTCTCCTGAAAACAGAAGCGAAAGTAACCCTTACTTCCATTTGGGGGGATAATATGGTGTTACAGCAACAATCGGAAGTTACTTTTTCCGGAACAGCGACTTCGGGAAAACGTGTGCAGGCTACCGCTTCATGGAATAATAAAAAAATCCAAACGAATGTTGATGCAAAAGGTGAATGGAAACTTTCTCTCCAAACACCGGTAGCTGGAGGTCCGTATAGTATTACGTTCTCGGATGGAGAGGACCTCACATTGCAGAATATTTTAATAGGAGAAGTCTGGTTCTGTTCCGGACAGTCGAATATGGAAATGCGTATGATGGGAAATACGGCACAACCCATTGACAACTCACTTGAAACGCTTCTAAACTCGGGAAATTACCGCGACCGTATTCGCTTTATTACCGTACCGAGAACCAATGATACAGAGCGCCGCACGGATTTTGAAAAAAGAAAATGGGAAGTTTCGTCACCTGAAACGACCATTGATTGCAGTGCCGCCGCCTATTTCTTTGCCAGACAACTGACTGAAAGTCTTCATCTTCCGGTAGGGCTGGTTATCAACAGTTGGGGAGGTTCGGCTATCGAAGCATGGATAGATGAACCGACATTGAAAACCGTCGAAGGTATGGACGTAGAAGCTGCCAAAGATCCTAAAAGAGGGGTGCATCAGCGTCTGGAATGTCTGTACAACTCGATGTTATGGCCTGTTAAGAACTTCACGGCAAAGGGTTTCCTCTGGTATCAGGGAGAATCGAACATATCCAACTATCAGTTCTATGCTCCGATGATGACTGCCATGGTGCAGCTATGGAGAAACGTATGGGAGGCTCCCGATATGCCTTTCTATTATGTGCAGATTGCTCCTTACAAATATGAAAACAGCCGGAATACAGGTGCCGCCTTGCTGCGTGAAGCACAAGTGGAAGCACTGAAAACAATCCCTAATTCGGGCATTGTACCCACTACGGATATTGGTGATGAGTTTTGTATCCATCCATCGCCAAAGGATGTGGTAGGACTCCGGCTGGCTACGCTTGCGTTGACTAAAACATACAGCATCGGCCGATTGCCATCCAACGGTCCGATGATGACTAAAGTAGACTATGAGGGAAACAAGGCCATAGTGACATTCAATAACGCACCTGCGGGACTGTTCCCTACTTTCGCCCAACTGGAGGGGTTCGAGATTGCAGGAGCCGACAAGAAATTCTATCCGGCAAAAGCACGGATTGCAGGTCGCACAAGAAATGTGGAAGTATGGAGCGATCAGGTCGCCCAACCGGTAGCCGTACGGTATGCTTTCCGTAATTATGTAGGAAATATCACTCTGCGCAACACTTTCGGATTGAGCGCTTTCCCGTTCCGCACGGATACGTGGGATGACGTAAAATAAAGAGCCCTACAGAGGGGATAGTTACCCGGTTTACAGGAGATATAGATCCAATCTGTTGGCAATATATGTCCTGCGCGTTGGGTATATAGATCCAACATGCAGGGTATATAGATCCTGCAAACAGGAGATATATTGCCTATAAACAGGAGATACAAAGAAGGGAAATTATGAAACGATCCATCTTATCTATATGTATACTGCTGGCATCGGTTTCTCTGGTCTTCGCCAATATCTACAAGAAATATGACGTTAGATCAGGGTTATCGGGCAATTGCGTCCGGAGCATCCTCCAGGATAGCATCGGATATATGTGGTTTGCAACGCAGGACGGGTTGAATCGTTTCAACGGTATCGAGTTTACCAACTACGGACATTCGTCAGAAAACGGTGGAAACAGTTATATGAATATAGTAACGATCTGCCGCCATCAGGATAACAATCAGATTTGGGTGGCAAGTACGGAGAAGCTGTATTTATTCGATTCGTGGGAAGAGAAGTTCTCCGTATTCGATACACAGACGGAAGACGGGGTGACAGTCAACAGTGTCTTCGGAATGGCTTATGACAATGACGGGCAGTTATGGATTGGAACAACCAACGGATTGTTTGTCTACAATGAGAAAAAAGGTACGTTGAGGCAGTATCTACATTCTCTTTCCGATCCTCATTCATTGCCGGACAATCACGTGTGGGTGATTTACAACGACTCGTTCGGAACTATCTGGATAGGCACCCGGAATGGTCTGGCAAAATACAACCAACGCACGGACAACTTCACAGGGTATATATCCGAAGATACTTCTTTCGGACGTCCTGCCTGCAACGAGATTATCTCTTTGATGGAAAGTTCGCAGGGAGTATTATGGGCGGGTACATGGTACGGGGGACTGACACGGTTCAATAAGGAGACAGGGCAATTCCGCTATTACTTCGGAGAAGGGGACACGCTTACCATTCCACGCATCCGCACCTTGTTTCAACGAACGGCCAACTCTTTCTATCTCGGCTCCGACGACGGACTTTATACATTCAACACCACGACAGGAGAATGTCTGCCTACCGACGACGGACAAAATAAAGAAAGTATCTATGCCTGTTATCAGGACAGGGAGGGGGGAATCTGGATCGGGACGTATTTCAGTGGGGTGAGTTACCTGTCTCCCAAGCATAAGGATATTGAGTGGTATTATCCCAATGGTACGGAAAATTCTCTTTCGGGAAATGTAATCAGCCAATTCTGCGAAGATCCCAACGGAAACATTTGGATTGCTACCGAAGACGGGGGACTGAATCTCTTTGATCCCCGCACGAAGAAGTTTAAAAACCATCTGTTGAGAAGCAGTAACCCTAATATCGGTTATCACAATATCCATGCACTGTTGTACAATGAAGGAAAATTGTGGATTGGCAGTTTCTCCCGTGGATTATATATCCTGGATATTCAAACGGGAAAAATGAAAAACTATCGCCATAACCGCGCAAACCCACATTCAATTCCTAACGACCATATCTACTCCATCTATCAAACGAAGGATGGCAGCATTTATCTGGGAACGCTTTCCGGATTCTGCCAGTATGACCCGGAAAGTGATTCTTTCCGGACATTGGAACCTTTAAGCCATATCTTTATCTACGATATGGTTGAAGACCAACATGGGGACATGTGGCTGGCAAGCAAAAGGGATGGTATCTGGCGTTACAACCGCCAAACCGGTAAATTGCACAACTATCGCAACGACCCGGCAAATCCTGATTCTCCTTGCAGCAACTGGGTAATCCGTGTGTATATCGATCATAAACAACATCTATGGTTCTGCACCGAAGGTGGTGGCATCTGCCGTTATCACTATCAGGAGGACCGTTTTGAGAACTTCTCCACCAAAGAGAATCTGCCGAACAATATCATCTATGGCATACTGGACGATCAATCGGGTAACTATTGGCTTTCTTCCAACAGGGGACTGATCCGGTATGAGCCGCAAAACAAACGGGCACAACTCTATACCATCGAGGATGGATTGCAAAGCAACCAGTTCAATTTCCGTTCTTCCCTGCAAGCCAGTGACGGGAAATTCTATTTCGGTGGGGTGAACGGGTTTAATTGTTTCTATCCGTTCAAGTTATCTATTAATAAGGTAAGACCTACGGCGTCTATCTCGGCGGTATATATGCACAGCCCCGACGACAAAGTAAGCCTTAGCAAGCGTATACCTGCTCTTAGCGGACAAGTAACGATTCCTTATCAGGTAGTATCGTTCGACATCGCATTCGAAAGTCTTAGTTATGTGGCTCCCAGCAAGAATTTATATGCCTACAAACTGGACGGTATTCACAAAGAATGGATATATACGGATAAACATAACGTATCTTTTCTCAACCTGCCTCCAGGTGAATATACTTTCCGTGTGAAAGCCAGTAACAACGATGAATATTGGAGCAATGACGACTGTTGCCTGCATATTGAAGTTCTTCCTCCACCCTGGAAGACGATCTACGCCAAGATTTTCTATTTACTAATTGCATGTGGATTCACTTATTTTCTGGTAAGGCTTTATCTGCGCAAGCAACAGGCCGTGAAATTAAGAAAGATGAAAGAGATGGAACAAATCAAGAATCAGGAATTGTTCCAGTCGAAAATTACATTCTTCACTCAAGTGGCGCATGAAATCAAGACTCCGGTAAGCCTTATCAAAGCTCCGCTGGAAGCTATTCTGGAAACACATGAATGGAACAGTGAAGTGGAAAGCAACCTGTCTGTGATACGGAAGAACACCAACCGGCTGATGGAGCTTATCAAGCAACTGCTCGACTTCCGCAAAGTGGACAAGGAAGGTTATACGCTTTCATTCAATGAAGTGGATATCAACCGGATGATAGAGGACATCATCGACCGTTTCCGTGCCATCTCCCTGACCGGAATCTCTTTCAGTGTCTCCCTGCCGAAAGAACATCTGCAATATAATGTAGACCAGGAGGCGCTGACTAAAATTGTCAGCAACCTGCTGACGAATGCCATGAAATATGCCCGCACCCGCATTATGGTGATTTTGGACGAACATCTGTCTGCAGAAGGGCGTACGCTCTCCTTGTGTGTACGCGACGACGGTCCGGGTATTCCGCAAGAGGAATGCAGCAAGGTTTTCGAACCGTTTTATCAGGTAGGAAACACAGGAAACAACGGATCGGGAGTGGGAATCGGATTGAGTCTCGTCAAATTGTTGGTGGAGAAGCATAAAGGAAAGGTTTATATCAATCCCGGCTATACGGAAGGATGCGAGGTATGTGTGGAAATTCCGTATTTGGAGAAAAGCATCTCTGTCAGCCCTTCCATCACTTCCATGCCCGACAAGGTTCCCGCTTCGGAGGAAGAGGGCGAACCCGCCGGTTACTCTCTTCTGGTAGTGGAAGACACGACGGATATGCTGGAGTTTCTGGCTAAAAATCTGGGAAATACCTATACCATCCATACAGCCACCAATGGCAAGGAAGCCTTGGAATGTCTGGAGACAACGACAGTAGATCTTATTATCAGTGACATCGTCATGCCTCACATGGACGGATTCGAATTATTAAAGTCCATCCGTTCCGACAATATGCTTTGCCATATCCCGTTTATCCTGCTTTCGGCACTCGACAGCATCGATTCAAAAATTGCGGGTCTCGACTATGGCGCGGACGCTTATATAGAAAAGCCTTTCTCGCTAAGTCACATGAAAGCCACCATCAATAATCTGATGGAAAACCGACGTATGCTTTTCAACCACTTTACAACGGTACCGAATATGTCGTACGACCAGACATTAATGAACAAAACAGACGTGAAATGGCTGAACACAATCAATGAAATCATTACCCGCAATTTCACCAATGAAGAATTTACCATTGATAAGATGGCGGAAGAAATGGCTATCAGCCGTTCCAACTTACAGCGCAAATTGAAAGGATTGACCGGAATGCCGCCCAATGACTATATCCGATTGATACGGCTCAAAACAGCCGGAGAACTGCTGCGTGAAGGAGAATACCGGATCAATGAGGTTTGTTTCATTGTAGGATTCAATAATCCTTCGTACTTTGCCCGTTGCTTTCAGAAGCAGTTCGGGATATTGCCGAAAGATTATGTGAAGAAAGGAAGCTAGCCTTTCATATAAGAAACCGAACAACCAAAGAGGTATTAATGAGCTGACCGCTCTTGACTTTGCTCACAATATTGAGTTTTTCTTCAAATGAATGTCGCATAAAAAACTGCACTCCTAAAGTTTTGTGTCTAACTTTTGGGGTGCAGTTCAATTATCAGGGAAGTACATT